>Ga0105047_10000041_pt1 | contig 152695 bp, 136 predicted proteins | sample MAT04_FD_78384 | JGI IMG/M metagenome (GOLD analysis project Ga0105047, IMG submission 78384) | Freshwater microbial communities from Lake Fryxell liftoff mats and glacier meltwater in Antarctica - MAT-04 (megahit assembly) | ecosystem: Environmental > Aquatic > Freshwater > Ice > Liftoff...
AGAATTTGACCGGTTAAATGAAATGGAAAAGGCTGAATTGGATAAGAAATTTGAAATCCATGGAATTCGCAGCTTATCAGGTTTTAGTCGCATCGATCAAGATGCGAATTCGTCGGTATTGGATGAGGCGCTTAGAGAAGTGCACAGAATCGCCAACCCCCAGCAAACGTATCAGAAGACCCATCGCCACTCTCTTATTTTTGAAAAGGTTGGGTGGGAAACCCGTCAGATGCCTTTCAGAAAATCAGTTAGGGAGATTGAGCGGCCTCTTAGTCTCAACCCAAGCAGCACGAACAACTATTTTGGCCAGGCGATGATAGGAACCATCGTGGACCTCCACCTAAATAAGATCATTGGGCACACGAACATAGCCCATTATTTCTCAGTGGGATTTTGGCTAGGTCCAGACAACCTACCCAGATATATACTTCCACAAGCTCAGACGCGAGAAAAGCTCTTGAAATTCAATGTTTTTTATTCACTTGAATCATTGCTCAAAAAGATTGCACAAGCAATCACTGAGCAAGAATGGAGCGAATACCCTGTTAGTGAAGTGGAGAGAGATTTCATCTGGCTTCACTCTGACAATCAATATATTGTCGATGAACAACCGCAAGTATAAACAAAAGCCTCTCTGAATGAGAGGCTTTTTTACTGTCGATTTAACTTAAAACAGTAAAGCAGTCCAGCCGTATTTAGGTCCACCTTTTTTTCATTTGAACAAGATCATAGTTTCTACCTAGATCTTAAGACTTTTGCTGGAACTCCGCATACGACTGTAAACGGGGGAACATCTTTTGTGACGACTGCTCCAGCACCTATAATTGACCCAGTGTGAATTGTGACACCGGGAAGGATGATTGCTCTCAAACCAATCCACACATCATTTTCAATAACTACTTTTTTAAGGAACTTGACCGTTAGAACGTTTTTTAGCAAGTGCTAACTCATAAATGATCGTGACACCACTGATTAAAGCCAAGCCGTAAAAAATATCTTCAACTGGAATAGTACCTACTTTGATTTGACTATTATAAATTGAATTGTATAAAACAACTGGACGAGAAGTGAGATACCCATTGAAAATAAGTGTTAAGGCAAGAATGATGACTAAATAAATACAACTCATTTTTTTCTGAAACCAATGATTCGTCAACATACTCAGGCACAAGATGGTAGTCATCACTCCGCTTACCGCTAAGGTATATGGCAAACTATGAAAAAATGCCCAAATTATTGAAATCAAACTACAAACAACAAGAATCATTTCCAAATTGAAATTCAACTTTTTTTTTGAAAAATGCTTCAGATTTTCCCAAATCACCAGACAACTCCATGGCACCGACAGGAAAAAGAAAATCTCTTCAATCGGCAACTTACCAATGTACACGCCCAAAATATACTGCCTATTGAATGACCACCAATGATCGGTGACAAACTGATCCCAAATCAGATACGGAGTGCAAACAAGCAGTATCGCCAACAACGCACTTTTACCATGAGGAAACGTTTTTTTATTATAAAAACGAATGCCCAGAGTTGAGGTAAGAAGGATCACGATATTGAAAAGCAAATATTCTAATTTCATCTGAGTATGACCGTATTTTTGATGATGTAATATAAAACGCGAAAAACTGAAGGTTTTATCTTTTTCTTCCAAACGACGCTTGGATCCTCATAAATGCGTTTGGCTGTCCAAAGATATAGATCTACTGCAGTTTTAATCGGAATCAGGTTTTTTTTGGGAATAAAATGATACCCTTTCTCAGCCTGTTGCTGTAAAAGAGCTAATCTATCTAGATGTTCGCGAATAAAAAAATTCCACTTGACTGGACTTTTTACATCTTCTGGCTCATATCCTAGATAATTTCTCCCCAAGTCGTCATCCTCTTTGACGTCGCGAATGAAGTTCAAATACTGCATGGATCGTCCCATCAAAGCGGCGGTCTCAAATGATTGCTCAGAAAGACCTAAAATACGAGCCATCATCAGTCCGATGACCTCCGCAGAACCATACGTGTACGTGTATAATTCAGTCATATTGAGATACTTCTTTTTTGTGAGATCACTGCGCATGGCAATCCAGAAGGCTTCAATCCATTTCCATTCGAACCGCTTCCGTTTGGCTAGTTCTATAAAATTATTCACAATTTTGTTTTGAACACTCTTCCCAGCCCAACAGGTGAGAGTATCCTCCCACATGGACTCAAAAGGGCCAAGCTCAGGGACTACCGCATCTACAAAATCATCTATCACCCGAACATACGCATAAAAAGTAAAAACGTCTTGCTTAATTTGCCCTGTAAAAAATAAACTGGAATAGTAGTAGGTGACACTGCCTTTCTTAAAGATAGAAGCATTTTGATTGGGGGTCATACCGATGGCTTTGGCAACTATTTGAGCAGAAATCAAAGCCATTGGTACTCCAACTCCAGGATTGGTGTACTGACCAGCATAATACAGTCCTCTTATCTGATCATCAACATTACGAGGGCGGAACCAGAGCGACTGTTTGAGCGTGTGTGCTAAGCCGAGCGCAGCACCCTGGTAGGCGTGATAATCTGACTCAAAGTTGGTTGGAGTGTAAAGTTGTTTCACGACGATGCTGTCTTTTATAGATATTTTTAACAGTTTTTCCATTTTATCTATTACTTGATCGGTAAATAGAGATAGCTTCTGAGAGTCATAATCTGTTCTTGCACCAATCGGTACGAGAACGAAAATCTCTTCACAACCTTGAGGAGCAATTGACGGATCAGTGGCAGTGCGAATGGAGATATAAAATGAAGGATCTTCAGGCAACACTTTTTTCTTGATGATCTGATCAAAGCTTTTTTCCCAATCTTGACCAAAGTAAAGACTGTGATGGACTTTATGTCGAATCTTTTTATTAACTCCAAGATATATCAAAACAGCAGAAATTCCTAAAGATTTTTTTTGCCATGACTTTTCGAATCTGCGGCTATATGACTTTGGCAGAAGCTTTGTCTGGACATACGGGATATCAGTAGCGGCTACTACTTTTGAGGCTGGATAAAAATGCTCCTTCACCATCACCCCGATGACTTCGCCATTACTTACTTGAATTGAGGAAACATCTGCAGAGGTGACTATCTTGACTCCTTTTTCTTTTGCCAGGTTTTCCAGTGCCGAAACAACCTTGCCTAGACCACCGATTGGGTACCAAACACCTCGGCCAAAATCAGCCCAGTTTAGAATACTGTACAACGCAGGCGTGTTATATGGAGATCCACCAAGAAAAACGGCTGGGAACGTCAGAATTTTCTGTAGACGATGATCGTGGAAGAAGGAGGTAACATATCTGTGCCAACTAAAAAAAAGTCTAAACCGAGGAATAAGGGTTAATAACGTGAGGAGATTGCTAGGATTTAAAAGTATCTTAAAATTCCAGGGGTCTTCAAACATCAATCTTTTAGTAAAATCCTGATACACCTCTTTTGTTTCAGCTAAGTATTCACCTAGTTTTATTCCAGCGCCCTTTTCAATATCTTCAAAAAGAGCATTATTTTGAGTCAAGTTATCAGTAAAAATATATTTTGAATCATCGTCAAAAAAAACTTGATAACGGGGATCAAGTTTTTGCAGATGGTAATAGTCGCTTGTCTTCTTGTTAAAAATTTCAAAAAAACGCTCGAACACCTCTGGCATTAAGTACCATGAAGGACCCATGTCGAAATGAAAACCACTGATGTCAAGAGTCCGAGCACGACCGCCAAGAGTTGAGTTTTTTTCAAGAAGAGTAACATTCCACCCAGCTTTGGCTAAAAGTGCAGCTGCTGCTAAACCAGAAATGCCACCGCCAATCACGATGATTTTTTCTAGATTATTTTGAGTAGCATTTGTCATAGACCTATCTTCCTACTATCATACGCCCAATGCAGAAGCGCTTGACGCTGTTTTTTTCTGCATTCAAGATCATCTGGATGGCAATTATATGATATTTGGGCAACATGCCTCTTCATTGCCTTCCACCTCTTGATTTGTCTCATGTCGTCATCACTTCTTCGACCGATAAAATACCGACAGTACCATTGAAACCAACCTCGAGGATCATTTTGATGAATCCATCCTTTTTCTTGCCAGACCGCAAGTGACTGGGATGCATCAACGCCAAAATAATTTAATTTTCCATTATGGCCAGCTACATGCTTCTCATGAAGTTTTGCTTGAGTAAACCAGTGTGCCGGGAATTCTTGCCGGCAGTCTCGCATATACCGTCCACCAAAAATACCCATTTCGAGCAGTTCTTTTGGTGTGAGTTCTGGATTAAATTCAGGGTCGAAATTTTTACCCAGTGGCGCTTCCAAAACATAGCGGTAATTCCGCTGCATTTTATCATTCACCAGAATAATAGTTGTATTCATGAATTTCTTTCCTTCTCTGCATACTCGTTTTTAGTGTAATCTGAATCAAGTGAATTGTACATTCCTCTCTGATACAATATCTGGCTTATGCTAAAGAACAATAGAAGCCTTTTGATCGTGTGTTTGATTGCTGTAGTAAACATGTTGGGCTACGGAATTGTATTTCCAATTCTATACGCATACTCCAAAAAGTTTGGTTTGTCCGACTTTCAAAACGGTCTGCTCTTTGCTCTTTTTTCTATCTGTCAATTCATATCTACACCAATTATTGGCCGTTTATCTGATAAATTTGGCAGAAGACCGATGCTATTAGTTTCTATCATCGGCACAGCGGTGTCATTTTTTGTAATGGCATTTGCACCGAGCGCTATTTTCTTATTCTTAGCTCGAGCTTTGGATGGTTTGACTGCTGGAAATGTGCCAGTTATTTTTGCTGTCATTTCAGATACTACTAAACCAGAAGATCGAGCCAAAGCATTTGGTTTTGCTGGCTCTGCTTTTAGCTTTGGCTTCATTTTTGGACCGGCAATAGCCGCTCTGACTTTGGGTTGGGGCCAAGCAGTTCCATTCTTAATAGCCGGAGTTATCACTATCATTGCAGCACTGCTCACAGCGTCATACTTGCCGGAAACAAATGTTCACAAGGGTGAGGTTCAAAAGGGCAAGATGTTTGACTTTCCTAAAATGTGGAAAACTCTCTCTGATCCAAATGTAGGAGTAACTTTTGTCATTTCTCTTATCTTCGATTTAGCCTTTTCTTGTGCAATTCTATATGGTTTCCAACCCTTCACGTTGAATTTATTGAAAATTTCTCAATCGCAAAATGCCTTACTCTTTACCATGTTTGGGGTAGTCGGATTGATCTCTCAAACATTCATCGTTGGTACTATTTCAAAAGCAATTGGCATGAAGAAAGCGTTTAAGGTTGGATTAATTTTCACCGCCTTCTCGTTTTTAATCATGTTCTTTTCCAGGAGCTTGCCGATTTTCATTTTTGCCTCAATTATTTTGGCACTGTTTAATAGTATTGTCCAAACATTAATTCCTACCATATTATCTCAAGAAACTGATGCTAAATCGCAAGGTACAATCATGGGATTAAATGCTTCCTATCAAAGCATTGGCATGATCTTTGGTCCTCTCGTTGGTGGTCTTGTGGCCACTATTCTGATTCCTTTGCCATTCTTAGTTGGCAGTATCCTCGTGCTACTCTGCTTTTTCTTATCGTTTCGAGTCATGCGACCAGGAATTAAAAGAGAATCTGCATTCTAATACCCAGAATTCTTACATTCTCCCGTGAGTACGATACTACCAGGGCTCAAAGCGATCTAGCGTATCGGACGCACTTCTGATAAAATTTGCATCTCTGTTACAGACAGATAATTTTTTTTTGAATATCTCTGATTTCCAGAAGTCTTTCAAAATAAAGATGCTCATTAACAAGAAATGAATATAAGTATCAGCTGCGCAGAAAGAAGATATATTGTCTCCTTTCTCAGCGGCTGATTGGCCGATGATTTGATACATTCAGTTGGAGGAATATCGTGGCAATTCAGATACGTGTACAAGCGCTTGGGGCACCATCTGTAATGATTGAAGGTAAAGTAGTGAATGCCTGGGACGGTATCACGATTGAAAACGTCTTCTATTTCATAGTGGATGGATGTTTACAAGAATATGAGTCTGCTCGAAATACTGGCTTTCGGACTCTCGACGATTTTGCGGCAAGCATCTGGGGCAATACCCCAATCCAGGAAGCTAAGACTAATTTGGAACGTGTGAGAGAGAGAGTTGCTTGGAAGATTGGCAACGAAGCAGCCTGGAAAAACCCGCAATCTCGATCTCAAGATCCTAGATTGATAATCGACGTGGACCACCGATTTTTCCTTGGTACTGGAGTTGAGGTCATCTATGACGTCAAAGCATTTGAAGACGCATACAGAATAGCTCGGTATACTGAAAATTTGCATGCTGATCAAGCATGGATATCAGCACTGCATTTGTATAGTGGTCCGTATCTGCATGGAACACAGATCACATCTCCATGGGTGCGCCAACGACGTGAAGAATTGGAAAACATGCATCAAGTTATTTTGCGGCATCTTGAGTGGCTTGGGTTTTAAACCAGTGTATTCATTTCCTGAAGAAATAACAGAAACAGCCCTCTCATGGGCTGTTTTTACAGCCTGAGAGTGTTTGACAGGCATTCTGCGAGCGCACCTTTTCAAACATACCGCACCAAGTGGGTGACCTCGTAGAACAAAAAACTTCTTGCTTGATCCACCACCAAGATTGCGCTAGACTGCCCTCATGCAACACGCCGACATTGGAGTCATTGGTCTTTCAGTCATGGGAGCAAATTTAGCCAGAAATTTTGAAAGTCGTGGATACACAGTAGCAGTTTTCAATCGCACTGTTGAAAAAACGACAGCCTTTGCAAAAGCACAAGAAAATAAAAACTTCGTTCCAGCGCAAACCTTACCCGAATTTGTTCAGTCGCTAGTGAGTCCTCGCAAAATTTTAATGATGGTTAAAGCAGGCTCGCCCGTAGACGAGATGATTGATCTGCTTCTTCCGTTGCTTGAGAAAGGGGATGTTTTAATTGATGGTGGAAATTCTCACTTTCTAGATACAAATCGCCGACTCATGCAAGTAGAAACAGCGGGCAAGTTATATGTCGGCTGTGGAGTATCTGGTGGAGAAGAAGGAGCGCTTCATGGACCTTCCTTAATGCCTGGAGGTAGTCAAGCCGCCTGGCCATTACTTCAACCTTTATTCGAATCAATTGCAGCAAGAGCTGGCGCAAAAAATGAACCGTGTTGCACATGGATAGGCACGGGCGGAGCCGGTCACTTCGTCAAAATGATCCACAACGGAATCGAGTATGCAGATATGCAACTCATTTCTGAAAGTTACGCTCTCATGAAACATGCTGCACAAATGACACCACCAGAAATAGCCGCCACTTTCTCAAGATGGAGTACCGGACCACTCAAGTCATATTTAATCGAAATTACTGCAAAGATCTTCACAAAAAAAGATGCTGAGACGGGCACTTTTCTAATTGATTCCATTTCTGATGCAGCCGGGCAAAAAGGCACTGGTAAGTGGACGGCACAAACTGCACTAGATTTGGGTGTAGCCATCCCAACGATTATTGGAGCAGTGAATGCTCGCTTGCTTAGTAGTCTCAAGAAAGAACGAGAAGTTGCTGAATCAATTTTATCAGTTTCATCAATCCAATTTACTGGAAGTACTGAACAACTTCTACTAGCTATAGAAAATGCACTTTATGCGTCAAAAATTGTAGCGTATGCCCAAGGTTTTTCCCTCATGAAAACTGCTGCTGAAACATATCATTGGCATCTCAACTTTTCTCAAATCTCTGCCATTTGGCGAGGCGGTTGTATCATCAGAGCCGAGCTCCTCAATGAAATCATGAACGCATTTAGCACATCTCAGGCAACAGTCAACTTAATGACTGAACCATTTTTTGCCAAAGAACTCGTTTCGCGATATTCACTTTGGCAACAGGCAGTTGTTGTGGGAATTGAAACTGGCTTGCCTCTTCCAGGATTCAGCTCTGCGCTTGCATACTTTAATGCGTATAGAAATAGCTCACTTCCGACTAATTTAATTCAAGCCCAACGTGATTTTTTCGGCGCTCACAGCTACGAGAGAACTGATCGCGTAGGAACGTTTCACACAGAATGGGAAGAATGACCGCAACTGAAGTCGCTGCACGAGCAGCTCAAGAGCTGTCACATAAATTATTTACTTTAACACATCAATCTATTCCTATCCTTCTTTTAGTTTCTGGAGGTTCAGCTCTACACGTTCTAGACAATATACCAATCCAAGCACTCAGCTCCAATCTCACGATTGGTGTCTTAGATGAACGGCACTCTCCCGATTCCTCAATAAATAATTTCACACAGTTCATGGGAACTCAGCTGTACTCCAACGCACGACATTCGGGGTGTCACTTTATTGACACTCGCTATCAGTTGAATGAATCCGCACGCCAATTGGCAGACCGCTTCGCTACCGCCCTGCACAACTGGAAAAAGCACTGTCCAACTGGCCAGGTCGTAATCACTCAGGGAATGGGTATAGACGGTCATACGGCTGGAATTATGCCATTCCCCGAAGATCTTGCTGAATTTGAACACCTTTTTAATCAAAAAGATATCTGGGTGATTGCATATGATGCAGGAAGTAAAAATCCTTACCCACTTCGAGTGACGACGACACTTTCTTTCCTAAAGCAGGTAGATTTCTCCATCTTCTATGTCTGTGGAGTAGAGAAAAAGCTAGCTCTTACAAAAGTATATGCCGCTGAAGAGACTCTGGCTGCAACTCCAGCTAGAGTTGTTCGAGAAATGAAAAGCGTAAAGCTCTTCAGCGATCTTTCATCGTTCATTCATCACTCCGAATCTGGCTAAAATTTGCTATAATATCGCTCAGAACGACTACTTTTTGTAAATAAAAGTTCTTTTTTCAATCTAAATTTGAAAGTGTTTTAAAACACTACCCCATTACAGTGTTATTTTCTTAATCCGGCATATGACTCAACCCCTTGTATCAATTGTTATCCCGTTCTTTAATGAAGAAAAAACAGTTGAACCTCTTCTTCAACGGCTGGATGAAACATTTACGTTCTATCAAGCCCCATATGAAATTATTGCAATTGATGATAACTCCTCTGATGGCACTTTAGGTCTACTACATAAACTTAAAACCAAGTATCCCGTCACAATTCTCCACAAGCCTTCAAATCGTCCTAGAGGCAAAGCTTTCTCATTGTTAGAAGGATTTCAAAAAGTGCGTACATCTGTGATTGTCATGATTGACGGAGATCTGCAGTATCCACCAGAAGCAATTCCTCAGATGCTGGCTCAGATTGACCGAGCAGACGTGATCGTGGCCAATCGAATTCAAAAAGACACCTCAGTTTTTCGCCGTTTCTCAGGCTTCATCTCTCAGAAGATCTTTGCGGAGCTATTTCACGGCGTAAGGGTGGATGCTCAATCAGGGTTAAAAGTGATTAGACGAGAAGTAATTCAAAGAATTACTCTAAATCCAACTCGATGGACATTTGATATTGAACTCCTTGTCAAAGCCAAGCAATCTGGATATGTGGTGGATAGTTTGCCAATCACAATGGAGCAAAGACGCTTTAATAAGAAATACTCACCAATCAGATTTCTTCAAAAAGCTTCTGACATTGCTAGAGCGTCACTACACTTACGAACAAAGAGACCAGATATCATTCCTTTCTTACCAGAAATGATGGAACATGAAGGACAAGGGTTTCACTACAAAGGTCAGAAGTACATTTCTCATAGTAAGCTTCCTGCTCATGAAACAGCGCTTTACCGATTAACACACACACAACGTTGGTTTATCTTTTTGGTAATACTGGCGAGTTATATCTTCTTACTGCTCAACTGGCATGCCACGATTGTTGTGTTTGTAGCAGCTCTTACCACTCTCTACTTTATCGACTTACTCTTTAATCTATATCTCATCTATAGAAGCTTTTCTAATCCTGCTCAAATTCTCATTTCAGATGAAGAGATTGTCAAATCAGCCAAACTAGGTTGGCCCTCCTACACCATCTTCTGTCCACTCTATAAAGAACATGAGGTAATTCCACAGTTTGTCAAAGCCATGAGCCAGCTCGATTATCCAAAAGAAAAACTCCAAGTGATGCTACTTCTAGAAGCTGATGACAAAGTGACGGTGGAGAAAGCTCTTTCGATGGACTTACCAGACTACTTTGAGATTGTGATCGTGCCAGACTCATTACCCAAAACCAAACCAAAAGCATGTAACTATGGCCTCCTGAAAGCTAGAGGAGAGTACTGTGTTATCTACGATGCCGAAGACGTGCCGGACAAAGATCAGTTAAAAAAAGCAATTGTTGCTTTTAGAAAGTTAAAGCCCAACGTAGCTTGCGTCCAAGCACAACTCAATTTTTACAACCCACACCAAAATCTGTTAACCAGAGCTTTTACTGCCGAATACTCACTATGGTTTGACTTAATCCTGACCGGACTACAGTCGATCAATGCTCCAATTCCACTTGGAGGAACTTCAAATCACTTCAGAACACAACAACTCGTTCAACTGCATGGCTGGGATGCTTTCAATGTAACAGAGGACTGCGATTTAGGCATTCGGTTGGTTAAGAAGGGTATGTACACAGCAGTTTTGGACTCAACAACCTTAGAGGAAGCAAATAGTGACTTACCCAATTGGCTGCGCCAACGCTCTCGCTGGATTAAAGGCTATATGCAAACCTATTTAGTCCACATGCGGAATCCGAAAGAATTTTTAAGTAAGTGGAGTGAACCACATGCCATCACTTTCCAACTGATCGTCGGTGGCAAAATTTTGTCCATGTTTATAAACCCATTCATGTGGTTAATCACCATTTCCTACTTTACTCTGAGGGCAGTGGTAGGTCCGACGATAGAGTCTTTTTTCCCTTCAGTTATTTTATATATGGCAGTTATTTCTCTAGTTTTTGGTAACTTTTTGTACTTTTACTACTACATGATTGGAAGCACCAAACGTAAACACTACGAACTGATTAAATTTGCTTTTCTTGTTCCTTTTTACTGGCTGGCAATGAGCATCGCAGCCTGGATCGCAGTCAAAGAACTCATCTTACGACCACATCACTGGGCAAAAACCACGCACGGCCTGCACCTCACAAATCAAAAGGGTCTTGCCCAGACCAACGAAAGAATTGGATCACAACACAGTCTTAGTAAATAACAGATATGCAAAAAAAACAAATACTAAATGGAGGAGCGCTACTTGGAGCTGTACTTGGTGCTAATTTTCTCAACTTTTTATTTAATGCGTTACTTGGCAGGTGGCTTTCATTTGAAAACTTTGGTTTGATCTCACTGGTTGTTACTTTTTACTATGTTACATCTATTTTCACCAACGCACTTTCATCCACACTTAACTTCTCCACTTCTAAACTAATCGGGAATGGTCAAAGTGAGAACGCGACCCTTATTTTCACCCAAATCTTTAAAAAAAGTGTCATCGTGTCACTCGCTGTCATCTTGTTTTGGGTTGTCTCCATTCCACTCTTGATGAGGTTCTTCCAAGTGAGCTCACCATTTCCATTTTTAGCTTTTGCTCCAATCATTCTATTTAGCACAATTGAGTATAACATCACTGGTTTCTTGCAAGGCAGATTGAAGTTTTTTTCTACCGGATTGATCTTGATTACCGAACCAATCATAAAGATTTTGGCCGGAGTCTTTTTTGCCGTGTCAGGCTTTGGCGCAATTACGTATCTTTCTTTGCCTATTTCTGTATCTATTGCAGCATTCACAGGGTTATTTATTTTACTCGCGTCAACCCAACTTCCAAACAAAAAAATAACTATTCACTTTGATTTTCCCAAAAAATTCTTTTTGAACGTCATGACTGTCGGTATCGGAAGTACCATTTTTTTCAGCATTGATCTTCTCTTAGTCAGACATTTCTTGCCGCCTATGATTGCGGGCCAATATGCACTTATCTCTGTAATTGGGAAAATGATGTTCTTCTTTAGCACTATTTTTAATATATTTACGCTCACAACTGTTGCAAGAACATCTGATCCCCAAAAAATGAATCTGATATTTATTAAGTTGGTAGGAGCTACAACTCTGCTTACATTTACAGGATGGTTCTTTCTGGGGGAAATTGGCGACTTGATTGTTCCCATCTTACTCGGTCAAAAGTCAGTACAGATACTCGGTCTCTTACCCATGTATACATTTGGAATTGCACTTTATTCTGTCTCAAACGTGATCGTGTCATTTCACCTTGCGAAGCAAGAGTATGTATTCAGTTATTGTCCTATCTTAGCAGGCGTATTTTTTTCCCTGTTAACGGTAGTTCGTCACGAACATCTTCTGGATGTAACTACAAATGTTACACTCGCGTGTTTTCTTTTACTCACTACAGTGCTTTGTTTACATATTAAATATGCCCAGACGGAACACCAACATGCAACATAGCAATCAACTCCAAGTATCCATCTGCGTGCCCGCATATAACGAAGAAAAAAATATTAGTTTTATTTTACAAGCTCTCATATCACAAAAAGAAAATCAAATACGGATCAAAAAAATTATTGTGGTCTCTTCGGGGAGCACAGATCAAACTGATGAGATTACACTCTCATTTAGTAAAAAGGATGTCAGAGTCCTACTCATACGTGAAGCGTTCAGATCAGGGAAAGCTGCTGCGATAAATACATTCATTAAACAAGTCAATGAATCAGTGGTTGTGATTGAAAGTGCCGATACTGTGCCAAATGAGAACACAATTGAACTTTTATGTTTGCCATTCTTGCAAAACCAAAAAATTGGACTGACCGGAGGTGCACCTATTCCTGTCAATGATCCTGAAACATTTATTGGATACTTAGTTCACACCTGGTGGTGGTTTCATCGGCATATACCAAGATTTGGTGAGATCATCGCATTTAGAAACATTCTTCCAGAAATTTCAGCAACAACTGCAGTTGACGAAGCATTTATCCAGGCAAAATTAATCCGACTAGGTTTCAAAGCTGTTCATATTGATCACGCCATCGTAAGAAATAAAGGTCCTGAGACAGTCTCTGATCTCATAAAACAACGGAGAAGAATTTTCAATGGTCACTCAAGACTCTATCGGGAAGAGGGGATTAAAATTGACAACATGACAAAATCAAGTGTCAACCTACTTTTGAAATTTAGAGCTCCATCAATAAAACATTATGTATGGTTGCTTGGAGGGATAGCGATTGAGATCTTCGCACGGACTTTAGGGACGTACGATGTTAAAGTAAAAAAAATTAATCCATTTATTTGGGACGTTGCAAGTACAACCAAACATTTAGAAATACACAAAGAAAGCACTTCATCGTGATACTCTTCATTAACTTTGCACCAATTGAATTTATGGGCGGCGCCGAGCGCTGGATGCACAAGGTTGCAGTATATCTAAATAAGAAAGAAAAAAGTGAGATAATCTGTGCTGGAGAAAAAATAGCCAATGTATATGGCCAAATGGTACTACATCGAAACTTTTCTCAAAGAGTGCAAACGACTGATATTTCCATTTCTCACATTTCTTTTCACACACTCGTTCCATTCACAAAAAGTCACAAACTGTTACTCAAAAAATTTACTCAAGCTAGGATAATTTACGCCAAAGGAGAGTTACTGGAGTTGCTGATCTGCTTATATTTCGGTGGTCCACAAGTCCTGAAAAAGACTATTTTGGGACTGCACAGTTCATTTATTTATTTGTACCCCTCTTCATTTTTTGATTGGGTACATAAATTTATTTACGAGTCTTTTTTGTCTAGAATTGTTTTTTCAAGAGTAAAAAAAACTCATGTTTTGAATCTAAAGGACAAGAACTTTTTAGAACAAAAATGGGGGATTACAAATACCGCATTAATATCTAATTCAGTTCAATCTAGCGCAAAGACAGAAGTTAAAAAATCTGAAACTGGAAAGTTGCAGGTGCTATTTGTTGGAGAACTTATCTATAGAAAAGGGATTGACTTGTTAATATTAATTATTAAAAATTCTCCAGTGACTATTGATTTTTACATTGCAGGTGACGGCCCATTTACAAAAAAAATTATTGATCTGTGCAAACTTCACTCTAACTGTCACTACCTAGGCTATATGGATCACAACAAGTTGTTACAAGTGTATTCAAAAATGGACTGCTTATTTCTACCTTCTCGAGCAGAAAGTTTTCCATTTGTTTTTCTAGAAGCGCTTTCCAATGGTCTAGTTATCCTTTCTAGCGACGCAGCTGCAATCAATTTGCCCAGGAATTACCTTTACTCCTATTCACTCAATTCAGTTCAACCGTTTATCGATTGTCTCAAAAAACTGCAGGTGAGAAAAAATAACAAGGATTTAAACAAAGAAGAAATAAAGCGCTACTTTGAACAGACCTTTACTGATGAAAAAGTCCTGCCCATATTATCAAGTATTTTATTTGAGGTGAAGTAGTATGAAGAATATTGTAGTAACAAATTTGTATGGAAAATTTAACTTAGGAGATAATGCTATCAGAAACTCTGGCCTTGATATTTTAGATGAAGCAATCGCAAAAAAGAACGTTTTTTTGCTTTGTGAATCAGATACAGATTTTCCAATACAGACGCATTTAAAAGAGTATCAGATTTCTTTTGCTCCCTATGGCTATGCAATAAGAGCGAATGCAAAACCTCTGAATAAAGCATTCAAGTTTTATCGTTTCTTTCAAATTTTTTTTATTTCACTCTTATATCTAATTCTGGGATTTTTCTCATATAAATTTTTGCCTACAAATGGATTTTATAAATACATCCTTTGGATTAAGAATAGTGATGTGGTCGTTGCAATGGGTGGCGGATATCTGATCACCTCGATTTTTCTTACTGATTTTTTTGGAATTTTACTTAATTTATTACCAATTTATGCTGCAAAGATATATAAAAAGAAAATAATCTTCTTGCCAATGTCATTTGGGCCTTTTGCTCATAAAATCGACGAGCAAATTGTCGGATCAGCGGTAAAAAATAGTATCTTCCTCAGTAGAGAAGAGATTTCTACAAACATCGTTTCAAAATTCAACAAAAAAGTCACGCAGATCCCTGATTTGGCTCTACTTGATTGGAAGAAAAACGCAAATGGTAAAAAAGAGAACTACTTTGTGTTAACATTTAGAGAATCACTTGATGTAAACCCTTCAACACAAAATAGCTTGGAAAAAGAGGTCTCAAAGTTTATCACCTATGTTTTTGAAAAATATGGATATACATGTGTCTTTATTCCAATGGCCTCAAATCCTATTGAAGAGAATGATTTGATTGTTGCCAAAGCAATTCAGTCACATTTGGAAGGCAAAAGCTATTTTATCGTCTTAAAACCAACAAATCCTGAAGACGCAAAGCTGATTATTTCAAAGGCTAGGTTTTCAGTGTGCAATCGGCTGCACTCAGCAATATTTTCTGCAACAGTCTTTACCCCTTTCATTACGATCTCATACGCACATAAAACAATTGGATTCTTAAAAATGCTTGGATTAGATAGTTGGAATATTCCGATGAAAGAGATCAGTTTTAAAGATTTAGTTCAAAAGTTTGAATTGTTAAACGAGCAACCAAACTATGATGCGTACATTCATGTTTTGGAAAAGGAACAGACAAAAATATCAGCATCTAGACAGGAAATGTTAGCTATTTTGAAACATGAGCTTTAGAATACTAGAGTGCTTGTTCCTGCTATTATGAAAAGTCTACTAAAAAAAATTAAAAATCATTTTTCTCTTTACTCTGAAAGATATATTTTTTTGATCCTAGTCATCATAAGTGTTGGTAGTGCGTGCTACTATTTTCAAGATGGAAAACAGCTTCTCTATGGCGATGCACTTTCTAGAATGAATATTTCTCGAAAAATTATTGATAATTTGACACCTGGATTTGCTCAACTTGGTAACGTCTGGCTTCCATTACCCCAAATATTAATGGTCCCCTTAACTGCAAATCGTTATCTGTGGCATTCTGGTCTAGCCGGCGCAATTATTTCAATGACATCGTATGTGATCGGTGGATTTTTTCTCTACAAAAATTTAAAAATTATTACTTCCTCACTCGTAGCTTCAGTGTTATCTCTTAGTATCTACGCATTAAACATCAACCTCCTTTATTTACAAACCACTGCAATGTCTGAAGCTATTTTTCTGTGCTTTTTTTGTATTGCGCTTTTCTATTTTACTTCTTGGATTCAGACAAGCGACAACTTAAAACTGATGCCTGCTGCTACAGCAGTCAGCGCAATGTGTTTAATTCGATATGAAGCATTAGCGATTTTGTTAGCTTCAATACCAATGGTGTTTGTGTATATTTTGATAAAAGAAAAGAAATATAGTTCCGCTGAAGGAAATACAATTATTTATGCAACACTTGCTTGCTTTGGTTTCCTGCTTTGGACGCTTTATTTGGCCGCTATTTTTGGAGACCCATTCTTTTGGAAAAACTATTACGCTGGCACACATTCTGCCGTGGATGCCAGCAATCAAACACAAGTATTTAGACATCAACTCAATTTCTTTGAAGCAACTTGGAAGTACATCACGGCGACTATTTGGATGAACGGTCTTATTCCTTCAATTTTTGCACTCTTAGGTATTCCAGTTTTACTATATAAATCTTTCAAAGACAGAAGCTTCTACTTTTTACCCGTCCTACTCTCTACAGCCATTTTTTTGTTTATGGTTTTAACTTTACAAAGAAATACACCAATCGATCAACCAGCACTTACAATTCAAGCTCTTCTTTCACAACATACTAATAACTTTTCTGAATTTAATATCCGATATGGAATATTGATGCTACCGATGATCACGCTTCTTTCAGCATATCTTTTCAACTTGAAACATATAATTGTAAAATTTATGTTAGTAGGCCTATTTTCAATTCAAATTTATTCTTGCATACAGCCATATCATACGTTTATTTATCAAATCCCTGTCAGCATTACTCACACCATCACACAAAGCACTCCCGAAGAAAAGGAAATGGTGAAATGGCTAAGAAAGAACTATACGGGAGGATTGATTTTAATCAGCGCGCTCAGGCATGATCCCCAAATGTTGGAGTTGGGCTATGACTATAAAACATATATCCACGAAGGAGCTGGTAAGTATTGGAAGGAATCAATGATCAATCCACAAAAATATGCAACTTGGATTATTTTTGACGCATATGAAAAAGAAGACCGAGTCACAAAGTTTGTGAGTAAATTAAATGTTCTTAACATTTATTATACTCAAGTATATTCCAAAGACGGCATAGTTATTTTCAAAATAAAAACAACTCCGTTGGTCAATTAATTTCACATTTTTTTTAAGATCAGGGGTTGATATTTCTACATATTCTGCCAAAATCTAGAGAACTGATGATCTCATTGATTTTAAACGCGTACCCTATGATCTCAAAAAAATATCTTTTAGTGATAGGCGTGTTTGGTTTTGCGATTTTCTTTGTAGCTACGGCACAAAACCTTCTTTCTTCTCTTGCCTCACCGCTACAAAATAGTTCCCCAAACTCAAATATTAATCCATTAGGAGCCTTAATTCCTCCTTCGCAATGGTCAAAAATAGTTCGTAATTGTGGTGTAAACATCAGTGGAGCGGAGTTTGGAGAGAAATCATTGCCAGGTAAACTAAACACAGATTACCTCTACCACTCGAATGCTGGTGACTACTCCTATTTTGCAAAAAGAGGCCAGAAAATCGTCAGAATACCCTTCAGGTGGGAAAGAATCCAAAGACAATCCTTAGGAAGCTTGTCGAAAGATGATCTCCAAGGTCTGAAAAATATGGTTGCAGCTGCCAAGAAAAATAATCAAAAAGTCATTTTAGACCTCCACAACTTTGGCTACTACTACGGTAAACCACTTACCGTCAGTCAAGCCAACCAGCTCGCAGATGTATGGAAGAAGTTGGCAGAGCAATTTAAAAATGAGCCAGCTATTTTTGGCTATGAATTAATGAACGAGCCGCACGACCTTCCAGAAGGTGGTGATGGGTGGGCAAAAATCAGCCAGATAACCGTCGATGCAATTCGAACTGTAGATAAAAAAACAACAATTCTGATTCCCGGCTATGGTTGGCAGTCTGCAAAATCTTGGACAAAAGAAAATCCGAATTTAAACATCTCCGATCCAAGTAACAACATTCTGTATGCAGCTCATCAATACTTTGACACTGACCACACCGGCACCTATAGTAAACCGTTTGATCCGAAGGTGAACACCGCACAGAATTCGAATAATGAATCAAATGTCTTCATTAACTGGTTGGAAAAGAATAACAAACGTGGAATTTTTACTGAGTATGGCGTGCCAGGAAATGATACCCGCTGGCTATCAATTATGGACTCATTCATGCACAATGCCTTAATTAATGATCGAGTGGTGGGTTTAATTTACTGGAGTGCAGGTCCTTGGTGGGGTCCATATCAGCTGAGTGTCCAACCAGTCAATGGCAAAGACAGACCCCAAATGGCGATTCTAAAAGCTCACTGTTTTTGAGTGTTCATCAGCCAAACGTTTAGCCACAACCAATTTTGTGTAAAGACACTGTTCAGATCACCCCAGCCGTATTGAGTTCCAAACTTATGAAAGGAAGGGCTAATTTGACTGTCATAGACAGCCACCGAATTTTGAGGTTCATTCCGAACTAAGAAGTAACCCAGTGAAGAAGCATACTGTTCCAGCGATTCTTCATTCTTGACTGCTTTTCCTTGGTGAGTGTAATGAGAAAATATTTTTTTGTCTTTTTTCCAAGAATCAGAAAACAATGTCAGTTTTTGAAGATACGTAATTGCTCTTGGATCTTTTGTCACTACCGCATCTTGGCTTATTTGCCAAATTGATCTAAATGCTTCATAGGAATAGTCACTTGCAGAAGAATCAATCTCGACAGCTGCTACGATCTGGCCTTTTGATGTGACGTTGCACCAGTTGGGTGGCAAGTACACTTCGCTTGCACCTCCGTTGCTGGTAAGTGAACTGCTAGAACATGTGTCAATCAACTGATACATTGAAGTCTTTAGCTGCAACCATGGTCTAGAACGGTCGGCTTCTGCAAAAAGACTATAAAAAAGAGGAGTAAATCCGCCAACATTTACAGTGTACTTCTCTCGATTTGGTTGTGCAGTCCAGGTTCCAGCTACAAGGTACCGTTGATTATTGATTCCTACTGTTTCAGACTCCCAAATACTCTTGAGGATCGGTCTTGCATCATCTTTGTAGCTTTTTTCTGACCACTGCTTATTTGCTTGCAAGAGAGCGGCTGCAATCGTCACATCTCCTTCACTTGAAGAATCCTTACTTTTGATAGGTACGCCTCCAACTTTATAGGTCGAGGAAAAGAGGTATGAGTTTTTCAAATACATATTGGATCTGGTCCAGTTCCAGACCAAGTCAAAAGTTTGCTTATCTTCTGCATAGACTGATCTCAGTAACGTGTAGCCCACTATCTGACTGGTTGTTGAGTTATCTTTTGGATCTACAACTTGACCCGATGAAGTAATGAACTGCTCTTTATATGACTTCCAGCTTAATTGAAGCACCTCATCAACTGTGTTTTGTTTGTAAAGACTAACCCAGTCTCCGTTTGGATGAGATTTGACAAATTTGCTAATAGTTTCCATTTTCTTATAAGCTGGTCCGAAGTATAAATGCTCGGTACTATTTTTAATCATTGTCCAGGATAGTGATTGATCAGGAGGCATGGTAGAGACATCCTGTACAAGTTGAGAAGTTAAAATAACATATTGAATTTTTTTGTAATCAGCTTGTAATTTATCTGTACGAAATTCTGGGTCTAAATCCACCTTCCAGTACCAAAAAGCATTTTTAAATACTGGATCACCCTTAAAACGAGAGTTTGTTAAATCTAAGTTTCCATAGTAATCCATTGAAATAACTGAGTCTGCGGGTAAGTTTTTTTTAATCCAATTAATCATTTCTAATTGATGTGTTGTTTCATCGTTATTGAGGGTAACAAATAGGCGAGGATCTTGTTGATAATGTCTTCCAATGAATAACAGGACAATCAAAAAAATAATGGCTTGAACAGCTTGATGTTGGTGCCAAATCTGTTTGACAAGATAGGCGATAGAATATCCAAGACACATCCCAAATAAAGGAATCACTGGAATGATGTAAAAGTTAATCACTAACTTACCACTCATTAAAAAAGCAACCATGCACAATGTTAAGCCAAATATTATTCTACTGGGCTTATGCCAAATACTTAGAAATCCTTGAGCTAGGAAAGCGAGTGTCCCCCCAGCAACCAAGAGATAATCTTGAGGCAACCAAAATAGAAAATTGCGCATGAAGTCGCTTTTTGTATCCCAAATAGGCAGACCACTCCCACGAGATGCCTGCTGTGATAAGGTTTTTAATAAGCTAACATGATCTGTAGTCCCACCCAACAAACTTCCATATTGAAAGAGCTCTCCTTTTAAGAGTGCGTAGACAGGATAAAAGCCAATTACCATGCTCACGATCGCTATCCACTGCAACGCAGCAAAAAGCTTTTGCTTGGGGTGAGACTCTGCGATTACGAGCAGAAAAAACATTGGTAAAAAGAAAATTCCATTTTCTTTTGTTAACACTGCCAAACCAAAAGTAACCGCACTCAGGAAAAAATGCCACAGGCGCTGTCTTGCATAGAGTAGAAAATGAAGGCTCAGCAAAATCCAAAACGTCATTAAGTTATCCAAGAGAAGACGCCGCTGGAAGTAAATTGCCAGTGGGGATAGCGAGAAAAATAAAACAGCAACAACTGAAGCTAGACGAGAGTGCGTAATCTTCAAAGTAACTCGGTACAGAAGGAGGGTTGAAATGAGATGTATGACAAGCATAAAAATGCGAGCAGAGTTCAAAGAAAAGCCAAAGGTAAACAAACCTCCCGTAAGTGCCTGCCAACCAGCGGTAAAAATCCAACCAAACGGGGAGTGGTCGTACCAATATGTGAATGGAGCCAATTTTCCTTGGCTTAAAAAGCTCCACGCTTGACTAAAGTAAGTTGATTCATCATTCTCAAAGTAAGGGTAGTGGAGCATGTTTGTGCCATGAAGTACACCCGACAACGGGATAAGAATACACAAAAAAGCAGCATCTCTGAACTTATAAAAGGTGATAGCAATTTTTTTAGAAACGGAGACCAATCTCATGTCACCTCTTTGGCAAAGGCTCGGTGAGCATTTACGTGATCCGTTTTCTCCCAATTATTATTGTGAGTCACCGCCCTAAAAAATGCTCTGCAGGAACTGATTCCCAACATAATTTGGTAAAGGAAAAAACTCAACGATATTTTAACTGGTAACCAGACAGGGTACGGCTTTTTATATGCTTGGCAAAAGAGGAACATGCCAATATTCAGCGCTAAGATTTGTAGTATGAGCAAGAAAAAAGGAATCATGAGTAAGAGAACTAGAGCAATAGGTAACTTAATCACGAACACAAAGTATACGGAAATAAATGAAAACACAAAAAAGAGTAACTGTGCATACGGTGTGATAAAAATATACATGGCCAAGAACTTGCGCCACCATCCCTCCAACTTTAACCAATCTCCTTTTAACAATATTTCCAAAAACCCTTGATTCCATCTCGATCGCTGCTTTATAAACTGTCCGACTGTTGAAGGAGTCTCTTCTTGAGTGACATGATGCTCATCGTATGTCACTCCGATTCTAGCTCCAGCAACACTCAAACGAATACCAATATCTGCATCCTCAGTTAAACATTTTTCATCCCATCCATCCATTTTCAACAGTGCTGAGCGATCAAAAAAAACGGTATTTCCGCCCAATGGAATAACTCCTTTTTTGGAAAAGTAATGCATCGTTGATTTGAACCAAAAATAATACTCCAGTACATTTAAAGCTGAAAACCAGTGAGATCGGTAATTCATCAACTGAACGCCGGATTGAAGCACATGTAGTTTTTGTCTCACCATCAGGCTATTTGCGATATGGTATAGATTTTTATGTGGTTGATCTTCTGCATCAAATACCACAACAATATCGTTTTTTGCACTTTGAAGTCCAATATTTAGGGCGTGAGGCTTGTTGATGGGAAGATCATTAAAAATAACGAGATGAAGAGAATCATTCTTTAATTTTTTGAAAATGGCTTGAACTGCTTGAATTGTTTCCGCGTCATCAACCCTACAAATCACAAAAATCTCTTTTAACTCTTCTGGATAGTCCATCGAGTTAACGGAAACGATTGTTTCTTCTATCACCGAAGCTTCGTGGCGCGCCGCGATCAGCGCAGAGAATGAAAGCCGTGGGGAATCAAAAATTTGGGGAGTCTTTACTTTTTCAATTTGCTCTTTATCTTGCCAAGCGTAAAGCAACCAAAATAAACTGAAACCTCCATGGAAAATAAAAATAAAACAAAGGACAGTTAAGATCAGGATCATAGAGAAATATTCGGATTAATCCATAAAAAAAATGCGAGGCGTCATTATATATCATTTCGGCTCAAAAATAAACTGTGTTGACATAAAAATTACTCAATATAGTCTTCTGTGACCAAAAATGAATTTGAAGCTCAGGCAAATCTTGGTATAATGGGGTCGTTATGACTACTTTTTATATTGTCCGTCATGGTGAAACAGTGTGGAATAAACTTCGATTACTTCAGGGAAAATCAGACTCCCCCTTGACAGAGACTGGCATGGAGCAGGCCCGTGAATCAGCTCAAGCCTTTCAAAAGATAGAGTTTGCAGAAGTTTTCTCCTCCGATCTCCTCCGAGCCAAGAGAACTGCAGAAATCATCTCTTTAGAACATGATCTAGTGGTCAAAACCACCCAATTGATACGAGAACGCGATTTTGGTAAGTACGAAGGGCAACACGTTGATATTTTCAAAAATAGACTCCAGGAAATGCTTGCTTCATTGGCTGAGGAGGAGAAGAAAAGTTTTAGTCTTGATGGAGAGGTAGAAAGTGAAGCAGATGTGATCACAAGACTACTTACTTTTTTGCGTCAAACTGCATTTGCCTACCCCTCCCAGAACATCTTAATCGTAACCCATAGTGGGATCATTCGAATGCTGTTATTTCATCTAGGATGGCTAAATAGACAGGAACAAGAAGAAGTAAAAATTAAAAATCTTGCCACCATACAGTTAGAGTGTGATGGAACTGAGTTCTTCTTGCGCTCGACCAGCAATATCCAGAAAGAGTAGTGTATTATAGGAGTCATGCAACATAGCTCCAACTTGATCATCTACGGCGTGACTGGAAACTTAGCAAAACTAAAAATCATTCCCGCACTCTATGATTTATTTAGTCACGGCAAGCTCTCAGACACCTCTCTCATTATTGGCATAGGTCGCAAAGCATATGATCATGCAGGATTTTGTGAGTATATTGATAGTGTTATCTCTGAGTATGCTCAAAAGAATCAGATCGTACTTGAAACCTCCACATTGTCTAAGCTCCATCAAAATTTACGATACATCAGCGGTGATGTCAGCAACCCCCAGCTCTATCAGCAACTCAATGAAATGTTATCGGCTGATTCTGCCCATCCCAACACCATTTTTTACCTCGCCACATATCCAAGTTTATATCAAGAAATTTTTAAACAACTGAAGCAGTCCGGTTTAAATACAAACAGCCGTGGCTGGGTAAGAGTGCTCATCGAAAAACCAATTGGAAGTGATTTATGTTCAGCAAAAGATTTAAATGAATTGATGAGTCAATATTTTACTCAAGAACAGATCTATCGGCTTGACCATTATCTCGGGAAAGAAACGTTGCAAAATATTCTCTACTTCCGCTTTGGAAATAGTATTTTTGAACCCATTTTTAATAAAGAGTATGTGGATCACATACAAATCACTTCATCAGAATCTTTTGGCATCGGACAACGGGGCATGTACTATGACAACGTCGGGGCACTGAAAGACGTAGGACAAAATCATTTACTTCAAATGTTGACACTCGTGACAATGGATGCACCAAAAGCGATGACGAATGAGGCCATCACTCTTGAAAGAATGAAGGTACTGACACATCTCCAACCAGACCTAGCGTCACTAGTACTCGGTCAATACGAAGGCTACTTGCAGGAAGAGAACGTGAATCCACTTTCAGTAACAAACACATTCTTTGCCTTAAAGACTGAGGTCACAACGGACCGTTTTAAAGGAGTTCCAATCTATCTTCGAGCAGGTAAGATGATGGATAGAACCGTAGCCGAAATTTCAGTTGTGTTTAAAAAACCAACCAACCAACTCTTTAAAAAATTTGATGCGGAAGAAGCAGAGAACATACTTACCTTCCGTATTCAGCCAGATGAGGGGATTGCACTGCGATTCCTCTCCAAAAAACCTGGTCATAATACTGTTTTACAATCTGGAAGCATGGAGTTTTGCTATAAAAGTATTTCTGAAAGACTGCTGAATCCCTACGAAACACTGATTAATGACGCCTTGTCTGGAAACCAAACCTTCTTTAACGATGCCGAAGAAGTGGAAGCACAGTGGCAGTTTATTGATCCTTTTGTGGCTGCAAAAATCAGACCTCTGGCATATAAAGCTGGCACATTGGGGCCGGCAGAAGCAAATACGTTAATAGAGAAAGATGGCAGGACTTGGCTGGCAGCTTCCGAGTTTTTTTGTAAAATTTAAATAAATATACTGATCACAACTGCTAATCCAGCCACGGTCATTACGCCAGTAATAATGACTCCTGCCATATTTGACCAAAGATTATTGACGTGTTTGCCCATGATTTTACGGTTATTGCTGATCACGAGAATCATCATCAATAATGGGGGAGCGATTAATCCATTGATAATGGCTGTGTAGTACAACAGTTTAAATGGGGGAATAGGCAAAAAGTTGACACACATGCCAAGTAAAACGAGTCCTGCAATAATGCCATAAAAAACAGGAGCTTGTTTAAAGGTTTTACCTAAACCAACTTTAATTTTGCACGCTTCACCTAGCGCATATGCCGCTGATCCTGCCAAAATAGGTACTGCTAAAAAACCTGTTCCAATAATACCGAGCGCGAAGATGAGAAAAGTAAACTGACCTGCAATTGGTTGAAGCGCCCGCGCAGCTTGATCAGCAGTAGTCACATCGGTGATTCCTTGTACGTGTAAAGTAGCAGCCGTCGTAATAATAATAAAAAACATTACCAGTTGTGAGAAAAGCATGCCAATAAGAGTATCAGCTCGCAACTGGGCGATATCACCTTTTCTGAGAATTGGTCTGCCAAATCCAGCTTCTTTCAAACGGTGGTGCTCAACCTCCTCTTCGACTTCTTCATCAGCCTGCCAGAAGAAGAGATACGGCGAGATAGTGGTTCCCAAAATAGCCACGATATTCATCAAGTACTCCTTTGAAAAAGAGATGTATGGAACGACCGTAGCAATGCCAACTTGCCGCCAGTCTTGCTTCACTGCAAATGCACTAATCACGTAGGCAAATAAAGAAATGGCAAGGTACTTCAGAATCCGAGCGTACGAGTGATAAGGCACCAAGATTTGCGTACTGATGGAAACAAAAGTAATCACAAGCAACCAGAAAATAAATGGGCCTCCCAGTAGCAGTTGAGTTGCAGAGGACATCGCGCCCAAATCAGCGCCAACATTAATAGTATTCGCGACAACTAAAAGCCCGACAAGAATAATAAGCAGTTTCTTTGAGTAGTTTTCTCTAATAACTTGAGCTAGACCTCGACCAGTAACTAATCCAATTCTGCCGCACATCTCTTGAATAAAAGTCATAAACGGGAATGCAAAAAGAGCCGTCCATAACTGCTGATAGCCAAATAATGCACCCGTCTGAGCGTATGTGGCTATGCCTGAAGGATCATCATCAGAAGCTCCAGTAATGAACCCTGGTCCGATAGAGTGAAAAATTTTTTGTACTTTCTTTTTCAGAAAGATAATCATAACTCCAAAACTTGACAAGAGATACTCTTCTTCTTCATAGTGAAGAGGTGCTACGTTTTTCTTCTCAACCTTCTCGTCTTGCAAACAACAGCTTTTTTATTTTCGCAATCATGCTGTTTTTTTTCACACTTGGAGACACCAGCATGAGCTTTATTGCTCCCGTCATCTTGGAACATAGATTAGGGGCAGCCAACATGGGATTGATTCTAGCTACTTCATCGATGGCGGGCACCGTTACCGACTTTTTATTTGCCAAAATTTTTGGTGGCAGAAGAGCGAGTTTCTTTATAAAAATCATGCTTGCTCTAGCTGCATTTTTCCCAATCTCATTTTTGGTTTACCAGAGCATTCCTTCTTTTATTTTTGCCATGATTATTTGGGGGGTCTACTTTGAAGCCATGATTTTTTCTATTTATCATACAGTTCATCAAACCGTCCCAGCCAAAGACCACGTCTGGGCTTGGGGAACAATCACCACAGTCCGAAACATTGGCTGGGTTGCCGGTCCATTACTCGCAGGATATTTAGACGGATACAATAGCTCCTATCCAATTATTTTTTCTCTTGCCAGTTTTTCAGTGGCTATCTTTTTATTTTTATTTCAGAAAAAAAATCATCCTCAAATAAAAGTTGTCTCGATTAAAAAAAGAAAAAGTCATGGTTTCATCCAAGAACTTAAAATTTGGTTTGTTTGCGCCAAAGTTTTTTGGCCGCTTTTATTCCTGATGCTTATGTTTCAAATTATTGATTCTACCTTTTTCTCTATTGGTCCTGTTTTTGCTGAAGATTTACAAGGACTCTCTCACCTAGGTGGATTATTCATCGCCATGTATACCGTTCCAAGTCTTATTTTTGGTATACTTACTGGTTATTTTGCAAGACCTTGGGGAAAGAAAAGAGCTGCTTTTTTGGCAGGAATCGTGGCGGGTATTGGATTGATTGCAATGAGTCAGGCAGGCTCTGTAGAGTGGATCCTAGCTACTACTTTTTTTGCCTCTATGGGTATGGCTATCATCTACCCGGAACTGTCTGCGGTCTTTGAAGACTTTGTGGCTCGAGGTAAAAAAGCAGGAAATGACATTGTCGGTCTCACTGCAGTTGTCGCGAGTATTTCCTATATTATTGGACCGATTGTGAATGGATTTTTGGCAGAAAAAGTAGGGACACAAGCTGTATTTGGCCTGTGGGGTTGGATCATTGTAATCTTTTCTGTGATTGCACTATTTACTGTCAAACGAAAACTGCACCTACCTCAGCAGGAGCTAGATACACTCCTTCAACCGCATATATCGAGCATGCGTCGTAGAAATTAAAGATTGTTTTAAACAGTATCTGAGGCGACTAGGCCAATGACAGGTTTTGCAATGGTAGCTGTAAAACTGGTTTCGCTGGAAACATATGCCTCAAGAAATCGATAAACTTGGTTGATTGTTCTTACCTTATGCACGTCCAATTTTGCTGTATCCGTCTGATCATCACACAGTAGCTCGGCAGTTGATCGAATCTGTACAGGATCTCCTGGAGCGAGCAGGTTGATTGTTAACGAATGTGAGATTTCACCCACAGTGATACAAGTCAGAGTAAGCTCATATCCGCCACCAAAAGCAAGGATGTACTGAATATCAGTATCATCAGCCACCATTTGCAATCTTTCAATGCTTGTTTTTGATGCAGGAATTGAGTTAATTCTAGTGCTAAAAAGGCGAGCTGTTGCTTCTAGTTCAAAAACATCTTTCATACAATCCTTTTTTTAAAACGATCTATGCCATAGAATTATCTACAGACCAATCAGCCGTAGGATGCGCTGAGTATAAAAAAAAGTCAAGCAACAAATAAGGAATAGTTGCAGGGACCAGAAGCATTCATTTTATCGAAGCAGGCTACTTTATGAAGTGGCGCAAAAGCCAGTAGTTGGAAACCCTACTTCAACCACATCCAGGAAAAATAAATCGAAGAGGTAAGTGACAAAACCATGACGCACTGCCAAAAAATCTGATGGACAAACCAGATTGAGTCGTTATGGAAAAATGATTTGAAAGGCAAGCTTTCAATTGGATTTCGATTTAAAGTAGAGAACTGTTGGTTGAACCAGTACATTGTTTCTCCCAAACTCCTCACGACCCAAAAAAGAGAAGTAATCACTAAAAAGAGGTTCCAACTTTTGAGAAACAGGCTCAAAACACTCACCAGCATCCAAAATGTACTGAAGATGACGACGTCTGCCCATACAAACGCACCGATAAAAAATAGTTGACGAGTCAATCCAAAAGCATTTTTATGATATTTGCATTCTTGAATGGATTTAATCAAAAGCACGAGGTTTAGTAGAAAAAAGAGGAGTAGAAAACTGATTTGCCAGGTGTACATGTATTGTCGCTCAAGCATATCTTATCAAAAAAGACTGCAATCTGCATTACTTACTTTTCGAGCGAAGAGCGATATAGTTGCTTGTTATTTTGACTAGTACTGGAATACTCATATGGCAATCACACATGAAAGACAAATTCCTCAAGAACTCAACGCCGATGTTCTCGCTATTCCAGAAAGTATGACGGCTTGGAAAGAACAACTTTTGCAAGCGGAAATGATTGTCATTTCACTCGTCTGCTCTGATAGCAGAGTTGTTTTACCGAGGAATGTGATGTCGATAGCGATGGATGATGGCCGACAAAAAAACGTTCTATTCATTGCTGTTCCTACAATTGGCGGAGGAGCACCTAGTCGATCACGGCTTCGTGGGGTGAAACAAACGCTACTGCGTTGGGGTGTCGCTAAAGAAAAAATTTCCATTTTAGTTACCCAACATGGAGATACCGAAGAAATTACAAATAGTCGCGCTCATCAAGAATGTTCTATTTCTTGCGGCTTACGAAAATTCTTCTCACAGCATGATTCAGACTTAACCAAAATTCGTAGGTTAATTTTACCTTGGACTCAGGCGTATAAACAGAAACACAGTGATAAGAGCCTGGCTCCAGATCGACTACCCCTGGAGGTTTTAGAAAAAGAAGCCCCAGAAATAATGACACTGATTACACAACTCCACCAGATATCAGGACTACCACGTCGGTTAATTTTACGAGCGGCTTACCGAAACACCTCTTTTAGCATGGATGACAACTTATTTGAAGTGTGGAGCAAGGTTGCTGAGTATCTCCAAGATGGTGAAAACGCCGATATTCTAGCCACCTGTTTCTTGGGTGCAGCGAATTATGATCACCAACAGAAACAACTGAAGTTCAATCTACCATATGCTCGACTTGGATTTCTTGACACAACTCTTCAATTCGATCAATTAACCCCAAGAAGCGATCGGACACAAAGTCCAGAGAACGTGATTATTTCCTTCGGACAAGAAGCAATTTGTCTTGACAATTCTATCTTACTGCCTCACTTTGCCGGCGCAATCGGTCCGTCTGATAATGACTTTACAGCTGACGCATCTATTCTGTCAGAACCAACTGCTTTGTGTGCTTTGGCAGAAGCTTTTTATGCGGTCACACATAAGGTACATCCTCACAAAGATGATAATAATTTTGCAGATCTCAAACGAGTGATCATTATCTGCGACAACACGCAGTATGTTGATCAGGCTAAAAAGGCTTTAAAGAGCAAAGAGTTTGAGGAAGATTTCTTCGCAACCTTTTCGTTGTTAAATGGAGGCAACATCGTATTGGTGAATTTAGAGCTGGATCAGGCTCAGAAAGCTCCAGGGGTAGAAATTTTCAATGTGATGTAGCCGAGGAAATGTGGCAGTCACTGAGAGTATTATCATTCTTTTTTTGGTCTACTGCAGAGAAGACTTACTTTATCGCTGCAAAGTGAAGTGCAGATCAAGGACATTGGGTTCACTGTAAGTGATATCTCGACAATTCAAAATGATTGAGAGCAGTGCTCGATCTGTGTTCAGTGGAGAAAATTCTCCTAGGTGAGGTTAAATCTGGAGCGAGAAACGGGACTCGAACCCGCGACCTCCTCCTTGGCAAGGAGGCGCTCTAGCCAACTGAGCTATTCTCGCATTCACTCTCTCATCAAGAGAGAAACTATATTATAATTGATTTATTCTTAAGAGCAAACTTAAAATAAAGCTTGAAGAAAGGGTCTTATGAGCACTTCACCACTGTACAATCAATATGAGGTCAATAAGCGTAGTAGTCAAACTCTGCAAAATATTCTACAAAAACTAACAATTTCCGTTTACGAGACAGTGAAATGGGTTATTAACTCGATTGGTTCTATGATTCGTCAGTTCATGGGGAAGTAGTTCAAAACCAGCAAAATGTGCCAAGTTCAGGAATCGAACCTGAATTTCGTGTTTTTCAGACACGCGCCGTGACCAACTTGGCTAACTTGGCAAGATAGCAGACCCAAATTATATCATCTCATCTTCACAAATAAATCCCAATCACTTGTAAATTGGCTCAAATATGTGGCCGCTGAGGGAGTCGAACCCCCGACCCTTCGAATGTAAATCGAATGCTCTAACCAACTGAGCTAAGCGGCCAACACTCATTTAAGAATAAGTGCCCAGGAGAGGACTTGAACCTCCATGCCTTGCGGCATACGCACCTCAAGCGTACGCGTCTACCATTTCGCCACCTGGGCAATATTGATGATTGGATTATAACCTATTATCTGAGGAAAAGTGAATCTTGCCTTGCGCCTAATTGCAGTGGGTTCTATTTAATAGTTCTCACCCAAAAAAAAATCCTCTGTGTCACGAATTTAATCGTTGTCGCACGGCTTTGAAGGCTCGCGCAATCACAGAGGATAAGTGTGATAGCAAGATAAGTCGATAGAAACTCTGCAAAGCAGAGAGAAATCGGCTATCTTGCCAATGAAGATCTAGTCTGTTTCATCAATTTGGGAAAGGTAATTCTGAATTGCAGTTACAGCCCGAGTATTCTCAACCATATATGGGTGAGCATAAATACTCATTAGAACAGTTTGACGAGTCGCCAGGATACTGTGAACGATTTGCAAGCCGTTATCGCCACCCATGTACCTAACTTCAATTATAGAAAATTCAACCACGTCTGGATCAATTTCCCCGTTAAACATGCTGAAGAACGTTTTCTTCCCATCGTTAAAGATATGATCTGCAGCATCATTTGGAATAGAGCGAGATTGGACGTGTAGGCCGCCCAAACTCGTAGTGTCAGCAGAACCGACCGCAATCTGGTCCTTAAAGCCGTATGAGCGACTATTTCCGTTAGAAAACCAGATAGTAACCTTGGTCCACCAAGTTGGCAAATCCGTTGGGTTTACATGAAGCATGCGACGGCCAGCATGTGCGAGGCGTGCATTCTTGTCCGTCCATTGGGCGTGTATTTGCACATGGTTTTGCAGTTGTTGCTTCAAATTTTCGACGGGGTCATTACCGACTGGCGGATTGACTAGCCAGTAGAAAGTATCTTCGTCATATCCGTCGTAGACGCCGGCCATGATTAGCCCCAAATGAATCCCCGTAAATTCTCTCAGAGCGTCAAAGCCTAAAGCAGTCAATGTGCTGCGAGGTTTCTCTGCTGAGAAATTCGAAGCAGTAGCTATTGAATCCGCCCAGAATATGCCTCCACCAGGACCCAAAAAACTATATGGAATCATAGTGGAAAGTGGTGGGGCATACATTCTGCTGCCATCAATCGAAAAAACACGTTTGCGGGTGAATATGGATGTGTCAGGCATTTTAACTCTCCTTGAATTGTGTTGATCAAAAAAAAACCACGCCAAACGCACTCAGCATGAGCTGCTATCCATAGCAACACTTTAAGCACCAAACTGATGCTCAAATTGCCACTATGAATACAGTGAAAGTACTCGATCTTATGTTAAAGAACGTGTGCCGAAGAGAGGATTTGAACCTCCATGGATTGCTCCACACGCTCCTGAAGCGTGCGCGTCTACCATTTCGCCACTTCGGCCAGAGAAAATATTATAACAGACTAGAAGAGCTGCTCATCTTCCAGACTATTCGTATCAATTCGCTTCCAACTTCTCGATTGACGTCTCAACTGTGCAATGTGAGCATAGTTGCCAAGAACAATTCTCAGTCCCACTCCCACCGTCTCACTAAAGAATGAAAAATTACCCTCTTTTATCATGTTGTCTGCTCGACTTTTTACCATGTCTGGTAGAGAAACATTCATTCGCTTCATGAATTAAATTATAGAGATGGAACGTAACATTAAAATGTACTTTTTACTTTTGTGCATGTGACCAGAATACCTCAAAAAGTCTTTTAACTCCTTTCCACAAAAGATGCGTAGGTGGTGTATCAACAATTTGAATTTGCGTAAAAAGTGTATCAAACGTGTGGGAATCAAGAAAACGCCTTTTGATGACTGTTAGACTTCTACTTTCTGCAGTTCATTAAAAAGCGCTTCTACAGATGACTCGGTCACTTCTTCAGGCTTCAACTGTACTTTTTCAAAAATTTGCGTTTCAATCTTCTGAACATATGCCGCCATCACGTATGAAAAAGTATCTTCTTTTTTGTGAGAATATCGTTTGCGACCATCGGCTAAACGATCTTTCATAGACACCACACCCTGAGGTGCTACCCGCATATCTGCGTACGCACAAACTTTTTTGGCAAAATCAGCAGACTCCCAATTCAACTTTTCTCGATTAAAACTAATTGCATCAATCAGTTCTTTCACCCGTTCATTCACTCCAATTTCTTCAACAATTTTGATTGTGGCAGGGTGAGCAAAAGACCCATACTTTGCCTGAAAAGAGGTTTGCACCTCGTGCCAAAAGGCTGGTCCTTGTGGCTCCAAAGACTCTGGAAAAACAGTTAAATCAAACTTCAAAATGTTGCCCATGTCATGTAATAAACAGGCGGCGATCACATTTTCCGTATCGATAACCACACCAACTTTCACCAACTCATCACACAAAATTTTTGCCACACCAGTCACACGCAGCATATGAAGCTTTAAATTGCTCATGATTTGATATGAGGAGTAGACAGCCAGGATATTAGCCATACTAGATTGTTTTATATCGATTCATAAAGGAAAATTTTTGATTAAAAGCGCTCGTAATGATATCTGTGGCTTCATCAATCCTGAAAAACTGTGTATTTAACGTAAGATCATACGAATTTACTTTATTCGCATCTTGGAGTAAGTACTGTTTTACAAACTCTTTTCGCTCTCTTTCCGTGTCAGCAATGACCTCTTTGGCTTTCTCACGGCTCACACCCTCAAACTGCATGGCTCGCTGAACTCTCAGCTCATATGGGGCGGTGATATTAACATGTAGACCTTTGGCAAATGGGGTAATGAAGTTTGCTCCTCTGCCTACAATCACCACTTTACCTTTAAGCGCATAGGATAAGATAACTTTGGTCATTTCTGTGATGTACTTCAAATCGTCTAGATACTCTTCATTTAAAACAGAGTGCACAATATCTTCAATCTTACTTCTTGTCTTCTCATCTATTGCTTGAACAATCGCTTTTCTTCTCTTTGTTGATCTGGCAATTTCATCAATAATCTGCTCATCCAGGCAAGCAAAACCAAGTCTCTCTGCGACAGCACGAGCGATGGGTCTACCGCCACTCCCAGGTTCTCGAGCAATCGTAATAAATGGTCGAATAAATGAGGTATCTCTTTGTGATAAACGGGACGAAAGATCAGACATTTTTTGCTGAAGCCGAAAAACACTTAGCGCTTTGTCAACCAGGTGAGCATATGGAACTGACATGGACTTATCCTAATCCTCCAACCCCTAAAAAGTCCAGATGTGACCAATACGTAAAAAATGGTATAATTTTGAGACTCTTTGAAATAAAGATGTCTAGCGTCCATAGCTCAGCTGGATAGAGCGATTGTCTTCGGAACAATAGGTCGGGGGTTCGAATCCCTCTGGACGCACAAGGTATGCTGCTTCAAATCTGGAAAAAACTTCAGCTCCCTCAGCCTATTCAAGTATTCTTGATGCGATTCGCCAACGATCAATTTTTAATTGGAGTTACTGGTGTTATTTTTGACCAGAAAAATCAAGTCCTGGTTCTGAAACATACCTATCGCAAAGTGGAGTGGAGCTTGCCAGGGGGCTACCTTAAAGCAAATGAGCATCCAAAAGTGGGACTTGCTCGGGAGTTGATGGAGGAGACTGGGTTCACGGTTCGAGTGATTCAAATCATTAAGACCCAAACCGATCACAAGGGTAGATTGGACATGAGTTACTACGGTGTGTTTGAAAAAGGCACGTTTAAGGCGAGTGATGAGGTTTCTGAGTATCAATTTGTTGATGTAAAAAATTTACCGCCCCTGATTTCAGATCAGTACAAACAAATCAGTGAGGGACTCAAACGAAAAAAACAGTATGATGCTCAGCATCGTTGGCAAAGAATAAAGAAGGGAGTTTTTTCACTTTTTCAATTGAGTCACTAAGCCTTTATACTAAGCATTATGAAGAGTCCAAAAATTCCGTTTCAATTAAAATTAAAAGATTCTTCCGCTCACTTTTTATTCCTCTCACTCGTCTTGATCAGCCTTGTTTTGATTAGTCTATCTGGATTTATTTTTTATTCTGCTCAAAAACAAAATATGCGGTTGTCTGAGCAAAATAACATAATGATTGTAGAAAAAATTTCACTTGCTTCTCAGCTCACCGAAGTCTCTCAGCAGTTGCAGGTGGTTCAAGATGAAGTAAAACAACTGAAGTTAATTGACCAGTATAAGAAAAATCAAGATTTGGCTGCAGAAATGAAGAGTATTCAGTCGACATTTCAACAAGCCGCAAGCGAGTATGAGAGACTGACCGATCTTCACACAACCGGTGGTAAAACGCAGTCGCTTGATGCTCAATTTTCGTTGGTGCTCAATCAATTGAGTAAACAAAACTACACCAGTGCGAGCGCCACTCTTACCTCATTGAATAAAAAAATCGACGCGATGACCGCTCAGCTTTCTGTACCTGCTGCTCTATCTATACTCAATGTACCCTCTTCAAATACGCCGCCTGCTTCCGGCTACTCACGCCAAACTGTGAACTCCGATGCAGGTGCATTTGTTGTCGATGTCTTGACCGCTGATCTTAATTCTACTCGAGTGCAAGTGGAGACGGCTTCTGGTGGAGACTGCCACGATAACTGCCCGGTTGATTCATTAGCCAGTTACATCGCCAAAAGTGGGGGGTTTGCTGGCATAAATGGGCCGTACTTCTGTCCAGCTGAGTATCCAAGTTGTGTCGGAAAGACCGGCTCTTTTGACACCTTACTCATGAATAAGAGTAAAACCTATTTTAATTCTGACAATAATGTCTACAGCACCGTTCCCGCCATGATTTTTAGCGGCAGCAGTGTCAGATTAGTCGGTCAGAGTTTAGAGTGGGGTAGAGACACCGACGTGGACGCGGTGATTGCCGCACAGCCACTCTTAGTTTCTGGGGGAAATGTGGTCTTTGGCGGAAGTGGCGATCCCAAACAGGGTAGTAAAGGTTCTCGGAGCTTTATTGCGAGTAAAAATAATCAGGTCTATATTGGAGTCGTCCATGGGGCGACGGTTGCAGAGGCCGCTAGAGTACTCAAGGCGATGAGTGTTCAGTCAGCCTTAAACCTAGATAGCGGCGGCTCGGTAGCGTTTGCTGTACATGGCAAATACATCGCTGGCCCCGGTAGAAATACACCTTTTGGCATTGTCCTTGTTCGCAAGTAACCGCAAAACATCTTAAGATAGTTTATAAGACAACAGGAATAATAGCGCTGAGATGAACGCTGCAAAGAGCCATCCATTGATTGGGACCGGATGCACAAATTGAGCTGGTCCTAATCGGATCAACGTAGTGTGGGCCAAAAATACCACAAATGAAAATAGACCAACTTGACTAAGAAGTGTTTTCTTTCCATTTCCCCAATGACCAACCGTACTTACAATAAAAAGAATCATGCTGGTCGCAAAAACAAGTACTGGCCAACGTGTAAACTGCATTGCCAATAAAACAGGTACAAACGTAGGTCCATGAATAGTGGCGTAGGCATCAATCAGCAACCAGACAGTTGCACAAAAAGTAGTGACGAACAATAGCCTTTTTACTCTTCTTTCTACGAAACGGTGTGAAAAATGGAAGTCTGCCGCAACTCCTCCCAACCAAGCGTACCAGAACCAAGTTAAAGGGACTAAGTACTGAATTTGATCTGGCTGAATCCATGTAAACTGTGTTCTGAACGTAGGCAAGTAGCTGTACCACCAAATAGTTAAGAGCCCAACGACACCAGTTCCAAGCAATCTCAGCGTTTTAGGCAGGTAAGAATAAAATCCATACGAGACATACAGCAGAATAATGAGTGGAACAAAATATAAATGATAGTCAGCTTGCCCAAGCAAAATTTTGAGGTAAAGAGGAATATCCATATTGAATCCCCACCCGGGAACAACGCGCATCACTATCCAAATTCCCACAGCCCAAACCAAATACAGAGGGATCAGTTTTATGACTCGACTCTGCCAAAATGCAAGTAACGGCACGGGCTTTCCCTGATACTTCATATTCAGTCCATACCAAGATAAGAAAATGAAGAGGGGAATACTCACTCGGCATAATTGATCGATAATAACCAGCGTGTATGCACGTCCATCTGATCTCAACCACCAGATTTCGGGAAAAATGGCCAACAAATGGATCACCACAACTTGAAGAATCGCTACGCCTTTTAAAGTATCAACTTGCTGCTTGGTCATTCCATCATAATAACGATCCCTACTGAATTTTGGAATTGGTACTTCAAAAAAAACTTTCCAAAAAGCGCTCGCACTCACATCGTGTAGAATGAGTTTCTAGTTGGAGACTACATATGAGTGTACAAAACATGCAAACCCTAGGAATTCTTGATGCAGGAGCTCAATACGGTAAATTGATTGATCGATCTGTCAGAGAACAACACGTTCACTCCGAGCTTTTAGCGATGAACACGCCAGCAGACGAGATTAGAAAAATGTGCAGGGCATTAATTATTTCCGGTGGTCCAGAGAGTGTATATGGCAAAAATGCTCCTCAATTTGACCCAATGATCTTTGAGTTAGGAATACCAATACTCGGCATTTGTTATGGCATGCAGCTCATCGCTCATGTATCTGGAGGGAAAGTAGAACACCTTCCCAAACGGGAGGATGGTCCGGCAACTATCTCCATTCAGAATGACTCTCTTTTATTCAAAGACTTGGAATCGGAACAAGAAGTCTTGCTCACTCATGGAGATTCAGTTTCCATGACTCCGCCTGGATTTAGGGTCATTGCTCAGTCTGGTGAACTCATTTCCGGCATCGAAAACGCTCAGAGAAAAATGTATGGGTTACAGTTCCATCCCGAAGTAGATTTGACAACAAATGGACAAAAAATCCTGTCCAATTTTCTCTATGAAGTTGCCAAATTTGATGGTTCATTCACGATTGAAGACAGAGAAGGAAAAGCGATTCGCTATATTCAAGAAAAAGTGGGCAACAGTCACGCTTTAGTATTAGTCAGCGGAGGCGTCGACTCAACCGTCTCAGCAGCACTGGTTGCAAAAGCACTTGGAAAAGAAAAAGTTTTTGCACTTCACATCGATACAGGTTTTATGAGAAAAAATGAAAGTAAAACGGTGAAGTTGGCATTAGAGGAGTTTGGACTACGCGTAAAAGTCATCCACGCGGAGGATCAGTTCCTTCACGCGACCACCCAAATTGATGGAAAAGAAACTCTACCGCTGAATGAGTGTGTAGAGCCAGAGCAAAAGCGTAAAATCATCGGCGATACATTTATGCGTGTAACCGAAGCCGCATTGAACGGGATGAAGATACCCAAAGATGACATTTACGTAGTCCAGGGTTCTTTAAGACCAGACTTAATTGAAAGTGCCTCCACCGCTCTTCAGACTAGTAAAAAAGCTGATACGATCAAGACACATCATAACGATACCGCTCTCGTCCGACAGTTGAGAGATTCTGGCAAAGTGATTGAGCCCCTGAGTGACTACCATAAATATGAAGTACGGGAGTTGGGCGAGAAGTTAGGGTTGCCATCAGAATTAATTTGGAGACAACCGTTTCCAGGACCAGGATTAGCGATCAGAATTCTCTGTGCAGAACAGCCATATATTACTCCAGATTTTGAAAAAATAAATCAAGAACTTCGTCAGTTTGAGCGGAGTACACACAACGCCACGTTAATCCCGATTCGAACAGTAGGAGTCCAAGGAGACGGAAGAACCTACAGCTATTTGGTTGGCTTATCGGGACCAGCTGATTGGCCGGCGCTGTTGTCTATTGCGCAAGCAGTTCCAAAGACAATTCACTCTGTGAATCGAATCGCTTACTTTTTTGGCGAGAAGATTGAAGGACCGATCACCGAGATCACTCCAACTAAATTAGAGGTAAAAGTGATAGAGCAGCTAAGACTGGCAGATGCCGTTGTCAACAAAACACTCATCAGGTTTGATTTGACTAAAACAATCAGTCAAGTTCCAGTCGTGCTCTTTCCAGTTCCTTTTGGCATCAAAGGCAATCGTTCCATTGGTATCCGGACAATCATCACCCGTGACTTCATGACTGGAATTCCAGCATTACCAGGTACACATATTCCGGTTGAGGCAGTCCAGGAAATGGTCGATCGAATCTTACAGGAAGTGCCGGGGATCTCAAGAGTTGCGTACGACTTAACGTCTAAACCACCTGGGACAACCGAGTGGGAATAACTCGCTTTTGTGAAACATATCTTGGGGTATACTATGCTTGTGCGTACGAACTCTTTATCTCGATCAATTTTGGATTTGCTCAAAGAGCAGCATCTGCTTTCTGCAAATCAAATTCAACAGCATTTTGAAAAAAAAGGCCACTTGTATAACAAAACGAGTGTTTACCGTGCCCTAAATCAACTCTTAACTGAAGAAGTCATTTGTCGATATGATTTTAATGATAAAGAAGCTCAATATGAATTAAGAAAAGAACATCACGATCACATCGTTTGCGAGGTGTGCGGGAAGATTGAAGCTGCAGACTGTCAATACACACAACCAAAAAGCATGAATAATTTTCAAATGAGCCACCACCACTTAACGCTATTTGGCGTGTGCGACACATGCAGAACAACAGAACAGATTCTCTTGCGTGAGGTCTAACCCAACTACCAATAAAAACTGACACAAAAGAAAACGCCCCCACTTAAAAGTAGGGGCGTAATCAGGTATTCAGTTAAAAGGTGCGTGGTGCGTCGCAGCGCCGCCACGCATCACCTCTCCCAACAAAACCGGGGAATTCATCTCTGCCTGGACGGCCGCCGAGTGAGAGCTCAACAATTGGCTGGGCTCCCCTTATGATTTGGACGGCCGTCTCATTATTGCATCCCAGGTACGCCAACCCCAGGAGATTGCTGGATGTGGTTTCATACCGACCTGTCCGTACGCTGAACCTGCGCGTACTTTGCTGGCTTGAGCCAAACATGCCGACGACAGCATACCGCACCTCGCCGACCCAGCCGTTGGCTGCGTTTTCCGGCTCGAATCCGCCAGATTGCAGCACGTCAAGCGCTTGATTTGAGATGTTGAAGGAATACAGCACTGGCGTGCCTTGCCGCACGGCTGTGAAAACCATCAAATCACCAGAGATACTGGCGTTGGTGCAGAGGATGTCGCTCTGCTCGCACCGCGGGACACGGTTGATTTGGAAATTCCCATCAAATTCCGTCCACGCCGCCACACCATACGGCGTTTCGTTGCGGCTGGTTGGAGCATCACTGACAATGATGAAGGAAATCATCGTACCGTCATGAGACCAGTACGGGTGAGTTGCATCCTCATCCAGTGCGGCAGTGACGTTGACACTTTTCCCCGACACTGTTTCAACGGCATAAATATCGCCGTCGTTTTCGAGTAACAGCCAGGACGTATCTGCTTCTTGTGCAGAAGCAGATCCAAAGAAAAAGATTAGAATAAAAATGGCGAATACAACGAGTTTCATCTTGACTCTCCTCAACTATCTACCGAATCTCAAAGTCCGGGCTGGTCAAGGCACGATTTATGCCCTCACTAGCCCGAACAGTGGACTCCCATCGCTGAGAAAGACTTTTACTGAATAACTGATGTGAAAGAGCGAGTAGTCGTCATTCCCAGAGAAATTCTAGGTTAACTTCTACACACCTAGTAAGTATAGCAGAATGTGACACTTTTGAATAGTTATTGGGACTTAATCTAGACAAAAAAACCCACTTGGGTGGGATTTTTGTATGTCCGAAAGCAGTTCTCACCAAGAAATACCTGATGATTTTATCATACCAAGCGAGTATTACGAAAGGTATAGACTGGTGTTCTCACATTACCATTTAGACAGGAAACTTGTTAGAATAGGACTAAATGAAAATCAAAAGAGAAGTAAAGCCAGTGAAGGAATCAGAACTGCCTACGGTAATAGAGGTTTTGGAAAGAGAAGTTCAGTTTGGAGTAGTGTTACAGTATCCCGAGAAGGATATAATCTTTCCAGACGCCAAACTCTCCCCAGTGAAGTCCCTAAAAGTCAATATAATATCAACTGAATCACATGATATGGCTGTACTTCACAGGCTTCACCTACAGACTAGAAGTACTTAATTATGCCTCGCTTGGAGATATTCCAATAGTCCTTCGTGTAGTTGTTGTTGTCCATGCCACACAACTGTATTGTATCCAGGTAAGAACTCATCTGGATTTTCTTCTCTGAAATCAATAGACCTTACTGTTTGAGGCAATGCTTCACTCATATGTCTATCAGTACCGCCATTGACTACTGAAAACTTATCTCCCCAAACTTCAACTGCTTGTGGACTTTCTATATCTACTCTTTTTAACCCGATAGTAGCTAACACTTCATCTTTTTGTAATGCAAACTTTACAGAAGTTGTTTTAGATACTCCTTTCAAGGCTAAATCTAACGCAAACATCCCTCCAAATCTTGGGGTTACAGGTACACCAGCTTCTTCAAGAAGTTCATTTACACGCTCCATAACAGGAACTCGCAAATCTGCCATATCAAAATTAGGCATGTGTTGTCTTAACGCTTCAATTTGTTCCGTAGTTAATCTATATCCATTCACAAACTCAAAAGTAATTTGAGGGCCTCTATCTTCAAGCATAACTGCTAAAGGATTATCTCCAAATTGTTCCTTAAATTGATTGACAGGCATTGTGGGGTGAGGTTCTAAATGAAACTCTGTGGTAACTTTTTTAACAATCTCTCTCCATTTATCTTTTTGTTCAGGTGTTAATGTTTCATCGTATAAACTGTAGTAGGACTTCTCTAATACTTCTCCATCTTCACCAAAACCTCTAACTTCCGCACCACTGCAATGACTGACCAATACTTTACTTCTTAATTTTGGGTCTATTAAATCTGTAATTCGTCTTTTGACACTTGCAAACCCTGCTCCTGTAACAAGAAATAAGGATTTTCCTTCTGTGAGTAAAGAGTTTAACTCTGTGGCCATTTCAGAGGAGGCAGGCACAAACAGGTCAGCAAGTGTTTCATCTACATCAGATACAATAAGTTTAACGTTATTATTCCAAGCGACTTCTGGATTGTTTTTCGGGCTTTCCATAATTTCTTCTCGTATATATATTTAACCACATTTCAAAATGTTAAAATATATTATAACATTTTTCTAAATGAAATATGAAATACAGAAAAAACTTACTCTTTATGACTGGAAGACCCTCCAAATATAAGCCCGAGTATTGTAACGTAGCTATCAAGCTAATGAAAAAAGGTCACAGTAAACAGTCTGTGGCAGGCAGATTAGGTATTAGTAGAGATACATTATATGAATGGTGCAGAACATACCCCGATTTTTCCGACACTATAAAAGTAGGTGAGATGATGAGTTATGCCTACTGGGAAGAATTAGGTATGAAAGCGATGATGGGTAAAGTAAAAGGATTTAGACCATCTTTTTGGATATTTACCATGAAGGCTCGTTTTGGATGGAGAGATAATTCACCTGTTAGGAGTTTAGAAGATGATATAGGCAAACTTGAAAGAGAACTTGTACCAAATAAGCTGCAGATAACAATGGCTCAAATTATTAAAAAATATAGCCAACCTCACCAGGTTCCCGTTATTTCATAGCTTTAATCTTTGTCTAGTTTATGGGGTGCAGGTCATCTTGAATCTCCCCCAACAACTTTTACATGAACTTTATACACAGAAGTTCGGGGTGAGAAATGATAACTTGTGAGTCAGGTGGGAATCGAACCCACGACATCCTCCTTAAGAGGGAGGCGCTCTAACCAGCTGAGCTACTGACCCTATAGATGCGTTAGGTCTTGGATTATACCAAGCTCTTCGCCAGAGTGGAACGGCTATTCAAGTCTTTGATAGAAAGGTACAATCAAGTCATATGAAGAAGTCATTTTTATTCTTATTTGCTTTTTTTAGCTGTTTTTTTATCTGCGTGCACACAGTTCATGCGCAAACAAATCAACCAAAACAAGAGTACATTAACGGCAGAATTTTCGAGATTAGCACCGAAACGAAAATTCCAGGAGACACAGCTGAACAGTTCTTTTACCTTCAAAAAATCAAAGTAAGAACAGCTGATACGGCAGAAATAATTGATGTCCAGGCAGGAACCCAACTCCAACCATTGAGCGAGAACCAACGATACCGCATGGGAACCTCAGTCATTTTAGTCAAACAAAAAGATGCCGCAGACCAGATCCAATATGCTATCGCAGATACGTATCGAATTCCAGCCATGCTTTGGCTACTCATTGGCTTTCTGCTTTTAGTGCTGCTTACATCGAGGAAAAAAGGCTTTTTTGCCATTCTTGGCATGTTCATGAGCTTGGCTGTCTTATCCTTCTTCATCGTGCCACAAATCATTCAGGGACAAAATCCAGTCGTGATTGCCCTAATCGGCTCGATTGCAGTGGCTGTGATCACTGTATACATGTCACATGGATGGAACTTAGAGTCTCATTTAGCGATCGCTTCGATGATGCTGAGCTTACTCGCAGTGGGGTTACTATCCTACGCAGCAGTTGAGGCAGCTCATTTAGCAGGACTAGGAAGTGAAGATGCTTCGTATTTGCAGTTTGGTACGACGGCAAAAGTAAACTTACAAGGATTATTGTTGGGAGGAATGATGATTGGTGCATTGGGTGTATTGGATGATATTACTTTGGCTCAAATTTCAGTTATCCATCAGCTCCATGACGCCAAGCCAGAAATGGAGTTTGGGGAGCTGTATAGGCGCGGATTAGAGGTAGGAAAAGATCATGTTGCATCGTTGGTTAATACACTGATTTTGGCCTATGCTGCTGGCAGTTTACCCCTATTTCTTCTTTTCTCTATGAACACTTCTCAGCCTGCTTGGGTGACTTTGAATAGTGAGGTCATAGCAGAAGAAGTTGTCAGAACACTCACTGGCTCAATTGGTATCGTTTTGGCTGTACCGATTGCCACTTTTATTGCAAGTTACTTTATCGTTTGGAAAAAGCCACCAGCGAGCAAAAACAAACCTCTTGCTCATCATCACTGAACAACATTTATTTTTTTTCAGCAAGGCTTTTAATTGCATCTTGGTAAGCAAGATACTGTTGAGTTGGTTTGCCTTTTGCGTCCAAGAAAGTGAATTCAGCAAACGGTCCAGGAGCGCCTTGTAGTACAAACGGAGTTACGCCGATAATTCGAGCGTCATTCCAAATATTTTGAGTCGCATACATGTAATAGCTCGACAGCCAACGCCGGTTGCTATTGGTATCCACCCAGCCGGTTTCCGTGATAAACGTTTTTAAGTCCAAACCAGCTTTATCTTTGATATAGCTAAGTTCTGTTTGGTAGCCACGAAGAGACTCTTTACCGGTTTTTTTGGGAGAAGAACTAAAGCCTGGATTTGGATAAGAGTGAGAGTTCCAAAAATCTACGTATCTGAAAATCGCATCATTCTCTTGAAACATTGCATCGAGATAGGTAAACGCTTCTTTCGTTTGAGATCCATTTGGGGCGGCGAGGTCCATCGCAGCTGGAAGAACTTGATAATTTTTATTTTCTGATTTCGCCCAGTTACTTGTAAAGATCAGAGTATCGGTATATCCACGCGGATCGATGGTGTTACCCCATTCTTTTGCGTGATTTACTTCATTAAAAGCGATAATGTATTTTTCATTTGTTGGCCAATTCAAGTCACTCAAAAAACTGATCAAATCAACGATATCCTTACGTGTAGGGATCGCCCAAGCTCCATTTTCTGCTTTAGTGCTTAATCGCACGATTGGAATCAGTTTTTGTTCTTGGGCATAGTCAAAGAAAGCTTGCCAATCTTTCTTTTTCTCTAGGTCGCTTAAAGGCAAAGGAATAGTAACGTAGTGCCATTGATCTGACAAACCATTTGCACGAAGCAACTCCTTGGCCTTAGGAGCCTCGCTAGGATTCATGATATGAATACCCAAAACAGACTCTTCTTGGGCGTAGACAGGTCTAGCCAATAAAAGACTAGAGACCAGCGCTAGAAAGGCTAAAATACCCTTCATTTTCATATATTATAGGATATCATTTTTCTGCCATTTGAGCAAGCTGAAAAGATGCATCCAGGTTTAATTTATGCTATAGTGCTGTATAAGAATGAAAAAAATTGCTACAATTTTAGTCTGGTTTCTCTCAAGTACGGGCGTAATTCTAAGTATTACTGTCCTTTTACATACGATTAATACTCCAAGCCACAACTCATTGGCAATAGCTGAGTCAGATCTGGCAAACAGCATTCTAGCATCATCTTCTCAAAGTTACGGCAAGAATATCGGCGAAATAAAGGGAATGAGTACAACTGTTCAGGCTGCTGACGCAAGAGAAGTCTTATTGGCAAATTTTTTAGAAAGATATTCATCACCTTTGCAGCCATACGATGAGTATGCTCATAAAATTGTCGCCATTTCAGATAAGTACGGAATTGATTTCAGACTGTTACCAGCGATTGCCATGCAGGAGAGCAATCTGTGTAAAGTGATTCCTCCAGAGACATACAACTGTCTTGGATTTGGAATTCATAAAAAAGGCACCTTAGGCTTTGACAGTTACGAGGCCGCTTTTGATCGAGCAGGAAGAGAAATAAAAGCCAACTACATCGACAGAGGTTTGGTTACCCCAAACCAAATAATGAGAAAGTACACTCCAAGCAGTACTGGGAGTTGGGGCGACTCAGTCAATCAGTGGATGTCAGAAATGCGCTACGATGATCGAGACAAAGGTTTAGAGCTCAAAACAAATGCAGATCTAAATGAATTTGTGGCCTCATCCTCAGCCAAATAAAATTTTGTGTTTTCCAGATCTACTTCAATTAGATGAATTTTTCACTTTCATGAATTAAAGTGATTTTAATTGACTATTATTGATCAATATTGACTTATTTATATCAAAATGATATACTTCGATATAGATCAGTAGGTTCCTCACTGGGGTACGTACTGATACCAGAAAAACCGAGTGCAACAACTCGGTTTTTTTGTAGACATTTTTGTAAGGTGCCGAGAACAGGAATCGAACCTGCACGCCTTTTAAGGGGCACTGGATTCTAAGTCCAGCCTGTCTACCAATTTCAGCATCTCGGCCTGATTGATATTTTACTACATCAAGCTCTTATTTGATCCATTGACTTTTTACCTCTTCAATGTCCATAATAAACCCGAAATATGAACTCCATTCTCTGTCCTCACTGCCACCAACAAATTGATGTTGATGAAGCTGTCAGCCATCAAGCTGAGGCAAAAATTTCAGCCCAATTCCAAAAAGAAAAACAACACCTAGAAGAGATTCAACACAATCTACAAAAACGATTAGCAGAGCAGATAGAAAACCAGAAAACGGAACTAGAGACTACTCTTGCAGAACACGAGCAAAAAATAAAAAAAGAGGTTTGGGAAAAAGCTCAGTTGGAAGCACAAAAAAGAGCAGAGGAGAGCAGTTCTAAAAAAATAATTGAGTTTGAACAACGAATTAAAGAATCCGAAGAACGTACTCAATCGGCAGAAAAAGCTGAACTTGAAATGAGAAAAAAACAACGTGAGCTTGAGCAAGAAAAAGCACAGTTTCAATTAAAATTGGAACGTTCAGTTGATGAAAGGATGAAAGTTGAAGCAGAAAAAATTTCCAAAACTGAAAGTGAAAAATTCTCAGATAAAGAACGCCAATTCCAAAAGCAAATTGAGGATCTTAAAAAGATGGCAGAGGAAGCTACTCGCAAAGCTTCTACTGTCTCTCAACAACTTCAAGGTGAAGTAATGGAACTACAAATTGAACAACTATTGCGAGATTCTTTTCCTGGCGACTTCATTGAAGAAGTCAAAAAAGGTCAACTTGGTGCAGACATTTTGCAAACAGTAAAAAATAGTTATGGAAAATCTGTTGGCATAATTGTATGGGAGTCAAAACAAACTCTCGTTTTTCAAGAGAAGTGGCTGTCCAAACTACGAGAAGACGTCAGGGCAAGTGGCGGAACGATCGCTGTGCTTGTTACGCGCACGCTTCCAGACGGAATTACAACTTGCGCAGAGAGAGATCATGTTTGGATCACTGGCATAGATTTTGTACTACCTCTCGCTCAGTTGTTAAGACAAACACTCGTCAAAGTGGATCTAGAAAAAACAAGTCAGAATGGCAAAGATGTAAAAGCAGAAATGTTGTATCAATATATTAACAGTCAGGAATTTATTGGAAATGTGGAGGGTGTGGTTGAAAGTTTCAGAGAGTTGAAAGATGATTTAGATAGAGAGAAAACAGCAATGCAAAACATTTGGAAAAAAAGAGAAAAACAAATTTTACGACTCGCCACTCACGCGGCTCATATGTATGGAGGTGTTCAAGGAATCGTAGGCAATTCACTTCCTGGAATCCAGGGCTTGGATCTAGACACAACACCAGCGCCAATACAAATTGAAGATGGTACAAAAGAACAAAATGGGCTTTTTTAGTACTCAGTCACCAAAAGTGAACTACCAAATCCAACATCACGCCAAAGCGAAACACATCAAAATCAAGATTACACCGCAAGCAGAGGTGATCGTCGTTGCACCAAGAGATTGCCCAACTTTTTTCATAGATCGATTTGTGCAGCAGCATCAAGACTGGATCGAAAAGACTTTGAAGCATGTTCAGGAAAATAAACCAATTAAAAAAGAAACTGATGAAATCCTTTTATTTGGTAAAACATACAAAAAAGTAGTAGGCAACAGAAGTGAGTATCCATTGGGAGTGCGCGTACGTGAAAATACCCTCATCATCACTCCTGTCTCAGAAAACAACACGTCAATAAATAAAAGTTTACAACAATTTTTAAAAAGTACGGCAGAGAAATACATCACGCCAAGGGTTCATCAGTTGGCAAAACAAATGAATATTTCCTACGCCAATATTTCTTTTAAAAATCAAAAGACAAGATGGGGAAGCTGTAGCTCATTGGGCAATTTGAATTTTAACTGGAAATTAGTTCATTCTCCACCCGCTGTGATCGACTATGTTTTAATTCATGAGCTAGCTCACAGAACAGAGATGAACCACTCGGAACGTTTTTGGGTGATTGTCAAGAAATTTGATCCTGAATACACAAAACACAAAGGCTGGCTGAAACGCCAGGGCATGGAATTAGGGTAAGTATTTTTTCTCTAGATAACTCAATAAGAAAGTTGATTGTGTTGTTTGACCAGTTGCTTTCTTCATGACCTCAATTGGTGAGTACATACAACCATGCTGCCAGACATGTTCTTTAAACCACTGGAAGTATGTCGTGAAGTTGCCATCCTCAACTTCACTCTTCCAGTGTGGCTGCGACTGTTCAAAAGAGGCAAGTAACTGCGCTGCGTTTAAATTGCCCAACGTGTACGTAGGGAAATACCCCAAATTTCCCCATGCCCAGTGAATATCTTGCAAAACTCCTTCTCGATCCGTAGCAGGCTCAATTCCAAGCAAATCTTTCGTTAATGTTCTCCATGCTTCTGGCAAATCTTTGACAGCTAATTTTCCGGTCATAAGTTGAACTTCTAGTTCAAACCGTAAAATAATATGCAAATTGTATGTAATTTCATCAGCTTCTGTGCGAATTAAGGATGGCGTTACTGTGTTTAGAGCATGCACGATTTGTGAAGCTTGTACATTCTTTAATTCTGGAAAGTAGCTTTGCAACTTAGGTAAAAAGTACGTCCAGAAGGAAGATGATCGGCCGATGACATTTTCCAAAAAACGAGATTGGGATTCATGGATACCTAAAGAAACGCCTCCGTCTAATCCTACTTTAACGTACTCAGGATTCACATTCTGTTCATAGAGACCGTGACCTAATTCGTGGATCATGCCCATAATTGTGAATGAATTATCATAAGAATCAAAGTGAGTGTTGATCCGATTATCATTGGCTGAAATAGATATTTCAAAAGGATGCTCTACACTCCCAAAACGGCCTCGATCTAAATCAAATCCAATTTGACTCACCATATCTTTAAGAAATAACTCTAATTTATGATGATCTAGAGAAATCGTATTTAGTGGATTAACCGATACTTCTTGCTTTTCTAAAACTTGAGGCAAAAGGTCTTGAAGTCCTTTTTTAAGAGTGGCAAACACTGGCTGGAGGAGCTCAATTGTTAAGTTCTCCTCATAATCATCTAAGAGCACATCGTATGGATGTGAGTTGGGATTTATACAGTGAGCGTACTGCTTTCTATTTTCAATCACTCGTTCAAGGTGTGGCGCAAATAGCTGGAAATTATTCGTTTGTTTTGCTGCCAACCAAGCATTGTACGAACCGTCAACAACTTGGTTTGTTTCTTCAACAAATGCAGTGGTAAGTCGAACTGATTTCTGTAACTCTTTTTGAGTGAGGAGTACAGATCTCGCTTCAATTGAAGAGAGTGATTCTTTTTGGCTAGCTAACTCATCTACTAACTGTACAAAATTTGCGTCTATTGTAAGTTCATGAGCAAATCCTGATAAAACAGAAATCGTTTCTCCTCTGTCGGCTGCGGCACCTTTTGGCAATCCCGTTTCACGATCCCAACTGAGGAGTGCTTGTGCTGAATTGAACGCACGTAAAAGCTTCAGTTTTTGATAATACTGATCGAGTCCTGCTTGGACTTTTTTTAACATATGAACCTCTGATACCTGACAAATGGGACAGTGCCTAATATACTACTGAATATGATGATTCTCCATGGCGAAAATATGGTTCAATCGCGCAATACCTTAAGTTCCTTGATTGATCAGGCCAGATCCCTAAATAAAGTCATTCTTCGATTAGATGCAAAACGACTAGAACCCAAAGCACTTTCTGAAGAGTTGGGAGCAACTAGTCTATTTGGCGAGTCTCGCTTTATCATCATTGAAGAAATTCATTCTTTACCAACCTCGCAGAGAAAAACCCAACTAATTACACTGTTGGGAAGTATATCGGAATCAACGGAGTTACTATTGTGGGAAAAAAAACAACTTACTCCCACGATGCTTAAGCAGTTTCCTCTAGCAAAAAGCCAAGAATTCAAACTAACAAAATATCTTTTCCAATGGTTGGATTCAGTTCAAAGCCAATCTAAACTGTCTCGAAACAGGTTTATGTTGGCAGTAGAACAAGATGGAGAAATGATGTGTTTTACGATGCTCATTCGTCAACTTCGTTTACTTATCCAAGCCACTGAAAATAAAACAGCTACTCTTCCTCCATTCATGGTAGCAAAACTCAAAAAACAGGCAGACACGTTTACATTAGCAAAACTTTTACAACTCCATAGTAGCTTATTAAGACTTGACCTATCAATGAAAACGTCTACAGGAAACCTGAGCTTAACTCAAGAACTTGAACTTTTATTGATTGAGATGTAAGCTACATGAGTAACGAGTAGCGAAAGGGATTGTATGCAAGTTGATTCTTCAATTTTTAAAGCTTATGACATTCGCGGAATTTATGGTCAAAACCTAAATGATGAAATTGGTGAAGCAGTGGGGAAGGCATTCGTTAAAGTACTCGGAGCAACTACCGTGATTTTAGGCAGGGACGGACGGACTTCTAGTCCAGCACTTCACGATGCTGTTGTCAGGGGCTTAACCAGTGTTGGTGTCAATGTCATTGACATCGGAATGGTTTCTACCGACATCTACTACTATGCTTGCGCAACCAAAGGCTTACCTGGAATTATGATTACTGCAAGCCATAACCCCAAAGAATATAATGGGTTCAAAATGGTTAAGAAAATTCCATACCTCTTATCTGGCGATGAAGGTATCCAGGATATTCGACAAATCATTGAGTCAGATTCCTATCCAACCACAGCTTCAAATCCAGGAACGGTAGAAAACTGGGAGATTATGGAAGGTTTTATTCAGACAGTTTTGTCACTTGTTGATGTTTCACGACTAAAACCAATGAAAGTACTCTGCGACACAGCAAATGGAATGGTGGGTCCCGGCATTGTAGAGCTCGCCAAACATATTCCTCAACTACAAGTTACCCCAATGTATTTTGAAGTTGATGGCAACTTTCCAAACCACGGTGGAGATCCTTTGCAAGAAGAAAACCGCAAAGAGCTGCAACAAAGAGTTGCTAGTGAAGGAGCAGATTTGGGTTTTGCATTCGACCCTGATGGAGATCGCTTTTTCTGTATCGATAAAAAAGGACGATTTGTTTCAGGCGACTTTATGACCGCGATTTTGTCACGTTATTTCTTGGCAAAAAACCCTGGAGCTACAATCGTTTATGACATCCGCGCATCTCATGCAGTTCCAGACACGATCAATTCTCTTGGAGGAAAAGCACTCTATAATCGAGTTGGACATGCATACATTAAAAAAAGAATGATGGATGAAGGAGCTGTATTCGGTGGAGAAGTATCAGGACACTACTACTTCAAAGACTTCTTTTTTTGTGACTCAGGCCTAGCTCCGATGCTCTATCTTATGGATTTGCTTTCCCAATCTGGGGAAACACTAGATCAAATGATTGACGAACTTTCTTCAGTCTACTTTATTTCAGGAGAAATAAATACAAAGGGCGTGGACGGTAAAGTTGTTTTAGCAAAAATAGAAGAACTTTATGGACCAGCTGCAAAAGAAGTGATCAAGGTAGATGGAATTACTATCCAGAATGATGGATGGACGTTTAATGTAAGAACCTCAAACACCGAGCCACTTGTCCGGCTTAATCTTGAAGCAATATCAAAAGAACTCATGGAAAAAAAGCGAGAAGAAATTCTCTCAGTTATTCGGGAAAGCTAACGGATGAATTTTAACTCATCCAATTAGATCAGCTCTCCAAGCTGATAATCTATTGCCAACCTGGAGTTTGACAGAGTAACCAACACCACCAAAGCTGGTGACAACAACTGGGTTTTGATACAGACAGATTTAGACATCGGGCAAGAGGGTGGTTCAATTAATTGAATTGGCTTTTCCTGATCATAATATCATTGATAATGATGCTGTTGGAGTCTCTACTGAACTTTTTTGGTCAACCAATTGACTACTCAAATCCATTAACCAAAACCCAGCAGAACTTTAGATCTTGTGCATCCCCAACACTCCACATTCAGCTTCAAAAAGTTATTTCTTCCGATTCAGTTTCCAGTTAACGACACACAGAGCGGTAATGAGGGTGAAGCCCACTAGTGCCAGTAAAGGAATTGTCACAAATCCGAAGTACTCCACTTGGAGTGCACTGCATGGCACCGACAACGTGCAGCGAAATGGATTTGGAAAACTGAACTTCTGAAGTCCGTAATGAAAAATTTCTAAGAAAATACCTAGAGTGGACAGCGGCAGAACATAGTCAGTAAATTTCCGATCCTCTTTGATCAGTCCAACTCCGCTAATGAAGACAATTGGATACATTAAAACTCTAGCAAACCAGCACAACTCACAAGGCGCAAACCCACTATCAATTGGGAAGATTTGACCACGCAAAATGTTAGCGACTGGATCACCATACGTACTGTAGTACAGTGAGCCCATCATTGAAACAAAGCTAAACAAGAAAATAAAATAGAGCAAGTAGTCTTGAGCTGATTGTGTTTCAACTCCAACTCTTTTTTCTTGAAGCGTTTGTATGTCATCTGTTAACCCAGTTTCCATCTGAAACTTTGAGATAACTGGGTAGGTAATAGATTTCTTTTTTTTGGACGTTTTTTTGATCATAAGAATTACATTATAGCGCCTCAGTTCTTCGATGACATCTGCTACAATTGACTTATGCAAAGACCTCCTGTTCTTATTACTGCTGGTGGAATGAATAGTCGTTTTTTTCCGTTAAATCACTCGTCTCATAAAGGCGGAATCAGGCTTCACGGAGCAACACTTTTGGAGAGAACTTTGAGGAATCTTAAAAAAAATGATTTTCAAGAAGTCGTCATTATCATTTCTCCTCGAGATCAAGAAAGTGAAGTCATCAAACATATTGTCGAATCTTGCAATCAAGAACTACAACTTGATGTCAAGTACGCAGTACAACCAGAAGCACTTGGATTAGGAGATGCACTGCTTCATGGACTTTCTCAACTAAACAACCAGAGACCTGGTCAACTCGCGGTACTTTCTCCGTATCACGTCACCGCAGGAGATCTGTTGAGCAAAATGCAATCGATGGGTGAAATGGTGCTTTGCACGAGTACTACCTCCACTCCTTCTCATTATGGAATTGCTTCATTCACTCAAGATGGAAAGATGAACGGAGTCGTTGAAAAACCAGTTAAAGGAACAGCCCCATCCAATGAAAAAGTGGTTAGCCTTTATCTGCTCTCAGCACACTTTATTGAGGCACTCAAAAAAACCCCTACTGAGGAGTATGCGTTTGAAGCAACTCTAGACCTATGCTTAAAAGATGAACCCGTGACAACTTTGCACTTAGAGAAACCTTTGGCGACGTTAAAATATGCTTGGGATTTATTTGAGTTTCAAACCCAATTTTTTCAAACTCTGACAAGTTATCGCGATGAGACTGCACTCATCGCCACAACGGCGGTTATCGATGAAAGTCATGGAGCAGTCCAGATTGAAACAGGAGCTCAAATTGGCCACTGCGCTCGAGTTGTTGGTCCAACCTACATTGGAAAAAACGCGCTCGTAGGTGACTTTAGCTTAATTCGTCAATCAAGTTTAGAAGAAGGAGTTGTGATTGGAGCCCACTCAGAAATCTCTCGATCTATTTTCTTGCAGAAGAGTAACATTCATCGTGGGTATGTTGGTGACTCGATCATTGGAGCTGAAACGACACTTGCCGCAGGCTTCATTACCGCAAACAAACGCTTTGATAGAGAGTCGATTCAAGTTGAGATCAAAGGCAAAAGAGTTGACAGTGAGCGGAGGGGATTTGGCGCAGTCATTGGCGAAAAAACAAAAGTTGGTACAAATGTCAGTACGATGCCAGGCAAACTTATTGGAAGCGGCTGCACTATTTTTCCGAGCCAAACAATTGAACACAACATAGCAGATCAAACAACTTTCCCTTCAAATGAGGAAACAGAAAGCAGTAACTAGATGCCATATTTACGAGATTTCTCAGCACTTCTATTTGATGTTGATCACACCTTAAATAACTCCCAAAAAATAGTTACTCCAATTACAGTTGCTGCATTGAAGCAACTGCGACCTACTTACTACACCGCTATCTGCACAGGTAGGATTTATGCAGCTCTGGAAAAATATATTTTTCCTTACTTTCCCGCCAAATCGGTACATATCATTTGCGGCGGAGCTCAACTCGTCAGAACAACTGGTGAAGTGATTTGGGAAAGAGCCATTTCAGAAGATATCAGTGCTTCGTTGTGTAAAAAACTCACGAAAGAAGGTATCGATTTCTTTCTCAGTCAGGATGAAAAAATGTACGCTACATCTGCCTTTAAGGCCAGACTCACCAATGGTGCAGTCTCGATCTCATTTGGCGAGATGGAAGAACTCAATCATTGGAGTACGCCTTTAATTAGTATTCCGCAATTTACAACAGAGGCGAGAGCCGTTCTGAATGAATTTCCCCATCTCTCTGTCAAAGAGATGGCTCGAACTGGTGGTGGCACTTATTGTGATATTACCGCTCCAGGAGTGAATAAAGCCAGTGCATTACAGAAATGGTCTGAAGTGACCGGATTTGAACTGAAGAAAACAATTGGCTTTGGAGATAGCTCCAATGATGTAGAGTTTCTTCAAAACATTGGTTTTCCAGTTGCCATGGGTAACTCTATACCGGAAATTCAGGCAATTTCCCAGAGAGTAATTGGACATACCGATCAAGACGGGTTGGCAGTATACTTAGAACACATTATTCAAGGAGCAGCATTATGACCAGAACTATTCCTTTACTCGACTCACGCGACGAAGTATCTCAAATTGACAAGAGCAATGTTCTTGGCTCAATCGAGATGCAAGCCAGCCAAATTCAACAAATCTGGGAGGAAGCCCAGAAAATCGAAGTCGACGCTCATTTTCAAGAGATTCAAAACGTCGTAGTGGCTGGTATGGGTGGCTCAATTCTAGGTACACACGTCATCCAGTCCATTTTTAAACAAGAACTAAAGGTCCCAGTCATCATTGCTCCTGACTACACAGTTCCCCACTTTGTCAATGAAAAAACGCTAGTGATCGCTTCTAGTTACTCAGGTGGCACCGAAGAAACACTGTCCGCTGTCGCAGATGCTCAAAAAAAAGGCGCGAAAATTGCCGGAATCACTTCTGGTGGCAAGTTAGCTGAATTTCTTCATCAAAATAACTATCCGGCATTAATTTTTGATCCAATCTACAACCCCTGTAATCAACCTCGAATGGCACTGGGGTACTCAATCTTTGGTCAAATGGCCCTCTTTGCCCGTGCTGGAGTCATCTCCATCGGAGAAAAAGAGTACACAGATGCATTAAATATGATTGCCCAAGTCCATTTGGAATGTGGCATCAATGTGCCTCAAGATAAAAACCCTGCAAAATTACTTGCTTTTGAAATGAAGGAGTTGATTCCAATCATTGTGGCCGCTGAGCACTTAGAAGGGAATGCACACGTACTAGCCAATCAAATCAATGAGAACTCCAAAACATACTCTGAATTTAGAATTATTCCAGAAATGAACCATCACTTAATGGAAGGCCTGAAGTTTCCTGAATCAAATGAGCACAATTTATTCTTCTTTTTGGTGGAATCAGATCTTTACAATAAAAGCGTCAGTCGACGATTTGGGCTAACCCAAGAAGTTTTAGAGAAGCACAACATCAGGGTCAGAACGCATCAATTAACTGGCAAGACAAAGTTTGAACAATCAATTGAGATGATGATGCAAGGAGCTTACACCAACTACTACTTAGCTTTACTCAATAATGTTGACCCGGCTCCAATTGAAACTGTGGATTGGTTTAAGGATCAACTCAAGAAGTAGCGATTCTATCTTGTCCTAAATCCTCAAGTAAGCTAGTATAAATAGGTGCCTGCAAACACAGCTGTTTTTTCTATTCTCTCCTTGGCGGACTGCACTACATTGTCTCAAGATGAGGTTGGTCGAAGAGTAACAAAACTTCTCGATCTTCATTTTCATTATTTTCCATTACCTCAATCGAGTATCCTCCCACTTTCTTTTTTGCGCCAACTTTTTACTCATAATAAAATCGAGGCTCGCTTCAAATGGCTGTTCGAACACTTAAATTGGCAAAATGAGCAAAACGTAAACTCTACAAGCTTGGAGTTACAGACGCTCATCAAACAAATGCACTGGCCAAAAGAAGCACAAGTTGCTTTCTTTAGAGTACATCAAGATTGGATGATCAATGAATATGTGGCGATCAGACCAAGTTTTATGAGTCAAGAAACTCATGGTCACTTTAGCTTACTCCATATCCGAGGTGAGGCAAATATTATCGAGTCAATTTTGCAACTTTGGGCAAATCTCTACCAACCTCATCATTTAAGTCAAAGATGGAGAGAGTGGCAAACAGGTATCCGTATTCCTGCCGCAATCGTGATTCAAAGAATGATTCCTTCCAAAAGTTCTGGCTTTGCTCATATTTTCTTTTCACCACAGCTGAAGCAGCCGACGACATCAATCTACGCCGTTTGGGGCATCACGACCCAACAACAAAGACATAAAAGTACGATGGATGAATTTGTGATTAATTTACATACAGACCAGATCATTGCCCAGCATATCAACCTCAAAAAACACGAATACACCTTACAACTTGATCAGCTCAATAAAAAAGCAGTGCCTTATGAACAACAAGCCGTACCTAGTTTAACCAAGCAAGAGTTGATAAGACTGTCAGAGTTATTTAAGAAAATTTACTTGACAATGGGCAAATCGACTCAACAGGCTCTCGAAGTGGAGTGGGCATTTGATGGGAAAGATTTTTTCTTACTTCACGTTCAGTCAAAAGACATTGAGCAAATTCTACCGGCTCAATCCACTTCTCTAGAGCAAGTCTCCAGATACAACCATCTGGGCACTGCTCTCGTTCCACCCAAACCCAGAGTAAAAATCTATCTCTTCGCGAACTCTATTGCTCCAACTGCGCCGCATGACACATCTCAACTTGCCGGCTTGTGTTTTCAGAGTGACACCTGGTGGTTAGATCAAAAAATTCATCCTGCAGCTTTAATTCACCATGGTCAAGCAGAGTACGTTAAACACCAACTGATTCAAACATTGAGAACCTTTTTTCAGCGCCAAACGCACAAAGAAATTTGGTATCAAACACATGCTTTGACTTCTGCGCAGCTCCTCACTCTAGATGAAGGTAAGAACTATGAAGAAGAAGAGATGAATCCTTGGATGGGATATAGGGGAGGTCTGAGAAACGTACATCAATTTGAAGTTTTTGATTTTGAACTTGATGTCTTAAGCGACTTGAGCAAAGAACTGAATCAACCAGTTCAACTCCTTTTGCCTTGGGTAAGATCAAGTACAGAGCTTCATCTGATCTACAAACACATCACCCACGCGCCTACAGAACAATATCATCACCTTAACATCTGGCTTGAATGCTCAACTCCTGAGAACCTGCTCAATATTCATCAGTATATGGCTGTTCCTATTGCTGGAATTGTAATCAATCTTGACTCACTTCACGCACTTCTCTCTGGACTGGATCCAGATGGCCACAACGTGCTCAAATACTATACTGCAGACATCTTACTCCTTCGCTCACTATTAAAAGCAGTTGCCAAAAGAGCTGCACTTTTCCACAAACCAATGATTCTCAAAACAAAAAGCTCCAGTCACCAGATCATGTCAATGGTAGAAGAGCTAGAAGAAACCGGAATCATGGTTCCCAAGTCCGAACTATCAAGTACACTACAGTTGCTTCAAATAGGATAATCTTATGGCTAGTATTCAATCTATTTTTGCTCGAGAGATCCTAGACTCTCGTGGTTTACCCACAATCGAGAGTTCGATCTGGCTAGACAATGGAGTCTACGCGGTTTCGAGCGCTCCTTCTGGGACATCAAAAGGTAAATACGAGGCTTTAGAGTTGAGAGATACGGATTCTAGTCGCATGGGTGGATTTGGTGTGCTTAAAGCGGTAAATAATGTCAACCAAATCATTGCACCTCAATTAGTTGGGAAAGATCCTACCAAGCAGACAGATATTGACCAAATTTTGGTTCAGCTTGACGGTACTCAAAACAAAACAAAACTCGGTGGAAATGCCATGATCTCAGTTTCACAAGCTGTGCTGAAAGCAGGTGCATACAGCGTTAACATGCCCGTCTATTACTACCTTCAGCAGAAGTACCAACTCACGGAGACTCTTTTCATACCAACCTGCGTGTACAACTTAATTGATGGAGGTTCACATGGTGCCACCAATCTAGACTTTCAAGAGTTTCACATCGTTCCCGTCAGTCATATGGACTACTTGTCCTCATTAGAAATGGCAGTGGTCATTCGTCAAAAATTAGAAGAAACATTGATTGCTAAGGGTGCAATTCACTCCGTCGGCTTGGATGGTGGATTTGCTCCCAATCTCTATAACAATACTGATGCTTTTGAAATCATGATCGAAGCCATCAAAAACTCTCCGTACACTTTTATTCAAGACTTATTCTTTGGGGTCGATATCTCTGCTTCAGACTTCTATCAGGCTGGTAAGTATAGTTTGAAAGATAAGTCTCAGCCCTATGCACCAAAAGAGTTATTTGAGTACTATAAAAACATGCGCAAGCTGTATCACGTTTTTTCGATTGAGGACCCCTTCCAAGAAGACGATTGGGACAGTTGGCAAGCAATTACTTCAGAGTTAGGTGAGACAAGCACGATTGTGGGAGACAATTTATTGGCTGGAAATAAAGAGCGTTTGGAAAAAGCTGTTTCCCTAAAAGCCTGCAACTCCATATTAGTGAAACCCAACCAACTTGGCACGATTACAGAAACAATTGAGGTAATTAAAATTGCCAAAGCTGCTGGCTGGCAAATCAGTGTTTCTCATCGCAGCGGTGAAACAAACGACGACTTCATTGCAGATTTTGCGGTTGGAGTCGGCGCAAACTATGCTAAGTTTGGCCCACCAAACCGTGGAGAGCGAATTGCTAAGTTCAATCGACTTGCCCAAATTTATCAAGATATTAAACAAATGACGACCTGAAAGGTGGAAGGCTCTTCTTATGGAATTCTCGCAACTCAACTTAACACCAAAAATTTCAAGTGCTCCATTTGACCCAACTCATTTTAAAGAGCCATACAAAGGAGACAAGCCAGCAGTTTTACTCATTCTTGATGGTTGGGGAATTGGTCCAAATACTCCTGGAAATGCGATCGCCCGCGCAAACACTCCAAACATGAAAAAGTATTGGCTTTCTTTTCCTCACACTCAGCTTTCAGCGAGTGGTCAAGCGGTTGGACTCCCAGTTGGAGAAGACGGTAATACTGAGACTGGCCACTTAAATATTGGTGCAGGCAGTATCGTGTATCAGGATTTGCCACGTATCAATATGGCAATTTCCGATGGCACTTTCAATAAAACAGAAGCATTCCTCAAAGCGTTTGATCACGTTGTAAAAAATAATTCAGCTCTTCATTTAATGGGCTTAGTTGGAGCAGGAGGAGTTCACTCCAACATAGAACACCTGTTTTCTTTAATTGAACTCTGTCACCAAAAGAAAATTGAGCATGTCTATATTCATGCCTTTACCGATGGTCGCGATTCACCGCCAACTTCAGGATCAAAATATTTGCAAAATGTAGAGAATGTCTGTAAAAAATTTGGTGTGGGGAAGGTGGTCAGTGTCATGGGGCGGTACTTTGCAATGGACAGAGACAAACGCTGGGAACGTATCGAAAAAGCCTATGACTGCCTAACAGTTGGCACAGAAAATACTGCAACAAGTGTGACTCAAGCAGTTGAAGAACAATACAAAAAAGGCTTGACAGATGAGTTTATCGAACCAACAAACATCTGCAGTAGCCCCGATCAAAAAGTACTGATTCAAGATGGAGATGCGGTTATTTTTTTCAACTACAGGATTGACCGACCTCGAGAACTAACCAATGCTTTTGTATCTCCAGACTTTGAAGGCGGAATTAAGGACGAAAGTTTTGATCCATACGCAATTAAATACGAGAAGTCTCACTTAAAAAAAGTCACCGGTAGTGCAGTTTTTAAGAGAAAAAAAATCCTCAAAGATCTCCATTTCGTGACGATGACGATGTACGACGAAAAACTACCAGTAGATGTAGCTTTTCCACTTCAATATATCGAAAATCCGCTTGGGAAAGTCTTAGCGGACCAAGGACTTCGCCAACTGCGCATGTCTGAAACTGAAAAAGAAAAATTTGTCACCTATTACATGAATGGACAAGACGAAACAATCTTTCCTGGCGAGACACGAATAATTATCCCATCTAAGGGTGCGAAATCTTATGATCAAGTACCTGAGATGAGCGCCCGGGAAATGACCGATCACATGCTTCAACAAATTCAAAAGAATATTTTTGATGTAATTATTTGCAACTTTGCAAACGCGGATATGGTGGCGCATACGGGTAATCTGGAAGCATCGATCAAGGCCTGCGAAGTCATTGATGAATGTGTCGGTAAAATTGTGACGGAGGTAGCAAATAGGGGTGGGGTCATTTTAATTACTGCTGATCACGGCAACTGTGAGGAGATGATTAATGATAAAACTGGAGAAGTTGATACGGAACACTCAATTTTCCCGGTTCCGCTTATTATTATTGGTAAGAAATATTTAGGAAGAGGTACAATGTTGCCAACGGGAATTTTGGCAGACGTCGCTCCAACACTCTTAGCAGTCATGGGTATCACGAAACCAGACAATATGCATGGAAGAGCATTAATTGGGCAATAATATGCACACCTTAAATATTTTTTTTCAAGCCAAATCCGTGGCAATCATCGGTGCCTCTAGTAGTTCTCTAAAAGTGGGATACCAAATTTTTCGGAACTTGGACAAGAATAATTCTGAGCCACCATTTGCAAAAAAACTCTATCCGATTAATCCCAAAATTTCCTCGCTCCTTGGTCACCCTGTTTTTGCCAGTATTGATGACATTTCTGACCCAATTGAGCTTGTCATTATTGTGACGCCTGCAGCCACCGTAAGTGAAATTGTTGATCAGATCATCAATCGAAACAAAATGCTCAAGGATTCGGCACGAGTTGGGGGGATTCTGATTATTAGTGCTGGTTTTGCTGAGACCAGCCCAGAAGGAAAATCACTTCAAGATGCTATCGTTCGCAAGCTGCGGGAAGCAGGCATTCGGCTCCTTGGTCCAAATAGTTTAGGCCTTCTGAGTTCCGACAATCATTTAAATGCCACCTTTGCACAAAAAACCATTCCAGCAGGCAATATTGCTCTTATTTCCCAGTCTGGAGCAATGTTGACAGCACTATTTGACGTCATTTCCAGTAGTCAGCTCGGGATTTCTTTCTCTGTTTCACTCGGCAATAAGGCAGACTTGAGTGAAAATGACTGCTTAGAGTATGCGGCCAATGACCCTCAAACCAGAGTCATTGCGCTCTACTTGGAATCTTTCAGCGACATACCTCATTTTTTTGAATTAGTTAGTTCCATTTCAAAAAAGAAACCGATTATTGTCTTAAAGGGCGGTACCTCTCAGCGTGGCCAAGCTGCTTCCGCCTCCCACACTGCCGCTTTAGCTACCAATCAAATTCTCCTTGCTGCAGCAGCAAAGCAGATGGGATTCGTACTCGTAAGCACGATTGAGGAGCTGATTAATACAGTTTTCTTTCTCTCCAGGCACCAATACTTGATTCGCAACGCCATGATCATCACGAACGCTGGTGGACCCGCTGTGAACACGATTGATCGATTAACAGAAGAAAATGTAGACTTAGCTATCTGGTCTAAGTTCAGCTTGAATGAACTAGATCGACTCATTCCTCACATGCCAATCCATAATCCGTTTGACTTACTTGGAGACGCCTCTCCAGAACGATATAAATTTGCAGTGCAAGTTGCACAACGAGATCCGGAAATCGATAGCATCCTGGTGATTATTACTCCGCAAGCAGTCACCGATATCCCAGCGATTGTAGAACAGTTGATTCTTTTGAAAGGAAAGAAACCCATCTTGGTTTCGTTAATGGGAGGCGACCACTTGGAAAAATCTAGAGACAAGCTAAGGCAATCCGGTTTTACTTGCACGGATTTCCCAAATGATTTAGTAAACATTCTACAGTTCACTCGAAAAGTAACTGATTCCCATTTTACCAAAAAACGCTTTATTACGAGTTCTGTTCATAACAGCCAACTTGTTTTAAAATCTTCAGCACCTACTTTAACAAATGTTTTTTCTTTGCTTGAGGAGCATGGTTTGAAAGTCCCCAAATTCGAGATTATCACGGAAGATACTTTTCCCGATTTGCAAAAAATGAAGTTTCCAGTATTTGCAAAGACGGCTAATTTGAATATCCAACATAAAAAGGCAGTTGGGGCACTCTTTGGAAAAGTTGAGTCTGTTGATGAGGCAGAGAAGGCTTATAAGCATCTTGTTCAATTTGGACCTGAGGTACTTTTTCAAGTTGAGATTGATATGGATGTGGAGCTTCTCATAGGAATTGAGAATGATCTGCAGTTTGGACTGTATCTGAGCATTGGATTAGGAGGAAGTCATTCGAACATCTTGGCAGATCGAGCCTACGTGTTCTTACCAGCAAATAAAGAAGAGCTCATTTCTGCCTGGGAAGAAACCAAGGCTGCCAAAATTCTTACAAAAAATCACATGTCTGAGCAAGTCATAGAGACAATGATCACTCTTCAAAAAATTGTGATGAAGAATCCTTGGATAAAATCAATTGAAATAAACCCATTAGCAATTAACAGCCGGGGAGTTTGGGTCGCTGACGTCAAACTTACTAGACACGGTGCACTTCCAAGTGGCGGCGAAAAATAAAACGAGTATAATTTCATCCAATGTCACAAGTGCAATTAGATAGTCTCCATTGGAAAGTCGCTGGTCGTGCAGGCGAAGGTATTGATGTGACAGGCGCAATTTTTGGCAAACTCTGCCTGCGTCACGGCATGAACGTTTTTTCTTACCGAGAGTACCCATCCCTCATCAGGGGAGGGCACAACACTCACCAGGTTCACGCCAGTTTTTCGCCAGTCACTTGTCAACAAGCACACATTGACTTGCTCATCGCTCTAGATGAAAAAAGCGTTTCCCTCCACCTAGAAGAGCTTGATGAAAATTCTGTTGTTTTTTGTGAAGCAGCCCAGGATGGGTTTGACTACAAAAAATATGAGTCATCGGGAGCCACATTCTACGATTTTCCAATGACCAATCTTTCCAGAGAAGAGACAGGTCATTTCATGGCAGAGAATATGGTGGCTTTGGGAGCAACTGCTTTTGTCCTAGGATTGGACATCGAAATTTTAAAACGGGTCATCTCCGACCAATTTCTTGATAAAGGTGAACACATTGTAGTCGGAAATCATAAAGCTATGAATCGCGGTTTTAATTATGCTGAAGAACATTTTAAAAAGATTCGTCAACCTTTTGCCAAAAAAGAAAATACGCAAGTCCTCGTAACTGGAAACCAAGCCGTTGCACTTGGTGCCATTTCCGCAGGGGTGCAGTTTTTTAGCGGTTATCCAATGACGCCAACTTCCGACGTCATGCATTTTTTGGCCGCGCAGCAACAGAACTTTCCACTTGTAGTGAAACACGTTGAAGATGAAGTGGCTGCGATTAATGAAGCAATCGGTGCGTCCTACACTGGAGTCCGCGCGATGACCGCATCTGCCACAGGTGGTTATGCCCTGATGGTTGAAGGAACTTCTCTAGCGGGAGTGATGGAAACTCCACTAGTGATTTGTGTCGGTCAAAGACCTGGCCCAGCTACAGGACTTCCCACCTGGACTTGTCAATCTGATTTGCAGTTTATTATTCGGGCTGGGCATGGAGAAATTCCTCGTGTGGTACTGACCCCTGGAAATGCGCAGGAGCATTTTGATTTAACTCGATACGCCTTTTACTTAGCAGAAAAATATCAGGTCGTTGCCTTTGTGCTTTCAGATAAATTTGCGCTTGAATCGTATATGTGTATGACAAAGCCGAAAGAAATCTATCAAAACGAACGCTACAGTTTCGCTCCCGAGACACTACCAGAAGATAACACTTATAGACGGTTTGAGGTCACAGAAGAAGGATACTCGCCTCGCTCCATCCCAGGACAAGCGCATGGTTTAAGCGTCACGAACAGTTACGAACACGATGAGTTTGGATTCGCCACTGAATCAGCGGAGCTGACCAAAATCATGAATGAAAAAAGAGAACGGAAAATGAAAGGGATTGCTCAAGAGATCCCTCAACCTGAGTTATTTGGCGCTACAAAAACAGATGTTACATTTGTAAGTTGGGGCTCGACTCGAGTTGTATTAGAAGAAGTGGTGCGCCAAGTCAAAAGTCGAGGTGAGGCGTTTTCGGCAAATCTCATTCACATTCCTTGTGCTTGGCCATTCCCAAAAGAGACGTTTTTCAAGCTTGCCGCGAACTCAAATCACTTAGTGATGGTAGAGGCCAATATCACTGGCCAAATGGAGGACTTGATTAAACAAGAAACAGGACTTCATGTTCACCATCATATTCGCAGGTACGATGGCCGACCTTTTTATGCATCTGATATTATTGAAGAAACAAGAAAATTCTTAGAGCAAAAAAAGTAATTACTGAAGAAGCTAGCCATATGGACGAAAAACAACATACCTTTATTAGCAAAGCCTCACTGGCCTCACCATACTTTCCAACCTGGTGTCCAGGTTGCGGTAACTTTGGCGTGTGGACAGCGTTCAAAAACGCGCTGACCGAGCTTCAGCTTCCTGAAGAAGACGTGGTGATCGTATATGGTGTGGGCTGTAGCGGCAATATGGCTGACTTCAATCGTGTCTACGGTTTTCATGCCTTGCACGGCAGAGCAATTGCCAATGCAGTTGCGATAAAAATGTCAAATCATCGATTAAAAGTGATTGTGGTAGCAGGAGATGGCGATACATATGGTGAAGGTCTGAATCACTTTATTTCGGCTTGCCGAGGCAATCACGACATCACTATTCTTGTTCATGACAACCAAGTTTACGGCTTAACAACAGGTCAGGCTGCTCCAACCACTGAGCACGGTCAAAAAACCAAATCAACTCCAACAGGTGCACCAGAGCAGGCCATTAATCCCTTAGGTTTGGGCTTGACTGCAGATGCGACTTTCTTAGCTCGGGGATTTTCAGGAGACATTCGTCACTTAACGCAACTGATCAAAGCCGCAATTCAACACGAAGGCCTATCACTGGTTGATATGTTCCAGCCTTGTTTTACGTTCAACCACCATAACACGTATGCATATTTTAAAGAGCGCATTTATGACTTGGAAAAAGAAGGTCACAACCCAACTGATAAATTTTCTGCTTGGAAGAAAACGCACGAGCTGAATAGACTTCCAATCGGCATCTTTTACCAAGAAGAAGGTAGAGTCCCGATGCATAAAAATTTTCCGCAGCTAGATAAAGGTCCACTGGTCAACCAGTCTATCGCACAAATCAACTTATCCCCAATTCTCAGTAAGCTCAGCTGATCTATTTTGATCTTCTAAGATCTGATTGTCAGTTCGGTTAATATTCGGTAATGTAAACAGGTTCGGAAAATATTCGCCCGAAACTCTTAGGAGCTCCATGCCAATTACTCTTTACAAACGCCAACGTCAAATTGTGGACTTCATCGCTCAATACATTCAAAAAAACGGGTATTCCCCAACACTTCAAGAAATAGCAAACTCGATCGGTGTTTCTTCATTGGCAACAGTACATGAGCACTTGCAGGCACTCCAACGTAAACGAGTAATTAAGAAGTTTGAAGGAGCGGTAAGAGGAATTGAATTGATTGATCGAACATATTTAAGAATGGCAGACAGTGTAGACTTACCTTTCATGGGCTTCATCGCTGCAGGTTCTCCAATTCAACCACATATTGATCCAAGTGCGACATTTAAGGTTTCACCAGAGATGATTAGTGGTAAAAAGAGGTCTTACGTTCTGCAAGTAAAAGGCAAATCGATGATTGAAGACCACATTGACGATGGAGACTTTGTAGTGATTGAAGAACGCAGCGATGTCAATGACGGCGACATTGTAGTTGCCCTGCTAGATAATGGCTTAGCTACTTTAAAAAGATTTTATAAGGAAGCGACCCGAATACGGCTGGAACCAGCCAACTCAACCATGAGTCCAATTTATGCGACCAATGTCCAAGTTCAGGGGAGAGTGGTGGGGCTAATCCGAAAATTTACGTATTGAGAAACGATTTCTCACGCAGATCTCGGTCCATGGAAATTCTACACCTCATAGTATATAGTCAGAAGATGCCTGAGTTGCTATCGCAGTCAAAAAGATGTAAAGATTGCTTTAGCATCAATCAATAAAAACAATAACTCATTCACACAACAGTGGAGAGCTAGTCGCACAGGTTAATCATTTAAAAGGATCATATCTTTGGAGCGATACATTCTTGGTCGATCAGGAATTTGATAAGATAGGAGTTATTTAGTTTAGAGTCTGAAAGCAAAGAAGAAAATTACTACAACACTGTTTCAACAATGGATCCCGAAGGAGAAATCAGTTGTATAGACGAATATATCCGCACTGTATCTTCAAAAATGTCTGAGATTGCGATTGAACTGAATCAAAAATTTGAAAGTCTGAACACTTTTTTTCCAATGATTCTTCAGGAACTTCTGTAAGAAATAGATTTAAGCCTTACTTTGGATCAAGCAACATTCAACCCTGGTCAAAACCAGAGTAATGGTCATATTAGTCAAGATATTCAGATCCTTATTGTGTCTGATTTCTTCAGTCTTGACTCGATCAAGCTGACTTGGCTATGAAGAGACGAGACGGTCGCCAGCAAAGCTTCCGGTTTGTCACCTTCAAGCGCGTTATAGCCGTACAGCTCAAATTTTTAGAGCTTTAGAAGCGAGAATTTTCCATTTTAAACTGGGGCTACGCTGCATTGTATTGAGTTCAATATTGAAACATGAACGTTTACTTTGCCGGCATAGCCCCTAAAAATCTTCATTCTCCACGTTCAAACTTATTTTCTTGATACTGTTCTCGATGATTCACGTAACAGCGTAAGACGTAAAGATAGTCTGAAAGCCTATTCACGTACCGTAAAATGAGATCGGAGGTGGGTGTTTCTTTACTGTACGCTACAACTTTTCTTTCCAGCTTTCGAGCAACCGTTCTAGTAATATCAATCACTGCTGCAGCCTGGTTGCCACCAGGAAATAGGAACTTGGTTGTCCAGTCCTCTTCCATTTCAGATTGAAGTAGTTCTGATCGCTTCTCTAAATTGATCAGTGCCTCTCTTTTGAGCTTTGCTTCTGGTGAAGCCGCTAGCTCAGCGCCAATATAAAAAAGTGTTTCCTGAATGGAAAGGAGAAACTTTTTTTGATCTGAGAAACTACTTTCCAAAAGAGCAATTGAGTAGCCAATCCATGAATTAAGTTCATCTTGAGTTCCCAGTACATCAAAAATCAAAGCATCTTTATCTACTCGCTGCCCATTTGCCAGTCCAGAAGTTCCTTTATCTCCAGTTTTGGTAGTGACTGAATTCATAGCACGCCTTTCTTTTTTTAGGGCATAATAGTATCTTACCAAACTATGCAGATACAAACCTTCTCAAATCCTGACTGTTTCGCCACACTTGCTTCGGATTGGCATGATCTTCTAAAACGCTCTATGACTCGTCAAGTCTTCATTACTCCAGAATTTCAAAAAGCCTGGTGGGATACCTTGGGAAAAAGCGAAAACGGAACGTTGCAGGTGATCACGATTCGCAATGAGTCGGGCCTATTGATTGGCTTAGCACCCTTATATCACTTTATTACTTCTGAAGGTCAAACACAGATGAGTTTTATTGGCTGCGTCAATGTTTCTGACTACTTGGATTTTATAGTTGATCAAGATTATGTGAATGAAGTGTACGATGGAATTATAGAAAAATTGCACGCAACTCCTCAAGCTGTCAACTCATTTTTCTGTAGTATTCCCGCTACTTCACCGACGCTTAGCACATTTAAAGAGAAACTTTTGAAGGACGCTTGGCAGATAAAAACGACCCAACAAGACGTCTGTCCTGTGATCTCATTGCCCAAAACTTGGGATGAGTACTTAGCTGCAATTGGGAAGAAGCAACGTCATGAGATAAAACGCAAATGGAAAAAACTTTTTGATGAACAAGACGCAGAATTTGAATTAGTAGAACTTCCCAACCAGGCTGAAGCTGCAATCACTGATTTTATAACACTACATCAGGCATCAAGCCAAGAAAAGAAAAACTTTTGGAATGATGACCACGTACGTTTCTTTATCCATTTTACCCAAAAAACAGCAGAGAAAAGTTGGCTAAAGCTCTATTTTTTAAAAGTGAACAATGTCAGAGTAGCTGCGATGCTCGGCTTTGCCTACAATAATCAGTTCTTTTTATACAATTCTGGCTTCGTTGCTGATCAATACCGGGAGTATGGAATTGGTTCAGTCCTGACCGCTTACACCATCCAGCAAGCAATTGAGCGTGGAAATGTGAGATATGACTTCCTAAGGGGGGACGAGGCGTATAAATTTAGATTTCGAGCAGTATCCGAGCCTGTCTTTGATATACAATTAACGAGAATCAGCGGAATAGTCTAGCGAGAGCTGCGACCTTTTTTCCAGTCTGCTTTTTCTAGAATTGGTGCATAGGCATCATCTTCCATCTCAATTTGTAGCGCGGCTATCTCAGTCTCAGTTGGAACATGATCTAGAAACTCAATATTCTGTATATCACTAACCAATCCCAAAGGTGTCTGTTCATCTCCTTCACCCATTTCCATGACCGCACCAGCAGTAACGCTCTGCATGATGTTTAGCTGCTCCATCTTCATCATTCTCCCAAAAAGATCTGATTTGCCAATGTAATTTCTAAGTGGATTAAAACCACAGTATGCAATGGCATGTCCAATCACACCCCAATTTAAAGGGATGCTCGTACTGTCTGACATCGTCACCCCAACTTCTTTTAATCTATAGTGTTCTCGCAAAAAATGCCAAACCTTATTGAGTGACTCCTGAGGATCTTTTGGCCAAAGTATGTACTGATTGTCTGCGTTTGATTCGTCAATGCCAGCATTGACAAACATCCAGTTCATTTTTACTGTGAGCATAAGATTGTACTTTGATGAATGTGCGTCTATGTACAGATCCGCTTCTTGCTTGACGAGTTCGTGCTTTTCACTTTTATCATTTGTGGTTTTGAGTACAAAACGATCTTCAACTGTGCTGACAATTTTGGAAGTGATGACAAGAATTGATCTTTCAGGAAGTACGGGAATTGCCGCAGCTATCACTTGGTTTAGGTCATCGTGCGATGTAACTAGTCGAGTTTTATATGCTTGAATTTGCATAGCTATATCTTACCATTAAATTACTCTGTCCTTCCCGTAAGATTCGGATTGTATTTGGGTACATTTTTCGCTATAGTAGAGACTTATTTTATTTTCACAGCCATATGATATTTGACCTACAATCAAGCTATAAACCAACTGGTGACCAACCCAAAGCTATCCAAAAAATAGTTGACGGAATCAAGAACCAACGACAGTACCAAACTCTGCTGGGAGTGACAGGATCGGGGAAAACATTTACTATGGCAAATGTAATTCAAGAAACTTCGTTGCCAACTTTGGTAATGGCACACAATAAAACACTAGCAGGACAACTCTATCAAGAGTTTAGAGATTTTTTCCCTCATAATGCAGTCAGCTACTTTGTTTCGTACTACGATTATTATCAGCCAGAAGCGTACATTCCATCAAGTGATACCTACATCGAAAAAGAAGCCACAATTAATGATGAAATTGATAAGTTGCGACTCGCTACGACGACTAATTTATTGACCCGCCCTGATTGTATTGTCATTGCTTCCGTTTCCTCGATTTACAACCTAGGCTCACCCGTTGAATATGGAAAATACGTGCTTGAGATCATGGAGGGTGAAATTATTCCGCGAGAAACCATTTTGTTGCAGCTAGCCAATCTTCAATACCAGCGCTCTGATACCGACTTAGTCAGAGGAAGCTATCGAACTCGCGGAGACGTCATCCAACTTTGGCCTGCTTATGAGGACACGGCGCTGCGCATTGAAACTTTAGAAAATAAAATTACTTCAATTGATCGAATCGATCCGATCACAGGCTCACCAACAGTAGACAACAAAAAAATGAATCAGTGGAGTCCTCAACAAAGTCAACAAGGGTTATCTGCAAAACGTTTTGTTATTTATCCAGCCAAACACTATATGACAAATCCCATGACACAAGCTGATTCGATTGCCCTGATCGAAAAGGACTTGCAAATTCGGTTAGCTGAACTAAGAGCTGCTGGCAAGATCGTTGAGGCCTATAGATTAGAACAAAAAGTGAATTACGACGTAGATATGATCCGTGAATTAGGGTTTGTGAATGGAATTGAAAACTATTCTCGCTACTTTGATGGTCGAAAAGCTGGGGACCCACCTTTTTCGTTAATTGAGTTTTTTCATGAAAATGCCAAAATGTTTGGGAATAACGATTTTTTAACTATTGTGGATGAAAGTCATATTAGCATTCCCCAAGTAAGAGCCATGTACAACGGAGATCAGGCCAGAAAGAGCACTCTCATTGATTACGGATTTCGACTACCTTCTGCACTAGACAATAGGCCGCTGAAGTTCATTGAGTTCATGAGTAAGATGAAAAAAATGGTCTTCGTTTCAGCTACTCCCAACGAGTGGGAAGTATCGATGTCCGGCAATGAAGTGGTGGAACAGCTCATTCGACCGACTGGGCTACTAGATCCTAAAGTCGAGTTACGCCCAACGAAGGGTCAGATTGAAGACCTGATTGTGGAGATCATCGATCGAAAACGTCTTGGACAGCGAAGTATTGTAACCACCTTGACCAAAAAAATGGCTGAAAAATTGACAGAGTATCTGAACGATCCAGTTAAGGTAGCCAAACTGATTGCCTCAAAGAGAGAAAAAGTTGAAGGTGAAAAAAACTCAGATAATTCAGACAAAGTTATTTATCAAGGCGATGAATTACCAATTGACGATATGGAAATTGGTCGAATAGATCCAATATTTTTCACAGAAGCCGTTGCACCAAATCTCAATATCACCGAAATAGACTTCCCAAAAGTGGCTTATCTTCATTCGGACATTATTACTATGGAACGATCTGATATTTTGGATGATTTACGCAGAGGTGAGTACGATGTGGTGGTGGGGATTAACCTACTGCGAGAAGGACTCGATTTACCAGAAGTCACTTTGGTAGCTATTCTCGATGCTGATAAAGAAGGATTTCTGCGCTCAAAAACAAGTTTAGTGCAAACAATTGGTCGAGCTGCCCGTCATGAGTCTGGCCAGGTAATTATGTATGCAGACAGAATGACCAAATCAATGAAGTATGCAATTGAAGAAACCCAGCGCAGAAGAAGAGCTCAGTGGCAATACAACCAAGATCATGGCATCACTGCCACTACCATTTACAAACCAATTCGTGAACGGATGATTGCCAAAACGGCGGATAGCGAGAATAAAGATACGTCAAATAATCGAGGTAGCTGGGGTGAACAAAAACCAACTAAAAATATGGTTCTTCTCAGCAAGCACGAACAGATAGATTTAAGCACTATTGACCCTGAATCATTTACTCCGGACGACAAGAAGAAACTTGCCGCTAAGCTTCGTAAAAGAATGAAACAAGCTGCCAATGAGATGGACTATGAACTAGCCGCTGAGATAAGAAATGTAGTTACGCTGTTGGAGAAAGAATCATTATGACAAAAGACGTAATCAAAATTACTGGTGCACGACAGCACAATTTAAAAAATATTTCCATGGAAATTCCAAAAAATCAGTTGGTGGTTTTAACCGGAATGTCTGGAAGTGGAAAAAGCTCTTTGGCGTTTGATACGCTTTATGCTGAGGGTCAACGCCGCTACGTGGAAAGTCTGAGTTCATATGCCCGTCAGTTCCTAGGCGTGATGTCAAAACCCGATGTAGATCAAATTGAGGGACTCTCTCCAGCTATATCTATCGATCAGAAAACAACTTCGCATAACCCTCGCTCCACCGTCGGCACAATCACAGAAATTTATGATTATTTACGTCTTTTATTTGCTCGAGTAGGTCACCCGCACTGTCCAAACTGTGGTCGTGAAATTTCTACTCAAACTGTTGACCAAATCGTAAATCATATTATGGATGAGCTTGACCTACGAGCAGAGTCTGGACTAGCTAGAATGTATTTGCTTGCGCCTGTAGTTCGTGAACGAAAAGGTGAATTTTCGGCTTTGTTTGACTCTTTACAAAAGAAGGGATACCAGAGAGTCCGCATTGACGGCGTCGTGTACGAAATGACTCAGGATTTTTCTTTGATAAAAACCAATAAACACACCATTGAGGTTGTCGTTGACAGATTATCTATTATTAAAAAAGAGCTTGCCAACGATGACACAAGAAAAAACTTTCGCAGCCGATTATCTCAATCTACAGAAGAGGCATTAAAACTGGCTGACGGGATGGTGACGGCAGCTTTTATTGACGACTCGTCTTTGGAATTTCCGACCAGCCCAAAAGCATTCGCCAATAAACTTTTCAGTGAAAAATTTGCATGTAGTTTTTGTGGCATTTCACTTCCAGAAATTGAACCTCGTCTTTTCTCATTTAACTCTCCGGAAGGCGCTTGTGAGACATGCAGCGGATTAGGTTCTTTGCTGAAGATCGAGCAACCCAAAATCTTAGCTCCATCTCTTACTTTGAGTGAGGGTGCTGTCATCCCATTTTCAAGAATGTTGAGCAATGATACTTGGTGGGCGAGATTGGTCAAAACGGTGGTGGAAGAAGCAGGTTATGACTTCCGTAAAACTGCATTCCAAGACATGAAGCCTGAAACTCAACAGATGTTGCTATTTGGCTCAGATCGAGTTTATCAGGTTGAAGGAGAAAACCGCTTTGGTCGACAAACCATGATTGAAGAAAAGTTTGAAGGCTTTGTAAACAATTTGGAACGCCGTTATCACGAGACAGATTCTGATTTCATTAGAAAAGAAATTGAAGAGTTCATGGAAAGGACAATTTGTCCGAAGTGTCACGGATCTAGACTCAAGCCAGAACCACTTTCTATTACTATCGACGAAAAAAATATTGCAGAAATTACTGGACTACCGATTGATAAAGCAGTTGACTGGGTGAACAAAATCAACCAGAAACCTAGTTCAGAGAACCAAACAGAGCTATCTACAGTTCTATCGATAAAAGAATTTACGATTGGTGAATCAATTTTGAAAGAAATAGCAGTCCGTTTACGATTTCTATCTGCCGTTGGCTTAAACTACTTAACCCTTCATCGGGAAGCAGCAACCTTGGCTGGTGGAGAAGCTCAAAGAATTCGTTTAGCCTCCCAAATTGGAACTGGTCTCACCGGAGTGCTCTATGTCTTAGACGAACCAACCATTGGACTACACCAACGAGACAACTTACAGCTCATCGAAACACTCAAAAACTTACGGGATAAAGGGAACTCTGTGATTGTGGTTGAGCACGATCGGGATTTAATGATTGCAGCAGACTATATCTTCGATTTTGGTCCAAAGGCGGGAAAACATGGCGGCCAAATCGTCGCAGAAGGCACACCTACCGAGATTATGAAAAATCCACATTCAATCACGGGAAAGTATCTTAGCCGCCAGAAACAAGTCACTCGAATAGGACAAAAAATCCAAACTGAATCCCAGTTAATTGATTCAGAATCAGGTCCTCAAGCAGTCTCATCCCAATCAGCTATTCGAATCACCGGCGCTTCACATCATAACTTAAAGAACGTAGATGTCTCTTTTCCTTTGAACACGTTAACTTGCATTACCGGAATTTCTGGATCAGGAAAATCTACTTTACTGCACGATACACTCTACTACAACTTGGCAAAACATCTAGGAAAATCTATTGATGATCGCCCTGGAGAGATTACGAGTATTAGCACGCCAGATGAAGTAAAAAGAATCAGTTTAATTGATCAAAGTCCGATTGGGAAAACCCCTCGCTCAAACCCTGGCACTTACACCAAGATTTTTGACTACGTTAGAACTGTATTTGCTAATACAAAAGAAGCCAAGGTTCGTGGCTACACTTCAGGCAGATTTAGTTTCAACGTGAAAGGCGGTCGTTGCGAAGCGTGTCAGGGAGATGGTCAGCTTAAAATTGAGATGCAGTTTTTGCCAGACATCTACGTAGAGTGCGATGTCTGTCATGGTTCTCGCTACAATGAGGAAACACTCGCCGTGAAGTACAAAGAAAAAAGTATTGCTGATATTTTGGAAATGACAGTTGATGATGCCAGCGAGTTCTTTGCTGGTCATAGTACTCTTCGCAATAAATTGAAAACACTTCAAGAAGTGGGGCTCGGATATATTGAGATTGGTCAACCAGCACCGACATTGAGTGGAGGTGAAGCTCAACGAGTGAAGTTGGCCAAGGAGTTGTCCATTCGAACCACTGATCACTGTATCTATCTACTTGATGAGCCAACCACAGGACTACATTTTGAAGATATTCAAAAACTACTCCAGGTCCTAGAACAGCTAGTATCTCAAAACAATACTGTTATTCTTATTGAACACAACCTAGATGTCATCAAAAATGCTGACTGGATTATTGACTTAGGACCAGAGGGTGGAGACAAGGGTGGCCAAATATTGATATCTGGCACTCCACATCAGGTTGCGCAAACACCATCCTCTTTCACCGGACGGTTTCTTAAAGAGGAAATGCGGTTGTAGCGCACTCAGAAAAGATACATGAAAAAAGTTGCTTCTTTGTGTTTAGCATTACTCTTTACTTTGGGATTTTTTTTCGTTCACCCAAACAAAGTAAGAGCAGATAGTAATTTCTCTATTTCTCTTCAATCTACGTATAGTGTTGTCACCAGTGGCAATACATTTGTCGAACAGAAGTTTGAATTAACCAACAATACACCGACGTATTATGCCAAAGACTATGCCGTTGAGTTCGGCTCTAGTAAACTAAAAAATGTCCGTGTTTCTGACACACAAGGAGCAATTCCCGCAAATATCGTCACCACAGATAGTAAAACTTCTGTTGGTATCACCTTCAGAGATCAGATCGTGGGGGAAGGGAAAAGTCGAGTTTTTACGATTACTTTTGAAAACCCTGATAGTGCTCAAGTAAGTGGGAACGTATTGGAAGTTGATATTCCCAAACTTTCACAAGCGGCTGACTATGTAAAATATACGGTATTTATCAAAACCCCCCTCCAATATGGAAAACCCGTACGAGTTACGCCGTCCGATTACTCAACATCAGAAGACGATAAAGATCTGATTCTTCAATTTAGCAATTTGGGAGAACAGAGTATATCTCTGCTGTTTGGCGATAAACAAGTTTTTGACTTCACTGTGATTAATAATGTAGAGAATCCAACTAGTAATCTAGGCGTCATCCAGCTTGCACTCCCACCTGATACGGCTAGGCAAAAAGTAAACTATATTTCTTTGGATCCGCCTCCAAAAGAGATGTCACGGGATGGTGATGGGAATTGGATAGCGACATATGAAGTTGCAGCTCAAAAAAATCTTAACGTTTCATTGACTGGGAAAGTCATGATTTCACTGGATAACAAGCAATTGTTAGATTTACCAGAACCAAATAGCCAGCTGACTCAGCCTCAACCATACTGGGAAAGCAGTAGTAGTCAAATTTCTCAGTTGGCAAAAACACTCAACACGCCTCGATTAATCTATGACTACGTCGTACAACACTTATCGTACAACTATCAAAGGGAAGAAAATGCCACTACGAGCAGGCTTGGAGCAGTAGGAGTTTTAGCAAATCCAAGCGATGCCGTTTGTCAAGAATTTACAGATTTATTTATTGCCTTGGCCCGAGCAAATCAAATTCCTGCTCGAAGAGCAGTTGGTTATGCATATACTGCAAATAGTCGCTTGCGACCACTTGGTTTTGTTCGAGATACACTCCATACCTGGCCTGAATACTTCGATCAAGAGAAAAAAGAATGGATTCCTGTTGATCCAACTTGGGGAGACACGACAGGTGGCATAAATTATTTTGACCAATTTGATTTCAATCATATCGTTTTTTCTATTAATGGAGCTTCAAGCTCACTCCCATACGCTGCCGGCTCTTACCGAAAAGAACGACAGATTTCAAACAATGTTGAAGTGAAGTTTGGTAATGACATGGACTTACCAAAACCAAGTTTCAATTTTGAGCTGGTGAGAAAATCAATTTGGCAATCAGTCCTCAACCCACAGTACACGCTCAGAATCACGAATAATACTGGGGTCGCTTGGTATAATATTCCCATTCAGCTACTCTCAGATAACCCTGCAGTTCAAGTCCGGAGCTCTGTCGCAGTTGTTGATTATTTGCTCCCTTACCAAACCAGAGAAGTTTTTATTACAGCCGTAACTCCTCAAAAATGGCGTGCGTATCCCTTTCGCTTGACAGTCTTAGTTGATAGCCTATCATCAACCTATGATCTCAACACCAGCCTCAGCTTCCAAGGCGCTCTCGCCCCCAACGTCATTGCGATTGGCTTGGTCGGAGGCGTGGTCATCGCTGCCGCACTCTCCTGGAGTGTATTGGTTTCTAGACGATCAAGATACCGTGCTTTACGTCGGAAAAGCGAAAGATCTCAAAAATAGAATTACTTCCTACAAACAGTGGCAGGCGACAACTGGAAAAACGCGAAAACTCGTTTTCCACGCACAGAAATTAAAGCATCAAATCCTGCAAAGCGAACTTGAAGCTCTTTTAGTGGAAGCAGAATTGATTCGCACCCATCAACCTCAATATAATATTCTATTGAAGGATGATAAAACCCCGCTCTATGTTCAAATCACAGATGAAGAGTATCCAAGAGTAATTACGATTCGTAAAAAAGAAGTAGAAAAATTTAAAATTTCTGGTTCAGTATTTGGACCTTTTCCCAGCGGATTTAAGGTCAAAGAAGTGTTGAGAATTGCGAGAAGAATTTTTCCTTACTGCAATGCCCCACGCAGTCCTTTGTATGGAAAACCCGAGAATAAACCTTGTTTCGACTACCACTTAGATCTGTGCGACGGGGCTTGTATAGGGTGTGCTTCACCAACTGAGTACAGGGAAACCATACTGCAGCTGAAACTTTTCTTGAAGGGTAAAAAGAAAGAAGTCATTAAAGCAATTGAAGAGGACATGATGCATGCATCAGATCGAGAAAAATATGAGTATGCAGCTGATTTACGAGACAGAATCTCTCTCATTAAAGAAGTTACAGAAAAAAGATACCAGCTCCGTCCAGAACTACTCCTACCAAATCTCAAAGAATCAATGCGAGCGGAAGGACTTATCTACTTGCGCAGACTTCTGTCTACGCATTTTTCATTACCAAGAACCTATCCTCTCACTCGAATTGAAGGCTACGATGCGAGTAATATTCAAGGGACAAACGCCACCGTGGCGCAAGTCGTTTTTATAAATGGGCAACCTGCAAAAGATCAGTATCGTTTGTTTAACATAAAAACGCTGAACACGCCCAATGACTTTGCTATGTTGCAAGAAGCTTTACTTCGCCGTCAGAACCATATTGACTGGGGAGCGCCAAATCTTGTTTTAATTGATGGTGGAAAAGGACAGTTAAGAGCAGCACTAAAGGTTTGGCAATGGCACTGTCCCGTCATCTCAATTGCCAAAAAACCTGATCGAATTCTGATTCCGTACTTTGATGACTCAAAAGCTGAAGCCGCTTTAAGAAAGAAAGAAAAGAAAAAAGAAGTTGAGACTAAAGTAGTTGCTTTGGAAGACAGTGGTCCAAACATACGCTTCCTGAAGTACCATGAAATCAAGCTTGCAGAACAACATCCTACTCTAGTTTTACTCCAACAGATTCGAGATGAATCGCACCGCTTCTCAAAGTTTCAACATAGTCGAATGAGGGACAGAAGTATGCTAGAGTAATTACATATGGGAATACTTAAAGCCATCATTATTACACTGTTGTCTATTTTTTTGCTGTCAAAACTTGTTCCAGCAATTACATATAACAGTTGGGCTACACTTATTGTAGCGAGTGTCGTTTTGACTTTTCTTCAAAAAATTGTCCGTCCAGTCTTAAAAATACTCTTTCTTCCAATCAATATTATCACCTTAGGTCTTTTTTCTTGGATCATCAATGTCATTATTTTATGGTTGGCGATGTTAATCGTGCCTGGATTTCATATTAATAGCTTGATAATTGGCACGTATCATTTAGGTAGCCTATTAAGCCTATTACTCATCTCATTTTGCTTAAGCCTCTTTGAGTCTTTAATCGACCGTGTCATCTAGCGAATACCACATAACAAGAAAAGAGGTATAATAGACAAATGTTTAAAAAGTTGAGCCATATCTTTCTGTTCGTTGTCTTCTTATCTGTGTCTGCCGCTGCACACAATCAAGCTTTTGCAGTTCCCATTGCACAGACGATACAAAGAGGTAGCCCATCACCCGATCCCAAAGCAACGGCAGTCAATGCTACAGTTTCCGCAAATGCAAGCGGAAGTGCTGTCGCTTCCCCCGCCGCCCAGATTGAACAAGCTATTCAACAGAAAAATGATAAAGACATTACCGAAACGACCAGCAAGCAGAAAGATAAGCTGGTAGAAATTCTTGATCAAAACCCAGTTCAATCTCTTTCTTGGTATAACTTTTTGCAACATGGTGTTCGGCGCGCAATTACAAATGGCGTGCCAGCGAATATTATTGTACTGATTTTACTCTTTCCGGTGATCACTTCGATTATTTCTTTTTCCAGACATGTGGTAGGACTGAAGGGCTTTGGTGTGTATACTCCAGCCGTTTTGGCCGTAGCTTTTGTGTCTACTGGAATTGTTAATGGTATTTTGCTGTTTGTAATTATCTTACTTGCAGCAATGTTAATGAGAAAATTACTGGGAAGACTCAACTTGCAGTATCTCCCGCGGACAGCAATGCTGCTTTGGGGCGTTTCAATCGTGACGCTTGCAGTGTTAATCGGTGCATCATTTTCACAGTTCAGTAGTTTATTTATCATTAATATTTTTCCATTATTGATCATCATGCTACTGACTGAGAATTTTATGGAGTCTCAACTGGCGAGCAGTCAATCAGAGGCATTGCAGTTGACTTTAGAAACGCTGTTAACAGCGGTGGTGTGTTCCTTAATTATTGGATCGAATCTCGTTCAAAAATATGTCATTCTTCAACCCGAACTCACATTGCTGATAGTAGCCGTAGTTAATATTATTGTTGGCCGCTACTCCGGCTTAAGACTCTTGGAATGGATCAGGTTTCGATCGGTGATAGAGTAGTCATTCTATGCCAAAAGCACGAGATTTATTGGGCATGAACGCCCGCAACCAGCTTTATACTATTCTAAACTCAGCCAATGCGAAGCGGTATGGCACGTCAAAGTATGCAACCAAAATTTTGCTTGAGAATAAAAACATACCCACCGCAAAAGTATTTGGAATATTGGGCACCAATGAAGATGTGAAAGACTTTCCTTGGGAGAGCATGGAAAAGAATTTTGTGGTCAAACCCTCGAATGGAAATGGTGGGAAAGGTATAGCTATTTTTCGAACTCAGCAACCAGATAAACAGCACTGGCTAGATACGGTCGGCCAATCGTGGAGCTTGGATGAAATACGGCTTCACTGTGCTGATATTCTTGAAGGCGAATACAGTACATACGGCGCAAACCCAACAATCATCGTTGAAGAACGAGTCCCGATTCACACCAAATTTTTAAAGTATGTGTATAAAGGAACTCCTGATATTCGGGTGATTGTTTTTAACCACGTACCGGTCATGGCCATGCTACGTTTGCCAACCAAGGAATCTGAAGGCAAAGCTAATTTACATCAGGGTGCAATTGCAGTCGGAATCGATATGTTTTCTGGTGTTACCACGTATGCGATAACAGGTGACGGTAAGCCAATTTCTTTTTTACAAGATTCCAAGCGAAAGCTGAATGGAATTAAAATCCCCTTATGGAAACAGCTTCTTGAAACCGCTGTCCAGGCATCCGATGCGGCAGGGCTGGTGTTCTGCGGAGTCGACCTCTTTCTTCACGAAGAAAAAGGTCCTATGGTCGTAGAATTAAACGCAAACCCAGGTCTATCGATCCAAATTGCTAATCAAGCGGGCTTGCGTAGACGCTTAGAAAGAGTTGAGGATATCACCGTACTCAATCCTGAACATGGAGTAAGAATTGGTCAAGCACTTTTTGCAGAAAATTTTTCAGATAAAATTAAAGCTGAAGAGGGACTAACCATTATTTCTCCTTTTGAAACAGTCGCAATCACGGGAGATAATAAAGTAAAAGAAGATGTTCTCGCACTCATTAATACTGGTCGCTTCCGAAGTGCAATTTCTAGTCAATTGGCAAAGAAGCTGGGATTAATTGATTTAGATGACTTACTCTGGTATCAACAAGAGAAAGAGGAGGGGAAAGTTCCAGTTATTGAAGTTCAATTTAAACTTAAAGGACGAAAATTTACCGGCGCGATGGTAGTGTCAAAAACGTTAAATAAATCAAAACATCAGCTGGAAATTGGACGCAATGACCTCAAAGGATTTTTAGTTGGAGAAAGCGAATAGTATGAGTTTACTGTCAGATTTGACTCCACTCAATATTCTGTCTGAAAAAGATAAATTTTTTGCTCAAACAGATCTTAATCCTCAATTTATTTACAAAAGAAATTTCAGCCCTGGGGAACTTACACGTTCTGGTTTACCTGAAAAAAATGTGGCTGACTATTGTTTGGATCAGCTCCTTCAAGACAATCTCCAAGAACCCGGAGTCTATATTGATCAAACATTCATCTTAAAAGCAATCCAGCAATTTAATTTGGATTATCAACTTGATCAACCCATTCAAGTCCAATTCTCTGAGCATTATGCAACGAAGTGTCATGTTTCTAGTGAAACCATTTTTTTTAAAATTCCCATTCGATACACTGTTCAAACCTTTCGGGGACTTTATCGTCACGAACTAGAAAGTCACGTTTTGAGAAGGCTTAATCATCTCCATAACTTTGGCTCTAAAGAGGTAGATGATGAATATGAATACAGAAGTACTGAGGAGGGTATCGCCAACCTGCACACTCATCTCTTCCGGAGAGATAAAAAAATAAAAAAAACATTTTTGAGCTACTACTCAGTTTATTTATCACAACATTTTTCTTTTTCACAGATGTTCTATGAACTATTAAAACTAGGCATGACAAAAGAGCGAGCTTGGAACCTTTGTCTTCGAAATAAAAGAGGACTCTCCGATACAAGTCTGCCGGGTGGCTTCACCAAAGATGTCTGTTATTTACAAGGAACGATTTTGGTCTGGGACTGGATCGTTAATCAACAAAATAATCCTGTCAATCTATATCTTGGCAGACTAGGTTTAAAAACAATTGATTCTATTAAAGATGAGCAAGAAAAATATACTATTTTGCAACCACATTTTCTGGAGAAGTCTGAATACTACTTAGCGATGATCAAAAAAATAGGAGAAGTAAATGCGTTCTCCGAACTCAAAGGAATTGTATGAATACTCCACAATTGAACGCGAGTGCTAGAATTATGTACCTTGAAGCTTTAAAGAGGGGAATAGAGTGTACAACTTTTGATGATAAACAAACTATTCTAATGAAAAAAGGAAGCTCAACTTGGTACACACGTGGCTCTAGAACTTCAACTCAGTCTTCAGTTGGTGTGACCATTGCCGACAATAAATCGCTTACAAAAAAAATTCTTAACTACTTTCATCTGCCAACAGCCACAGCAGTAGAAGTGGGAACCATTGGTGACTTCGGTCAAGTGTCACAGCTCACATTTCCCGTAGTCATGAAACCGCTCAAAGGCGCACATGGTAAGGACGTAATAGTAGGAATCAAAGATCTCATAGAAAGTAAAAGACTCGTTGAAAAAGCAGAATTACCCGTTTTGTTTGAAGAAAAATTAGAAGGCATAGAGTATCGAGTTGTATGTGTAGACTTTAAATTTGTAGCCGCAGCATTTCGTAAACCTGCTCATATCGTAGGAGATGGCGAGCATTCAATTCAAGAGTTAATTGACAAAAAAAATCAACATCCTTGGAGAGGTGAAGGGCATAGCAATAATTTAAGCTTAATCAGAGTTGATAATCTTGTGCTTGAGTATTTGAAAGAACAAAATGTTGACCTAGCTTATGTTCCTTCTCATCTAACAGAAGTATTCCTGAGAAAAACAGCTAACTTATCATCTGGCGGAGAGGCCTGGGATGTCAGCGATGAGGTATGTTTAGAAAATCGTAAGTTATTTGAAAAAATTGCTACAGTCTGCGACTTGAATACGTTGGGAATAGACATTATGTGTCAAAACTTAACTACGCCCATTGTTTCTCAAACACAAGCCGGTGTGATTGAAATCAATGGCTCACCTGGTCTGAGAATGCATCACTTTCCTTTGCAAGGAAAACCTCAAAATATAGCCGGACATATTTTAGACATGGTTGAAAAAACAAGGAAGTAATGGAAGCTTTTTTTGTTGATAAATACGCACAACTTTTGGTGGATTTTCTCTTTACCTTTCAGCCCGAGTCTACTAAATCCAAAATCATTGTCTATCTCGTGCCAGAAGAGTGTGAAGGTATTGAAACTGCATTGGTTCGCGCAATTAAAGCGAGTGGGTTGAAAGCGGTCAATAAAAAATTCATGAAAGAACAAGTAAACGATCCCACCTCATACATTGAGGTTGTTGGTGATAATGTAAAAAAACCACTGTATAGTGAGGAGCTCAAAAAGCCACAACTTTTTCAAAAAACGCAAATTCTGCTCTCTCCATATCCCACTCTTGAAAGAGCTCGTCTTGCTGGTCTTGCATATGATGAGTATGTCCAAGATTTTATTTCACTCAACTTTTTGAGCTCACTTCATCCAATTGAAGCATGGAAAGAAAAAATTCAAATGGTTCGACAGAGACTTGACACACTTAATCATTTAAACATACAAAAAATTCGAGTCATTTCAGAGTCAATTCAGTTTGACTTGTCATTAGGAAAGAACAGGAAGTGGCTTGGTGCGAGTGGTCGGAATATTCCCAGCTTTGAGACATTTATCTCGCCTGATTGGCGGACAGTAAATGGAACGATTGGTTTCAATATACCAGTCAATAAATATGGCCTCACTTTTGAAAACATTCAGTTCACCTTCAAAGAAGGCAGCCTGACCAGCTTTCAATCTTCAAATTCATCTTTTTTTCAAAAAATTTTAAATCAAAAAAATATGAGACGTGTGGGGGAATTTTCTTTGACAGATAAATATATTTCTTCGATCCAACGATTCCTGGCATCAAGTATTTTTGATGAAAATATGGGTGGAGGGTTTGGAAATTTGCACATAGCTCTTGGTAAATCTTACTTGAAGTCGTATGATTCCGATGACGCATCAATCAACTTAGAACAACTTGGGGATCTTGGATTTAATGACGCTGAAGATCATATTGATTTTGTAAATTCTGAACCCAAAGAGGTTTTTGCCACCACAAAAAATGGAGGAGAGTTTCTCCTTTATAAAGACGGGGAGTTTAAATAATTAAGCAAAGGGAGTATGCCAGAACAAATACCAAACACGTTGTTTTACACAACAACAAAACCTCAGGGTTTAGCAGATGGGGACCCCGTTACACTCAGTACAAGATTGATTCTAAAAGCAGCAGACGAGCTGGGCGTCCACTGGAATATCCTACCCAATACTAAAATCATTGAGCTTTCGTATCAAGGGGTTACAAAGTATTTTAGATACCAAATTAGCACTGAAACGACAGATGTAGGATTTTATTCTTGTTTGGATAAGAGTATCACTAGTGCATTACTGACAAATGCTGGTATTTCAGTTCCACAGGGATTTCATTTAAAAACATCCGATTCTGAGAAGTATTGGTTGGAAGTATTTGCGGCGCTGCCAAAGCCAGTGGTGGTGAAACCGACAACTGGGAATCAAGGAAAAGAGATTACACTAGGAGTCGAAGATGAAGGCGTTTATGTACATGCAGTCAAAAAAGCATTTTTGTTTTCGAATGACAAGGAGTCTGGAGTGATTGTGGAATCTCAATTTACAGGTAAAGAGTATCGGATCATTGCTTCAAGAAAGAAGGTCATCGCAGTTGCATATCGAATGCCAGCTAATGTTATTGGTGATGGTGTGCAAACAATCGCTGATTTGATTGCTGTCAAGAACTCTGATCCAAGACGATTTGACGATCCGAATGAGTCGCTTGTGACAATTAAAATTGATGATCACGTTTTAGAGTACCTTTCAGACCAACGATTGGAGCTTACATCTGTTCCTGAAAAAGACAAACGCATTTTTGTCAGAAGAAATTCAAATATCTCCACAGGCGGAGACAGCATTGATGTGACTGATAAAATACACCCTTCTGTTGGAGAGCTAGCAATTAAAGCCGTGAACGCAGTCCCAGGGTTAGATTTTGCGGGTGTGGACTTCATGACCAAAAATATTGAAGCTGAACAAAATTCCGACTCTTACCGAATTATCGAAATCAATAGCTCCCCAGGCTTTTCAATTCATGAATTTCCCTTTGAAGGAAAAGCTCGTAATGCCGGTCGAGAGTTTATTTACATCTCATTTCCAACTTTAGTTGCCTCTATCTGATAAAATAGCAGGATGTCTAAAAAAGTTGCACTGGGCATGTCCGGCGGAGTTGACTCTTCACTCTCAGCTCAGCTCCTGGTTGAACAAGGCTTTGACGTGACTGGAATATACCTAGAATGTTGGCGTGCGCCGGGCTGTAGATCTGAAGAGGATCGTAAGGATGCGTTAGCAGTTGCGCTTCACCTCAATATTCCTTTCAATGTTTTAGACTTTAAACAAGCATATAAAGACAAAGTGGTTGAATATTTTTTTGATGAATACCAAAGAGGAAAAACACCAAATCCAGATGTCATGTGCAACAAAGAAATCAAATTTGGTATGTTTTATGACTGGGCGATGGAACACGGTTTTGACTACATCGCAACTGGCCACTACGCTCAAATAAGTTCTGATTGTAGATTAATGACTTCCGCTGATGAGCATAAGGATCAAACCTACTTTCTATATCGAACAAGAGTTGAGCAGTTGAGCCACATATTATTTCCCATTGGTCACCTGACCAAACCCGAGGTCAGAGCAGAAGCTAAAAAGAGAAAACTGGCTGTCGCAACTAAAAAAGATTCTGTTGGTATCTGCTTTATTGGAGATATCAATGTGCACGAATTCCTCAAAGAACGACTCGGAGAAAATTCTGGAAAAGTAGTTGATACTTCAGGAAACGTGATTGGAGAGCATCTCGGTTTGTGGTTCTATACGGTGGGTCAAAGACATGGTTTTACCATTTATCCCAAGACGATGGTGGAGCAAAGCGACGGGTGTAAAATTGACAAACATAATATTCCACCATTTTATGTGATTCATAAAAATGCACAGAAAAACCAGCTTGTGGTTGGCTTTGGTGCGGAAACATATCAAGAGAAATTTTCAGTTTCAGATCTGCACTGGATTAATTCAGTATCGAAGTCAACACAGCTTCTGGTCAGAATCCGCCATACTGGTCAGTTATTGCCGTGCGAGGTGGAGTACACAAATCTGGGAGTGAATGTGAAGTTGATGGAATCTGTTCAAGGAATTGCTGATGGGCAATCAGCCGTTTTCTATCAGTCTCAAGAGGAAGGACTAGAACTATACCGTTGCTTAGGCGGTGGAATAATCTCTTTTTAATTGGGCGTAGTAGTCGATTTAATTATAAAAATGTTCGGTAAATTTAAACCAAGAGAGCTTGCCTTGTCACGCAAGTCAGCTATCTTGGCGGTATCTGCTAGAAATTCATGAGCTGATTTAAGTGAATCTTTGAGTATTGCGAGCGTTCTCCTTGCGTTTATCCCAAATTCTACTTCCCCATCTTGTTCAGTTGATGAAACATTTGCATTCGCTTCTTTCCGATGCATTTCGTTATCCTCAACAGTTGTCTGTTTTGTCACTATTCTTTCATTTATTGCTTCAACAACCTGTTCCAGTAGTTGCACCGTGCTTTGTAAATTTGGATAAAACATTGAAAACTTGTTCAAGCTCGATTCAAAAAAACTACGATTTCTAGCTTCTAGAGCTGGCATCGCTAATAATTTTGTGAAAGTATGAAGACAACTGCTTACAGTATTATTTTGCGCAAGCTCTTGATGGATTGTGAAAAGAAGTTCATATTCGTCTCGTTGCCTCTTTACTCTAAGGAGTGGATTGAGAGCCTCTTCCTGTTTAATTTCGAATGATGGTGTGAGTCGGCGACGTACTTCATCCCAGTTGAGTGCAATTCCTACGATGGTTTGTGTATTTGGGTCTTTATTAAGAGTGAACTCATCCGTTATGCGTTTAATTTTTACAGAATCTTGTAAAGTAGATAGTGACTCATCATTCGACAACAGCCCCAATTTTCTGAGCAAATATTCAGAGTGAGAGAGATTTAAATCTACCTTAAGTTTTTGAGGAGGAGGAAATTTTTCAGAATTTATGTTTTTTTTATTTTCTTCAGTCATAGTTGGTAAAAATTATATACGAATTGTGACAAAAAGCAAACCATCCTGTTAGCAAGCGTGGACAGCCGAGCATCTCTATTCACCCTTTGACATTTGAAAAAAATTTGCTATTATAACTTCTCTTCAAGAAACAAGTCCTTTAATCTGGAAACTATTTCTCCAAAAATACCTAATTTTGATTCAGAACCATACTCGGTTTTGATTTTTTGGCGTCTGAATGAGCTTGCTCATACAGGATGAAGGCCCCTTAACAAGTGAAGAATTCTATTAATGTATATAGCAATGCATATAGAATCATCTGAAATAGACATGGTGGTAGAACCTGAAGTCATTAAGCATTAAAACTTAATGATTGGATTGTTCTATCGCCATATTAAATTTAATTTAAGATGGTAAGAAAGTACAATCCGTTTAATTTCTTTTTTTTAGTAAAGAGCTAATTCAAACTTAAAATTTTTTTTGAGAGTTTGATCCTGGCTCAGGATGAACGCTGGCGGTGTGCCTTAAGCATGCAAGTCGAGCGGGCCGCAGCAATGCGGTCAGCGGCAGACGGGTGAGTAACGCGTAGGAATCTACCTCGAAGTGGGGAATAGCCTTCCGAAAGGAAGGGTAATACCGCATATTATCGCAAGATCAAAGCCGCAAGGCGCTTTGAGAGGAGCCTGCGTCCTATCAGCTAGTTGGTGGGGTAATAGCCTACCAAGGCAATGACGGGTAGCCGATGTGAGAGCATGATCGGCCACAAGGTTACTGAGACACGGAACCTACACCTACGGGTGGCAGCAACTGGGAATCTTGCGCAATGGACGAAAGTCTGACGCAGCGACACCGCGTGTGGGATGAAGCCCTTAGGGGTGTAAACCACTGTGACGAGGGATGAAATTTTGACAGTACCTCGTTAGAAAGCACCTGCTAACCACGTGCCAGAAGCCTCGGTAATACGTGGGGTGCAAGCGTTATCCGGATTTACTGGGCGTAAAGAGTACCGTCGGCGATCTAGTAAGTCTTCTGTCCAAGCCTGGGGCTTAACTCCAGAAAGGCAGGGGAAACTACTAGAATTGAGTCTGTTCGAGGAACCTGGAATTCTCGGTGGAGGGGTGAAATCCGTAGATATCGAGAGGAACGCCAAGTGCGAAGGCAGGGTTCTAGGACACGACTGACGCTCATGGACGAAAGCTAGGGGAGCAAAAGGGATTAGAGACCCCTGTAGTCCTAGCCGTAAATATTGAATACTAGTTGCCTCAACTCCGTTGGGGTGACGTAAGCTAACGCGTTAAGTATTCCGCCTGGGGAGTACGACCGCAAGGTTAAAACTCAAAGGAATTGACGGGGGAGCGCACAACCGGTGGAGCATGTTGTTTAATTCGATACGAAGCGAAAAACCTTACCCAGATTTGACATGTAACTGCACGGTCATGGAAACATGGCCTTCTTCGAGAGTGTTACACAGGTGATGCATGGCTGTCGTCAGCTCGTGTCGTGAGACGTCCGCTTAAGTGCGGTAACGAGCGCAACCCTTATCTCGTGTTGTATTTCACGAGAGACTGCTCTGGCTCTGCCAGGGAGGAAGGAGAGGACGACGTCAAGTCAGCACGTCCCTTACATCTGGGGCCACAAACATCCTACAATGGAGCCGACAATGGGTAGCGACGAGGTAACTCCGAGCCAATCCTGAAAACGGCCCCTCAGTTCAGATTGAGGGCTGCAATTCGCCCTCATGAAGTCGGAATCGGTAGTAATCGCAAATCAGCAGGTTGCGGTGAATACGTTCTCGCTCCTTGTACACACTGCCCGTCAAGCCAGCAAAGTTGGCAGCGCCCGAAGCGGGTGACCGTAACTCGCAAGAGAGCGGCCCTTCTACGGTGAGGTCAGCGATGAGGACTAAGTCGTAACAAGGTATCCCTACTGGAAGGTGGGGATGGATCACCTCCTTTCTAAGGAGATGGGTGGAGGGTATCACGACCCTTCCGTTTCCCATTCAACGCAAGTTGAATGAAACCAATCAAGTGTAGTCTGTTGACCACCATATCACAGCCAGCGTTCTACCGCCATGTTTGAGTCAGATGATAAAAAACCACCCCACAAGGGTGGTTTTTTGGTTTTAAAAAGGAGTTTCTTCTTCCATTGGCTCTACGCAAACCGAGAACAACTCTTCCACATTTTTATCAGAATACCATGCCAATTTAAAAGTCATTAAAAATAGAAGGCTGTCGAGTATTATTTTCAATTTCGTATAACGTCTGGCGTGATACACCGATTCACTCAGGCAAAGTGGTAATGGAAATACCATTATCTCCCCCTCATAAACTGGAGCCTATTTCTAATCCCACAGATTCCCAGACGACCAGACAACGATCTGTCAATAAAACGTGACAACTCTTAAAAAGAGGGGTAAAGGAAAATTCATCCTAGCACCTCAATCTGATCCACTTTGTTCTACTTTCCAAATAAAACCCGAAACACTATACTCAGCCAATGTACCAAACAATAGGCGAAAACATTGCGATCATCGGCATCTATGACCATGGCTATTTTAAGCCCAAAAAAATGCAGTGGCACAAACAAATATTTCCGATTGACCAGATCTGCTCAACCCATGACTTTAAAGATGGTGCGGTCAAAAAAAGGCGCTTTTCCGTCATGTCTGGTTCGACACTGTACTTAATTGAGTTTAATCGAGATCTAGAAACCTGGATTTTGCAACAACTTTGGGTGGAGTAAGTCACTATGAACAGTTTTTATCCAGATTTAACTCCTTGGATTGGCCTCATTGATATGAACTCTTACTTTGCCATTTTGGAACAGCAAGCAAATCCCTATCTGAGAGGCAAGCCAATTGGAGTTGTGAAAGATGTTGGCAGAACTTGCGTCATCGCCGCCTCTCCAGAAGCAAAAAAGATGGGCATTAGAACTGGTTTTAACGTCTATGAAGCCAAGAAAATCTGTCCTAACTTCATTACGGTTGCAGCTGACTTTGACAAGTATTTTTACAACACAAAGCTCCTCAAAGACATTTTTGAATCACTTTCACCAAAATCAGATATTTTTTCACTAGATGAAGCTTTTCTTGATTTAACCAACTGCCGAAAGCTCTACCCTACAGCAGAATCATTTTTCCAAATCGCCCAGAAAATCGTTAAACAACAACTTGGTGAGTGGGTAACTTTCTCTCTAGGATTGGGTCAGAACCGCCTCCAAGCCAAACTCGCCTCAGACATTTCCCAAAAAAATAACTACTTTGAAATTACTCCAGACAACTTAACTGGTTGCTTAATGGACGCAAATGTAGAAGACATTTGCGGAATTGGCTTCCGACTGACTACCAAACTCCACCAACTCAATATTCTACACCCGTATCAACTCAATTTTTTTGACGATGCGTTTCTTAAAGACCACTTTGGCGTTTTCTGGGGACCTGAGCTGCGCCGAATTGGCCGAGGCGAGAACAGCCACCTACTCGATCTGGTGGACAAAGCACCTCGCCATATGAAGAGTGTTGGCCGGACAAAAACCTTATATAAATCTAGCAGTGATCGGGAGTTCTTACGCCAACTCATCTGCAACTTGACGGAGGATATGTGTTTTAAAGTCAGACGAATGAAGTTGGCAGGTCAGTTTGTGGGCTTATCGCTCTGCGACACCGATGGCAAGTACTACGGCAACCAATTCAGACTGAAAAGTTACGTCCGGCACACCAATGACGTTTTTGAACTACTCAATCGAGTTTTTTCCACCATCAACTTTCGCCACCCAATTATTAAAGTGGGCGTTCACCTAGGAAACTTACGACCTCTAGAGGAAGTTACGATGTGTTGGCTACCAGAATGGAATCAACGAGAGAAAGTTTTCGCTGCAGTCGACGCAGTAAATCAAAAGTATGGCTTGTATACCGTCAAAGCCACACGCTTAAAAAATTTTAAAATCTTAATGCCAGAAGTAACTGGCTTTTTAGGAGATAAAACCTACCAATTTGGCGATTTCTAAGCCGCAATTATTGTGAACAGATGGTAAACTTCTAACGCAAATGGATTACTCTTCAGACCAACAACGCATCTTAGATCACCTTCTCAAATGGACACTTCACCCCGAAGGTGGCTCTTTAACTATAGGTGGCTACGCTGGGACCGGTAAGACAACATTAATTGGGGCTTTTCGCCAAGAGTTGAAGCAGAAATCTCCAGACTTGAAAGTAGGTTTTGCGTGTTACACCGGCAAAGCGAGTCAAATTCTCAAACAAAAATTGCAGGAACAAAAAGCCGTCTATATTGATGACTTTTGCGGCACAATTCACTCGCTCATGTACAGCCCAAAGGTGGATGATCAAGGCAAAATTACCAGTTGGCGCAAAAACCAGCTGATTCCTTACCAGCTCCTAGTTGTTGATGAGGCGTCCATGGTCACAGAAGATATTTGGATCGATCTATGCAGCTATAACATTCCCATCGTTGCGGTAGGAGACCATGGTCAATTACCACCAATTGGCGGTAATTTCAACTTACTGCAAAGCCCACAGCTACGTCTGGAACAACTCCACCGCCATGCGGAAGGGAATCCGATTATCGAGATCGCCACTTTCGCCAGAACGACTGGCAATATTCCTTACCAGACCTTTAGTCCTACAGTCAAGAAAATTTCCAAAGGCTCAGATGAAGCAGGTGATTTATTGGAAAATGTATTGACTAATCCAAATAAAGATGTGTTGCTTTTATGTGGCAACAACTGGACGCGCAATAGTTTAAACAAACGAGTCCGCAACCTGAGAGGCTACGAAAGTGAACAACCGCAAGTCAAAGAAAAACTGATCTGCTTAAAGAATAACTACAATGCCGAGGGTGGACCGATCTACAACGGCATGATCGGAGAAGTACTCAAAATCTCGCCAAGTGGAGAAGATTGGTATGAGACTGAACTTGATTTCACCGAACAAAATCAACTCTATGAGGGCAAGATCTCAAAACACCAGATCAATAACAAAGAAATCGTAGAAGCAGTCAAAGGCTTACCGAGGCAACTGATCGGAGACCGTTTTGACTTTGGCTATGCCCTGACAGTCCATAAAGCCCAAGGCTCACAATCAGAAACGGTGATTCTATTTGAAGAGCGATCTAAGTACTGGGATCAAGAACAGTGGCAGCGCTGGTTGTATACAGCTGTCACGAGAGCAGTTGACAACCTATACATTATTGGCTGAGCTCTCCTAAAGCATCCTCAGCAACTTTATGTTAAAATAGTCTTCTTCTGCACGGGCGTTTAGCTCAGATGGTTAGAGCGCAGTCCTGATAAGACTGAGGTCCTTGGTTCGATTCCAAGAACGCCCACAAAGTAAAGAGCGATGTTTCCCCATTCAAAGTCACTTCAAAGTTTATTACAATAATTACACCATTTTAATGCGAACACACGTTGTGTATCAAAAGTGTGGAAAGTAGGAAAATACTCAATAGAAGTAAAAACCGCCGCTCCATATCGAAGCAGCGGTTGATTGAGCAGTTGAATCTGCCTCGAGTGGTCACTCCTCCTTTATCAGGCGGTAGACCATTCTTTCTCTCAATTCTCCGTTGACTTCAACCATGTTTCTGGAAGTAAGGTTTCGGTCAATCACATACCCGCAACCCAAAACCTTGTTGACCGCTTCGGCCTCAGGTTCTCCGGGAACGAGATTTGCACTAAATAATTCTCCGTTGACTTCAACGAATTTGCCGTCGAGAGTTACGACGATTATGATACGCATTTGGCCAATCTCCAAGATACGTTTACGATGAGTAGATCATATCACATCTAGGCCAAGATGTAGTAGCATTCTCCTCAATCACCACCTCTATATATCCACTCTTTTTTCCACTTGCACGTTAGCAGACAAACCATTAGAATGCTAAACACTATGTTAGACGCACTAAAACCAGACGATCAAAAATCACAGAAACCAGACGTCGAGGTCTTCAATCAAACAGAAAACACTCCCAGTTCAAATACGATTGAGTTACCACCACCGCAACCAGAGCAATTGACCTTACCGGTAGTACCTATTCGTGAGGGTGTCTTGTTTCCCAGTACTGAATCGGTGCTCACTTTTGGACGAGTCATCTCCGTAGAAGCAATTCATGAGGCCAAAAGAACCAAGAATCTAGTCGTTCTGTTATCCCAAAAACAACCAAATCTAGAAACTCCAACTCAACACGATATGTATGGAGTTGGAACACTCGCCATTGTCGAGCGAACATTGAGCACTGAAGGACAGATGAATGCGCTTGTTCGCGGAATCGGTCGGGTGAAAGTACTAAACATCTTATCTTCTCACCCTCAAATTATGGCAAAAGTGGAGAAGTTATCTGACATCTATGTCAATGACGATGAGATGCAAGCCCTTTCTACCCACCTGCAAAAAGAATTTAAGCGGGCAGTTCAAATGGGGAAGCCAGTGGAGTTTCTCAACTTCATGAAGCTCATGAGCGATCTAAACAATGGTGAACTTGTTGACCAAATTGCCAGTACATTAAATTTAGAAACAGCCGAAAAACAAGAAATATTAGAGATCTTAAACGTCAAAGAGCGCTTGCAGCTCGTGATCAAACATCTTTCCAAAGAAATGAAAATTTTGGAAATTGAAAAAGATGTCGCGAGTAAGACTCAGCAGAAGTTTGATAAAAACATGCGTGAAAATGTGCTGCGAGAGCGCGTCAGAGTTATTCAGAAAGAGCTCGGCGACTTAGACGACGAAGAAGAGGTTATTACAGAATACGAAGACAAGTTGCGACACGCGAAATTTCCATTAGAAGTTCGTAAAAAAGTGGAGAAAGAAATTCGACGTATCCGTCAAATGTCAGTCAATAATCCAGAGGCAGGCTACCTGAGAACTTGGCTTGATATCGTCTTTGAATTACCGTGGAGCAAACGAACGAAGGGCAATATTGACCTGAAAAAAGCCGCTCTCATTTTGAATAAAAATCACTATGGCCTTGAAGAAGTTAAAGATCGAATTTTGGAGTACATTTCAGTCATGCAGTTGAAACAAAAAAATAGCGGTAGCGCTCAAATTTCTCTTCCCACTATTCTCTGTTTTGTTGGTGCGCCGGGTGTGGGAAAAACCAGCATTGGCAAATCAATTGCAGAGTCGCTTGGTCGTAAATTTATTAAAGTCTCATTAGGTGGAGTCAGAGACGAAGCCGAGATTCGCGGACACCGCCGGACCTATGTTGGGGCTATGCCAGGAAAGATTATTTCTGCGATGAAGCAAGCAAAATCAATGAATCCAGTCTTCATGCTTGATGAAATAGATAAGCTTGGCAGTGACTTTCGAGGCGATCCCTCGTCTGCCTTGCTAGAAACATTAGATCCTGAACAAAATAAAACTTTTGAGGATCACTACTTAGATATCCCATTTGATTTATCAGAAGTCATTTTCATTACGACGGCAAATACACTGGATTCCATTCCACCAGCCTTACGAGATCGTTTAGAAATTATTCGCTACTCAGGCTACACAGAAGAAGAAAAATTCCACATTGCACACGATCATCTTTTAGACAAAGTGCGTAAAGGAAATGGTTTAAAACCGACTTTAATTACCCTCAACGATGACCAAATAAAGATGATAATCAGTCGTTATACTAGAGAAGCTGGCGTTCGTAATTTAGAGCGAGAGTTGAATAAAGTGATGCGAAAAGCGGCTCGTCAAATCGCAGAAGGAAACAAGAAAAAAGTTGACGTTACGCCTGCCGTTATTAAAGACTATTTGGGTCCAGAAAAATTTGATCCTACTCTGACGGAAAAAAAGGATGAGGTCGGACTAACCACAGGACTCGCTTGGACATCTGTGGGTGGGGAAGTGCTATTTATAGAAGTTGCCCTCACTCCTGGAAAAGGTGTAATCAAACTGACCGGAAAACTTGGTGACGTGATGAAGGAGTCTGCTCAAGCGGCATTAACCTACGTTCACGCAAATGCTAAAAAACTTGGCATATCGGAATCAAAAATAAGTAAATCAAATATTCACATTCATATTCCAGAAGGAGCAGTTCCAAAAGATGGTCCCTCAGCTGGCGTAACGATGTGCACAACGATTGTGTCCGCGTTTACCAATAGAACAGTCAAGCGTCAGGTTGCCATGACCGGTGAGATTACCTTAAGAGGTAGAGTCATGCGAATTGGTGGCTTGAAAGAAAAAAGCATTGCAGCACATCAAGCTGGCTGTACAACCATTATCATTCCAAAAGACAATGAACGAGACTTGATTGAAGTTCCAGATTCGGTCAAAAAAGATATCACCTTCATTCCAGTGGAACACGTGGACGAAGTTCTAAAAATTGCGTTGAACTAACTCTAGAGTAGTCTTCTCTTGCTCTTCTTGATACACTATGGCTGATGAAAAAATGGTGTACATGTTTCATTCTCTTGATAATTGCGACGACGTTCTCAGGTTGCTCTGTTCTCGGTCTCAATGCAAAATCAGGACTCCAAGTCATGACCAGTGATGGCGTTCCCGCACACGTCTACTTAAATGGAAAGCTAATTGATAAGACACCTTTTATTAGTCGTGAATTGCTGGCAGGAGAATACACTTTACAAATCAAGCCGGACGATTCACAACTTGCTTCCTATGAAACAAAAGTTTCTCTCAAGAAAAGCTTATTGACTGTTGTAACTTGGAAATTAGGAAATAGACCTGAGACAAGTGGTGGGGTGATTTATGAAATGGAGAAATTAACAGATTCAAAGAGTTCAGAACTCTCAATCACAACGATACCAGATGGTGGAATTGTTCAGGTTGACGGCAAAGCCCAAGGATTTTCACCAATTTTATTAGAACATCTCTCTGCGGGAGAACATGCATACGAGGTTACTTTACCGAGCTATGATGCTCAACGACATACTATTAACGTGGTACAGGGTTTACGCATGAATGTGACGTTAAAATTGGCAAAACAAGACAATAAATCTACGCCAACTTTAATTGAAGAAATGCCTCCAATTGCTTCAGAAACTGCACAGATAATTCCCGATGTTGTATTAGTAGCCACCAAAGCCAGTGAGCTCAATCCGACTATTCCCAAACCCAAAATTCAAATTAAACCAACAAACTATTTTCAAAATGGACAACAGGTACTTAACGCTCGCCAAGATCCAACCCCCGAAGGCATTAGCTTGGGTTTTGTGATTGCGGGGTCTGAGTATCCGTATCTGAATCAAAAACTAGATGGTTGGTACAGAATAAATTTCAATGGCCAGCAAGCTTGGGTAAGTGGTCAGTATGTTGAACTGATTCAATGACACACATGAGAAAAATAATTGTTCGCAACTGGCCAGTTTTTCTTTTTTTTGAGTTTTGGTTTTTCTATTTCGTCAGTTTTTGGTCTAGAGCAGTATACTTTGATGCAAACGGCAATCTATGGGCAGGACATATCAATATTTGGGGAGACTGGGCGGCTCACTTTACTATGGCAAATGCGATGGCGGTGAGAGGCTTATTCATCCAAAGTCCATTTTTATTACACGCTCATTTTAGCTATCCATTTGTGGCTGACTACATTTCAGCTCTCTTTCTGCGTGGTGGATTTTCACTTATTCAATCATTTATCTATCCCAGTTTGTTCTTGTCCTTTTTGATCGTTGCTTCACTGTATTTCTTTTACAAAACAGTGTTTCAATCAAGAAGGATAGCTCTTCTCGCGAGCTGCATTTTTTTATTTAATGGGGGAGTTGGGTTTTACTACTTTTTTCGAGACGTAATGAACTCTGCTCAACCTATTCTTACATTTTTACAACCTTTGCATGAATACACTCGTATTGATGAAGAGGGAATTAAGTGGATCTCAGTCATTGATAGTATGATTATTCCACAACGCTCTTTTGGGCTAGGCTTCTCATGTGCAATAGTGGCCTTAGCCGTAGTCTACAGAATTTTTTTCAGTCAAAATAAAGTTCATTCCCAGAAAAAAGATTTGCTTTTATCAATTTGCGTTGGCTTGCTTTTGGGATTCCTCCCAATTTTACATACCCATTCATTCTTGGCTTCTTTCTTATTTTTGGTCTGCTGGTCTATTGCCGATCTTTTCTTTCTCGCTCCCCGGGAAAAAAGATCGGATCATCTCCTCAAATGGGGGATCATTGCCGTGGTAACTGCCTTGATTGCACTGCCACTTATTCATCTTTATTTTTTACATAATGTTAGTCAAAACTTCTTTCAACTACGCCTTGGCTGGATGGCAAGTGAGTTTGAACAAAACTGGCTCCTTTTTACCTGGAAGAACTGGGGCATTACTCCTTTACTCTCCATCATTGGCTTATTTCTTTTATTCAAAAAATCAAAGAAAAATCACTTGGGAGTTCTTTTCCTGCCCAGTTTTCTTATTTTTACTTTGAGCAATTTATTTCTTTTCCAGCCTTGGTCTTGGGATAACACCAAGTTATTCGTGTGGTTTCTACTTGGTTCTTCTGGATTGATTGCGTATCTTCTTTCTTACTTTTATCAATTAAAGTGTGAAAAAATAATTTGGCAGTACTGCAAAAGCGTTGTAGTGATTCTTCTTTTTTTTGCAGTCACAGCTTCTGGAATTATAGACGCATATCGCATTCAGTTGGTGCAGATTCATTCGTACATGATGTATAGCGTTTCAGATGTCCGTTTAAGCAGCTGGGTAAAAGAGCACACTGATCCTCACTCAATTTGGCTGACTGGGCATTCACACAATCATTGGTTGTTCAATTTAACGGGCAGGCAAGCAGTCATGACATATCCTGGGTGGTTATGGACACAAGGATATAGTTACCTTTCCTTTGAGGAAGACGTAAAAGTCATGTATGCTGGAAGCATCAACAGCAACATGCTTCTTGAGAAATATCAGGTTAACTACGTGGTGGTCGGAGAAAATGAACGCAATGAGCAATTTGCCAATGAGCTATACTTTAAATCACATTTTCCGGTTGTTTATCAGGACGAACAAACAAATATTTATCAAATAAAGTAACCTAAACCGCCGTGATTAATTGAATGAACGAAGCAACATCCAAACTTGCTGCACCTGGCACTACGCCTGCAATTTCAGGTTGCTCCATATACTGCGACACATTCTCAGCAGACACAGAACCACCATATAAAACACCCTTTACTTGATAGTTATTTTGAATGAGTTGGGCTGCTTTTTTCACACTCTCTAAGTCTGCCGCATGCCCAGCACCTGCGATACTAATTGCTTCAGGCGGTTCATACATCACTAACATTTTTTGAAGTTGTTCACGGTCAAACTGATCAAGTTGACTCGCCCAATTTTGATCGCTGACCGCCACGATTGGAATGAGATTATTATCAACTGCTTGAACAACCTGAGCTGCAATGATTTGATCAGTCTCACCAAAATGAGTTCGTCTTTCCACATGACCTAAGAGAGCAAATTGTGCGTACTCTTTGATTAGGCGAGCTGATACTGCCCCAGTATATGACCCGTCTCCATAGGGCGACACTGATTGAGCGCCTAATCTAAGTGTTGGGAGAAGTTCGTTCAAAATAGGCAGACCGAGCAGAGTTGGGCAGATCACAATCTGGATGCCTTCTTGAGCGATCATCATGCTGTTCAGTTTCCAGACAGTGACCCAATCTATGATCTCAGAACGCGTTTTGTGTGATTTCCAGTTTCCAATGATGTACTTCATAAATATCACTATAGCCAAACCCGTTGACTCTGCAAGCAGGAAATAAAGCTAACTGTCCGTTTTCCTGGCATATCTTTCTCTTGAGACGTTCAATACTTTCTCGCGACCTTGATTCTTTGATGTTGCCAGATTTAAAGTAAAAGCTGGAAATGGCTGACTTACTTGACCATGAATCATTAGTTTATTAATAATTTGATATCTGCCCAGAGAAACTAAGTCCTCCTGTGTATATTTATTTCCAAACTCTTTCTGCATCCAATCTGCATCTTGAGCTCCAAGGATGAAACTGACCATGCTTCCCGCATTCCCAAAAATTGCTGCTTTCACTTCATCTGGGATCTGGGCCATATACTGATTTGCTAAAATGAGGCTCAGTCGATACTTTCTCGCTTCTGATAAAATTTTGACAAAACTCGTGGTGGCAAAGTTTTGAAATTCATCAATGTATAAGAAAAAATCTCGACGATCTTCTTCGGCCATATAGACACGACTCATTGCAGCAAGTTGAATTTTGGTAATAATCATCGCACCCAATAAAGCACTGTTATCTTCGCCCAACTTACCCTGAGAAACATTCACTAATAAAATCTTTCCACTATTCATCACGTCTTCAATATCAAAAGAACTCGTCGTTGTATTCACTACATTTCGGATCAATGGAGAAGTGACAAACTGACCTACTTTATTTAAAATCGGTGAAATTGCCTCGTTCCTCAGCCGCTCTGGCATCATATTAAACTCAGCCTGCCAGAAATTTTTCAAAACTTTATCTTCCATATTTTCAACAATTTTTGCCCGATACTTCTCATCCGTTAATATTCGCAAGACGTCTTCTAGTTTGGCATTCTGTTCGAGAAGCGTGAGTAAGGAGTTACGTAAAATGTACTCTAAGCGTGGACCCCAAGAATTGGCATACATCTTTTGAAAAATGGCGACAATCCCAGAGGCAATCAACTCTCGATGAACTACAGAACCGCCTTCAAATAGGTTTAGTTTCACTACCGCTTGCGGATCTGAAGGGTCCAACACAATGACATCATTAATCCTGTGCCGAGGAATGTAGTTTAAAACCGTTTCAATCAAGTCACCATGCGGGTCAACGACTGCCAAGCCTTCATCGTGTTTTAAATCATTGATGATCATGTTGGCCAATAAAGTTGATTTGCCGGTACCACTTTTTCCAATTGCATACATGTGTCTGCGACGATCTTCCCGACGAATACCATAGATTTGGCTCTGATTTTTAAACTCAGCCTTAGCAAATAAGTTTAAAGAGTTGCGTTCTTCTTCAGCTGAATGGACGAAGGTTGGCAGATCTTCTGGTGGCTCTCCAAGCAAGTTTTTACCCCAAGCAATGTTTCGCAATGTAGCAAGCTGTTTATTGGGCATGTGCCAGATGCTCGCCACCTCATCCACTGATAAATACTGATTCGTGAATCGATGTTTTCTCTGCAAAATGCTGTCCAAAAAAACATTTTTTCTGATAAATGGCTGTCGTAGAAAAAGGCTGTTTGTTTGTGAATGAAAAGAATTATAGGCACTGAAAAGTGAATGGAAAATTTGATCTGCTCGTTCAGCAGTCTGGGCTTGAGTTAAAATAAATAAGCGTGCCTCAAAAGAGGATAACGCTAATTTTTGACTGATTTTATCTTTATTTGGATGATTGACCGCGGGTGCACCTTCTACTGCAACGCCACCTGCTGCAAGGTGGTGTCCGGCATTCTTCCAACTCTCTTTCCCTTTTCTTAATTGCAGTTGAATCAGAGCGGTCTCTCCTTCTTGAAGCTTGGCAAAAGAAGAAAAAATGGTGGCGAGTGAATCTGTCTCAGAAAACTCACGAAATGTTTTTAACGGTAAGTAACTAGAGTGTGATAAAACCAGCTCGCCAAATTTTTTAGGAAGTGGATGCAGAAAGTCATCTAGCGGATTGTGCTCAAGCTGCTTAACCAAAATTTCGGGATAACTGGCAGTCAACTGACTAATAAAGTACTCAACCAGAGGTTGTGGCACTGTAATAAGCTCATAAATGGTTTGACCTTGATTTAAAAACTCAACTGTAAAGCGAGGTGCACTCTGCCACATTCTCAATAATCCTTGAGGTGGATTGGGTACAGAAGAGAAGAATTGGACGGCAGATTCAGGAGTTTGAATACTCTCTCTTGAAGTACGAACTTCTAGCGTCACAAAAGTCAGCTCAGGCATGACCTAAGTATATCAATTTTGTGTTACTATGTGAGGATGAATCCTGATTTGCTCGATAAATTGAATCAAAAACAACTTGAAGCAGTGTTACATGAGGAAGGTCCCGCGATTGTCCTTGCGGGAGCAGGATCTGGCAAAACCCGGGTTCTTACCACTCGTGCAGCATGGTTAATTGAAGATAAAAAGATTGATTCATCATCAATTTTGCTTGTAACATTTACGAATAAAGCAGCTCAAGAAATTAATGAGCGGATGTTCAAAATGACAGGCCATGAACTACCATTTGCAGGTACTTTTCATCGGATTTGTGCCAAGATTCTTCGTCGTAATGGGTACTTAATCGGCTTGCCAGCCAACTTTACCATCTTTGATAGTGACGATCAGCTCGATCTTATCAAGCAACTGTACAAAAGAAATAGTTGGTCAGAAAAAGAATTTCACCCCAAAGCAGTAAAAGCCACTATCTCTACGGCCAAAAATGAAATGCTAATGCCTCAGGAATACGCGGAAAGTGCTGTCGGTTCTTATCAGGAATTTATTGGCCATGCATATAAACAGTATCAGCACCAACTTGCAGAAAACTACGCAGTAGATTTTGACGACCTACTCATTCGTGTGATAGAATTATTTTTGAAGTTCCCCAACGTCTTAGACAAATATCAAAGTACGCTCGAACACGTGCTGATTGATGAGTATCAAGATACCAATAAAGCTCAGTACGCCCTTAGCAAAATGCTGTCGTTTCCTCAAGAGAATTTATATGTCGTCGGTGATTTTTCTCAGTCAATTTACTCTTGGAGAGGAGCTGACTTCCGCAACATGTTGAACCTTCGCAACGATTTTCCGACCATCACTGAATATAAGTTGGAACAAAATTATCGCTCTATTCAATCTATTTTAGATGCAGCGACGAATGTTATATCAAAAAATACCACTCACCCAATACTCAAGTTGTGGACTGAAAACACCGAACAAGATAAAATTATCCTGTACGAGGCAGAAAGTGGAGAAGACGAGGCTCAACAAGTAGTAAAGTACGTGGCTACCAAAGACCTAGACTACACTTACGCAGATCGGGTGATTCTCTATCGGACCAACGCTCAATCTCGCGCCTTTGAAGAAGCGTTCATTCGAGCAGGTATTCCATACAAGCTCGTTGGTGGAGTCAAGTTTTATGCCCGCAAAGAAGTAAAAGATGTATTAAGCTACTTACGTTTTTTTGTCAATCCAAAAGACGAAGTCAGCGTAGAAAGAGCCCTGAAACTGGGCAAAAGACGCTTTGAATCATTCCTAAAATGGGTGAACGAAAAAAAAGCACGCACAACTCAAGTTCTAGAGGGAGTAGACCCTACCTTCGAACCGTTCTCCCTCTTACAAGAGATCTTAAAAGTAACTGAGTATGATCAAAAGTACGATAAAGATGATCCAGAAGACATCGCTCGATTAGAAAACATTCAAGAGCTACTGTCTGTGGCCGCTCAGTTTAGCCAAATTGAAAACTTTTTAGAAAATATTGCTTTACTTCAGGACAATGAAATGGCCGACGTCACCGTAGAAGGAAAAGCAGATGTCGTGACGTTGATGAGTTTGCATTCGGCAAAAGGCTTGGAGTACCCAATTGTGTATATGGTGGGCATGGAAGAAGGGTTATTTCCACATTCCAGATCATTACTTGATAAAGCACAAATGGAAGAGGAGCGAAGGCTATGCTATGTGGGAATTACTCGAGCCAAATCAAAGCTCTATCTCACATATGCCAAGCGGAGAATGATCTATGGCACTATTACCAGTTCTATGCCCAGTCGATTCCTAAATGACATTCCGGAGGAACTCTTAGAGAGACATGAGTCTCAATATTACTCATCAAAGGCAAACTTTGGTGGTAAGCCACATGGTTTTAAAAGTGGTTGGGGTGAGTGGGGAAACAAGCAGGACAAACAAGAAGACCAGTACGGCTTAAAATTACTCAACAAGAAGCTAAAGACGTATGGCAGTACTCACACGTACGTTCCACTTGATGATGCTGTTTTGGACGACGTTTTGAGCGGAGATATTGATATTGATGATTTTTTGAAGAAGTAACCCCTGTTCACATCTACACGCGATCGGTATAATAAAATAACTAAGGAAGTTTTTCATATGTTGCTGAGACCAATCCAAGAGCAAGAGCGCAGCCAATACGACGCCATCGTACAGCACCCATTACAATCTTGGGCCTGGGGAGAGTTCCGTAAAAAAACGGGTGTGGCGGTAGAGAGAGTTGGTTTTTTTGAAAACGGTGTCCTTGTTAAAGCCTTTCAAGTCTTTTTCCACTCCATCCCGCATTTCAACCTCACCGCAGGCTACCTTCCAAAGGCCGAGATGCCAGACGAGGAGCAACTGACTGCACTCCATCAATTAGGTAAAAAACACAACGCTTTGTTCGTAAAGTTGGAACCCAACATCGCGCAAAAGGTTGGAAGCCAGTCCGCTCACTCAGCCATTGTAGATTTCTTGTTGGCTCGTGGCTGTGTGGAAGGTAAATCATTATTTACAAAATACACTTTTCAACTAGACACGGCTCATTCTGAAGAAGATCTCTTTAGTAATCTCAACAGTAAAACTCGCTACAATGTTAATCTAGCTTTTAAGAAGGGCGTCAAAATTGTAGAAAATACGACCGAGCAAGGAATGGAGCAGTACCTTGAGATTCTAGCAGAAACAACTCAAAGGCAAGGATTTTATGCTCACGGACCAGAGTACTTTAGAACTATGTGGCAATCTTTTGGTCAAACCGGCATGATGCGTATTTTCAACGCTGTCTATGAGGATCAAATCTTGGTTTCATGGGTGATGTTTATTTTTAATGGTAAAATGTATTACCCCTATGGAGCTTCTCGAAGCATCCACAGAGAGGTAATGGCCAGTAATTTAATGATGTGGGAGATGATTCGTCTAGCACAAAGCTTGAATTGCAACTCTTTTGATATGTGGGGCTCTCTTGGTCCTGAACCAGACGAAAAAGATCCCTGGTTTGGTTTTCATCGATTTAAAAAAGGGTTTGGAGGAGATTTGGTTGAGTTTTTAGGCACGTATGATTTGGTCCTCAATCCGCAGATGTACTCGCTCTATAGAATTGCCGAAGACTGGCGTTGGAAGTTGCTTCGTTTAAAAACAAAGTTTAGTACTGCCAAAAAATAATTTATTATTTATTGATTAATCAATATTTTTTATTTTTTCCGTAAAGTGTGTTTGTAGTTTCAACCAGAGCTGTGTATATTGGTCAATATGATCAAATACCTGACTAACTATAATCCAGAAAATAAAAAAGTATTACTCCGTCTTGACCTTGATTTGCCCGGAGAACATGGTCATTTTGACACCACTCGTTTGGAAGACAGCTTTGAAACTCTGAAGTATTTATGGCGTGAGAAAGCAAAACACGTCACCGTCATTGCTCACCGAGGACATGAGCCAAAAAAAACAAAAGAGTTTTCACTCGCCCCAATTGCCGACTTACTTTATGATGGTTTATTAACACAAGCCGGCTTTAAAAAAGCCAAACGAGAGCAATTAGAGGAGTGGTTGGATGTACTAGAAAACCTGAGATTTGATCCTCGGGAAGAAGCCAATGACTCCCGATTCGCAAAAGAACTTGCTGAAAACCAAGACGTATTTGTTAATGACGCGTTTGCCACCTCACACCGAGAACACACTTCAATTGTGGGCTTGCCCAAAGTTCTTCCGACAGTTTTTGGATTTCAATTTGAAAAAGAGATGGCAGTTCTGAAGAAAGTAACAGAAACTCCCAAGCGCCCATTTGTTTTTGTTTTGGGTGGTGCTAAATTAGAAACCAAAATGCCATTGATTGAAAAAATGTCAGAACTGGTAGACGTAATTTTACTAGGCGGTAAATTAGCAGTAGAAGCCCGGGCAACAAATTTCAAACACCGCAGAATGATCGTGGCTGAACTCACCGAAGATAACCTCGACATTACCTTAAAAGCAGCTGAGCAATTTGAGCGATTCATCACTGATGCAAAAACAATTGTTTGGAATGGACCCATGGGTAAGTTTGAAGACCCAGCTCACATGGAAGGCACTCAATATGTGGCCAACGCAATTGCTCGAACAACAGCTTTTAAAGTATTGGGCGGTGGAGATACTGAAGCCGCAGTGACTCAATTGAAAATAAATGAAGGTAAAGCGTTTAACCACATCAGCGCTGGAGGTGGAGCAATGCTTCATTTCCTCGCGTATCGCAAATTACCTGCTCTAGATGCATTACCAAAATAGCCATCCATATTGTGAGGTTTGATTTCGAAAGTGATATAGTAACTTCTAGGAGAAGATATGAAAAATTTTGGCATAAATGGTTTTGGTCGAATTGGGCGCACCTCATTGAGAGTTTGGTGGGATAAGCACACGGAAGAACTTGATTTAAAAGTCATTAACACTTCCGGTTCAATGGACATAGAAGATTGGGTTCACTTATTAAAGTACGACTCCAATTACGGCGTTTTTTCTCAGACGATCAGCTATACCAAACAGCAATCAACCAAAGAAGTAACAGATGAAAATCCAGTCCTCGGATTGATTCATATTGGCCAAAAAAATATTTTAGTTACGGCTCAACGCGACCCTGCCAAAATTCCTTGGGGGACAAATGGGGTAGAAGTGGTGATTGAATCAACTGGAATCTTTATTTCAAAAGAGAAGGCACTTTTACATATTCAAGGTGGGGCAAAAAAAGTTATTATTTCCGCTCCACCAAAAGGTGAGGGAATTCCGACGGGCATTATCGGCGTCAACACCTTCGATACAACTCAACTCGTTGATTCCAATGCCTCTTGTACTACCAACTCAGTTGGTCCAGTCGCACAAGTCATGCATGAATTTTTTGGTATTCAAAAAGCAATGCTCACGACGATTCACTCGTATACGGATGATCAAAATTTGCATGACAACTCGCACCGGGACATGCGCCGAGCAAGAGCGGCTGCCCTAAATATTGTGCCCACTTCTACCGGGGCGGCGATTGCGGTAACTGAGGTCATTCCAGAACTAAAGGGCTTGTTTGACGGTCTTGCAGTACGCGTACCTACCCCAGTCGGTTCGTTGTCAGACATGGTCTTTGTTACCAAACGAAAGACGACCAAAGAAGAAGTAAACCGGGCATTAATTGCTGCTTCACAAGATAAACGCTGGGCAGGAATTCTGGCAGTAGTTGATGAGCCAATCGTCTCAAGTGACATCGTTGGAAGATCTGAATCCTCCATAGTCGACTTGGCTTTAACTAATGTAGTTGGTGGCGATTTGGTCAAAGTTGTTGCTTGGTACGACAACGAGTTTGGATACTGCAACCGACTGATCGAACAGATAAGCAACGTTTAGCTTTTTCTACGCTTGATGTCAGGAATGACGATTAAACTAGCGTTATGACCTTTCGAACCTTCACAGCAATGTTGGTGGGCTTAAAACCTATTCAAATTGACGTAGAGGTTGACGGTAATCAGGGAGTTCCACAGCTCCTTTTCATTGGATTAACTTCACAAGCGACAGAAGAAGCAAAAGAGAGAATCACCACTGCACTACTAAATTGTGGGGTTCGAATGAGAAGTAAAAGAACAGTGGTAAACTTAGCTCCAGCAGAAGTTCCCAAATCTGGCTCCGGTTTTGACCTTGCGATCGCAATTGGTTTACTAAAGATGTACGGAGAAGTAGAACTCAATACAGACGACACCTTATTCTTAGGAGAGTTATCGCTTGATGGCAAACTCAGGAAGATTCGCGGCGCACTTCCACTTATTCTTGCCGCCAAATCATTTGGATTTAAAAAAGTAATACTTCCCTACGCAAATGCGGCAGAGGTAGCCATTATCTCTGAGATTGCTCTCTTCCCAATTCACCACTTGAACGACTATTTGGCTTTTGCGCGGGTTCAAGAACCACTTCATCCACTCAAGCAGGAGCTATTTCATCCACCCATTTTTCCCTCACCACAAGAAGTAGATTTTGCAGACATTCGTGGTCAAGAGTATGCAAAGCGAGCATTGTTGATCGCGGCCGCAGGTGGTCATCATATCTTACTGAATGGCGCTCCAGGAATTGGCAAAAGCTACATGGCAAAGGCATTCCGTTCAATCTTGCCACCCCTCACTGAAACCGAAGCAATAGAGGTGACAACAATCCATTCTGTTTACGGCACAAATGAAAACGGGTTGGTCACTGAAGCTCCATTCCGAGCACCTCACCACACGACATCGACGAGTGGGTTAATAGGAGGGGGAACTCAACTTCGGCCAGGTGAGATTTCATTAGCTCATCGTGGAGTGTTGTTTTTGGACGAATTCTTAGAGTTTCACCAAACCGCAATCGAGGCTCTCAGACAGCCTCTGGAAGATGGTTATATTGCCCTGTCCCGCGCACTAGGCTCAACTACTTTTCCAGCAAAGTTTATGTTGATTGCAGCCACTAATCCTTGTCCTTGTGGGTACTCTGGTTCAACAAAAAAAGCCTGCACTTGTTCAAAACAGGTCGTAAATCACTATTTGAAAAAATTATCTGGTCCGATTTTTGATCGTTTTGATCTTCACGTTCCGGTAAGAGAAATTGAGCTAGAGAAGTTAACTCAACATCGTGCTACTACCGCAATCACATCCGAATATTATAAAGAACAGGTTGCTCAAGCACGCAGAAAACAACAGAAGAGGTATGTGGATCAGTCGTTTTCACTTAATTCAGAGTTACCGAGTAAATTTGCGTCAAAGTTAATTTCATTTTCAACGTCTGGACTGATCGCTCTTAATCGAAGCGTAGTCAAACATCAGTTGTCAGGGCGAGGCTACTTTAAACTAATAAAAGTTAGTCAAACAGTCGCCGACCTCGAAGTAAGTGCAGTGGGAAGTCAAATAGAGGAACGTCATGTTGCAGAGGCTGTTCAGTATCGATAGTTACTTACTCAGTATTTCTTCTTTTATACCAATCGGCCAGAATTTTTCGTACAGTGTCTTGACCACCCAACCCTATCGCCAGTCCCGAGCCTATTGAAAAAGCAAACACAACCCCACCAAAAAGAATGGTTAAGAACTGACTGGCAATTCCTAGTTCTGCCACCGCCGCAAGTGATGCTACAGTAACTACTACGTAACTTGCCAACTTGGCGAATAACCGAACCGTCGCAATGTCAAAAGTTTGCAAACTACCTTTGACCACACTTTCAACTATTCCAGCTAACAGCACACCAAAAAAGAAAATTAAAAAAGCAGAAAAAATATGTGGAATGTAGGACAACATGCTATCCATCACTATGGTAAGTGGGGTGAGTCCCAGGATTGATGCAGAGCTATAAATCACCAGAAATACAATCAGCCAGTAAAAAATTCCAGAAATAATTTCTTCTAGTTGAGAACCAAGACCTGAACTCGAAAAAAATAACTCTAGAGGAGTTTTCTCCACGATTTTTGAGATACGAAATGTCTCCAACGTTTTAAACACTAGCTTCTTGATCAACTTTGCCAGCAAAACACCCACAAACAAGACCAATATCCCAGCAAAAAGTCGAGGTAGAAAAATGGAAAATTGGCTCACAGCATATGACATGCCTATTTGGAAAGATTCTTGCCAAGTTTGCGAAACTGGGTTCATACTCGCTCCTTTTTTTGTTGTGTGTCACCCGTAAGCCGGATTCTGTTTTAGACAATGATTTCTCTAATGCCTGCAGCATTATCACCGAGATAGGGAACATCTCCATTATGGTGAAAATCGGCAGTTGCAGCTGGGAGGATTGCCACGTAACCTCACCAAGGTGAGATCCGTACCCAAAAGCTTGGTCGTTTCACTCGGCGCTACCCGATTCGTCACTGTTGCTCTAACTGTATCCCCACCAAAGTGGAGACCCCAACCTTTCGGCTGGCACCATATGTTCTGCTGTCCGGACTTTCCTCCTCTCTTCGAGCCAAAGCAAGAAAAAAGGCCATTGTCCGGTGACACAGTCTTAGTATACCAGAGTTAGATTAAGAATTGGCGCTCTCTCTAAGCCAGAGAGAGTAGATGGTTCGCAGCACGATATAGACTGGGACGGCAAGCAAGGCCCCCAGCACTCCTCCGACTTTCAAGCCAGTTAAGATCAAAAGGATTGTAGCCAATGGATTAACGTCCACATTGTGCTGCATAATTTTTGGCACAATGAAATTATTCTCTACCATTTGGATAAGCATAAAAAACAGCGCCACAAATCCCGCTGTTGGTGCGCCAAATGTCCCGTACGCTACCAACACTCCTGGGATAGCGGCTAGAGTAGGACCCAAGTTGGGAAGGATTTCGAGCAGACCAGCAACGATGGACAACGGCAGAGCATAGGGGATAGAGAGTAAGCTAAGACCGATATAACTAAAAACGCCAATCGTTACCATCAAAAACAACTGCCCTCGAATCCAACCGCCCAAGTACACCTCCACTCGATCAATTAGTTCTTTGGCCAACTCAAGGTGGTGTGGGTCTTTACTGAACCAAGAAACTTTTTTATGGAGGTGGTCACGGTCGATGAGAAGATACGCGGTCATCACTAAAACGGTAAAAAACCCAAAAATACCTTGGAAAGTTGAAGTAATCACATCATAAATTGCCCCAAAAGAACTTTGAGCTTGACCGAGTAGACTACTAATTTCCGTCACAGAAAATTTTAAAGAGGTCATGTTGAGTAATAGAGGTGGCAATTCCAGTGAATTCATCAAGTTAGGAATTTCAGATAAGAGTGGAGGAATTATCAATATGAGAACAAAAGCCACAACAGCAATAACGAAAAGATACGAAATAATTATTCCAACTGCACGAGGAATTTTTAATTTTCGCTCCATGAGTTTGATACCGGGATTAAGCGCAGACATGAAAATTAATGCTAGAAAAAGGGTGATGACAATCTCTCGAATGTAAAATAAGAGGTATAATGTGAGTAAGAAAAAAACTGTAAACACGATCGTAGAAGGATGGATTGAGACGGAGTGATCGTTATTGAGAATTTTGCGCATGCTTTGCAGTATACAAGAAACGTTTGATTTGAGAAATAGCCTCATCCCTCCATGAAGCTTCATGAACAGCATGCCAATGGATTGTATTTTGCTTCTTCCACCAAGTGAGTTGTCTTTTCGCGTACTGAACCTCTCTTCTTTGCCACAGTTCCTGCATCTGTTGATACGATATTTTGTCTTCTAAATAAGCTCGAACTTCTTTGCATCCCGTTGCAGAAAAAGCTGGCTCCATCCACGTCGTTTCTTCATATGCTGTCATTAAACGCTGCACTTCTTCCAACACTCCTTGTCCTAAACGACTCTTTATTCTTTCTCCAATTCTTTGTGAGATGTGTTCCATTGAGTCCGTTAAGCCGATCATGCAGTGCTGAATAACCGATGAATCTGCTGCTATCTCCATGTGTACCTTTTGCTGCCGCAATGGTGTTCTACTTGCCAGCTCAATTTCAATTGCCCGAATCAACCGACGCGGATTATGACGATCTGAGTTATTCATCGATTCAAATTTTATGGCATTTGTTTCTTTTAGCCATCTTTGTAGGTCGGCTAAACTAATTCTTTCTGCATGTTGACGAACTGCATCATTTGGAGGTATCTCTATTTTTTGGTCGTGAGTGAAGATATGTTGATGGTAAAGACCTGTGCCACCAACCAAAATTGGCAGCCCGTTTCCATTCCATGAAGAGGTCATAATGTTCTGGGTGAAGTCTCGGAACTGGGCCACCGACCATTCCTGATTGGGTTTTAAAATTGATACCCCATGAATTCTGACGGCACCTCGCTTGAAGTACGGCTGTACAAAGTTTGAGACGGAACTTGGATCATACTGCTGTTTTTGAAAATGGGGCGGAATATCAGCTCCAGTACCTATTTCCATACCCTGGTAAACTTGCCTAGAGTCGGCGGAAATAACATCAAAAATATGAAATTCTTCAGCAAGAATATTCGATAGATCTAGAGCAAACTGGGTTTTACCGGTTGCAGTTGGCCCTACGATTGAAAGAAGCACGTTTCTCATATCCCAACTTAAACCACTGTCGGTCTGATCGACAGATTATTTTTATTAATCAGTTGATCAAGCAGCTCCCAGCGGGCTTTTTTGACTGAATGAGGGATATCGTCTGGATAAATTCTCCAGCTGGCAGTTCCCGGGCGAGGAGAGTACATCGCCACAAAAGCAACTTTCCAGTCCATTTGCTGAGCTAACTCCACCGTCTCTGCAAATTCGGCTTCCGTTTCTCCAGGAAATCCAACGATGAGATCTGTTCCAACTGTTATTGTGGGGTCAGCAGTTCGAAGTTTTTGAATGACTTCAGCGTAGCGCTCTTTCGTGTATCCGCGATTCATTCGATAGAGAACACCGTTACTGCCAGACTGAATTGGTAAGTGAATAAATCGATCAATTTTTTTATTTTGAGCAATTTCATCAATCAACTCGTCGTGGAAATCCCAGGGATTACTGGTCAAAAAACGAATTTTTTCAATCTCGGAAAATGATGAGAGCGCTTGGAGTAGTTGAACAAATGGCGGAATACCATCTACCTTTAAGTACTGTGTTTGATTATCTGGCAAATCTTCACGCTTAAAATCAGATCTCTCCATCAATAACTTTCGAAAACCAATGCCCACTTTTTCTAAACCCCATGAGTTCACATTTTGACCCAGTAAAGTGATTTCTGAGTAGCCTTCACTTACCAATCGTTGAACCTCTTCCATAATTGATTCAAATGATCGTGACTGCTCTCTACCTCTGGAGTAAGGCACAATACAGTAGGTACAAAATGAATTACATCCAGCCGAAATAGGAATCCAGGCATGTCTCTTACCCTCTTTGGTTAGGTAGTCACGACGGACTGCGGCTTGGTTGAAACCAACCTCATTAATAGGTAGAATCTCGTCAACCATCGGCATCATTTGATACAGTTTTTCATGGCCATGATGTGTCATGCAACCAGTCAAGATTATTTTCGGTCTCTTCTGACCAACTTGATTAAAATGAACGATGACGTTATTCAAGAAACTTCTCGCTGAGTGTTCAGCACTTTGTCTGATCGCGCATGTATTTACAATGAGTTCATCACAGCTGCGCCAGTCAGATGCTGGAACATGCCCTCTTGCTTCATAATCACCAGCAATTCGCTCTGAATCACTCTTATTTGACTGACAACCAAAGGTATGAATAAAGTATGACTTCGCCACATATTGCATAGACATATTGTAGCAGAGGCGAGGAGGAAGAAAGGAACGGCTCTTTTACGCAGAAAGTATTACTTGCGAGCTGCTTTTTTGACTGTTTTGACAGGCACTGCTCGGCCAATAGAACGCACAGAAGTGACTTTTGTTGCCTGATGCAACACATAGAGCGTAAATACAACATAAATCAAGAAATACGCTGGACCAGCAATTTGGACAAACGGAGTAAAACCAAATACTGCAGTTAAGACAATCGGTAGTGTTAAACTATGTAAACTGACTTGCCAAATTTTAATCAAAGATACGGTTGCGTTATTGAGGATTTTTGCTTTAAAAATAGAGGCGATAAAGTAAACAATCAACGCATAGAAAAAGGCTGTTATCAATCTGAACACAAAAGAGAACGGTACCATCAGAATAAAGAGACCAACAGAAATTAACGGAATATATCCTTTTGATTTTATCAGTGGTACGTTCATAAACGTGTTTTTCCACTCAAGAAGGGTTGGTTGTATCAACGTTACGTTGTCCAAGTCTTTTGGAATCGCATACGCTTTTACTCCCGAACCGCTCCTCTCTTGAACCGTATACACTGACGTCTCTGTCACCAAAGCAATGGTGTTGTAGTCATAAAAAGAGCGAACTCCAGTCACGTTCTTATCCGTATCAAAAGCAACGATGTTTGCAGGAGCTCCTTCGCTTTTCCACTCTAAAGGCATAGAAATAAAGTAAGGGAATGGCTTATTGATTGATAATCGACTGTTATTAATTTTCACGACTAAATCTGCAGGGTAAATCTTCACTATTCTAGTGAGTGATGCATCAAGGTTGAAAAGTGACAGGGGAATGGCAACTTTGACAGCAGTGACCAAGCTTAATATAACAGTAAGCAAGAAAAAGTACTTGATTGAGAAACTGAATTTTGCATGTAAAATATCGGCGTAGTACGTGGGATCGATTAAAGACTTGACGAATGAAGTGAAAAAAGTGAACAGTTTGCTCATAGTAGAATCGTAGCACAAAATAACTCCACCACAAACAATCAAGTTTTTTGATAGAATGATGACTCAGTTCAAGTGGCGCGGTACCAGAGCGGTTAATGGCGAGGTCTGCAAAACCTTCGTTCGCGGGTTCGAATCCCGCCCGTGCCTCAACTCATTTTTCCTCAATAAATAGGCCTATAACTATTGATATCTCTGATCTTAAATAATATAGGTTTGAGGTGTCAAAATCTGAAACTTGCCTATAGAACCATTCGTTTCCCTCTGGCAGAAGAACATTGAGGCGCTCTTTAACAGTCTAGCTAACAACTTTTTATCAGGCGAAGTGTATATCATTTTTGGCATGCAACTTGCCTGATAAAAGGCAACTTTTTTTTGTGGGCTTTTGCCCACTAACACAGGAGAAATAAAAATGGAAATTGTTTCCCAGGCGAGGCTGCTCGCCGTTTACAATGCTTTTTATCTAGATTCTGGGCTGAATCTTAAGCCCACAACTTCTGAAGAGCTGCAGCGGTTTTGGGTATGGCTCGAAGAGCATCCCGAAGTTGCCGACGGACGAGGCCTAAGGTCTCTCTCTCTGCGACTTTTTGGGACGTCTGTCGCAAACAAGTGTGGTTGCAACCAGCGCTTGATGCGCTGTTCATCCACTCATCGAGCAGCCCGGTCAATTACGACTCTTGGCAGCAACGCGCTCGCCAAGAGCTCATCCGCACGAGCTTGGGAGGATTTACCTCCAGGCTGTTTCATGGAGGCGCAGAGTCTCACACGTTCCGCTGAATCACAAAGTTCGCCAAATCTACCAGAACCGCAACTTCTGGATTGACATCATTTAATGTCTTCAACGCAGCAACTCCCTCAGCTACGTATTTTTTTGCCAATTCCTGAGAGTAGGCGAGAGAGCCAGTTTCTTGAACGATACTTTGGACGCGTTTCAGTTCTGCGTCGCTTACGTTTTTTCCACATACATCTTCCAAAAACGATTTGTCAGCTTGACTAGCTAACTGATATGCTCTTTGCAGTAAGAGCGTTTTTTTGCCTTCACGGACATCGTTACCTACTGGTTTACCAGTATCTTGAGGGTCTCCAAATAATCCAAGGATGTCGTCTTGAATTTGAAATGCAGTTCCCACCTGAAAACCATATGTTTTGAGCGCTTCTTTTACTTCATCACTGTTGTTAGCCAGCGTGGCACCTATTAAGAGTGGTCCCACAAATGTATATTGAGCCGACACCAACGTTAATCCTCTCATGAACTCTTCCTCAGTCGCCTCACGTAAAGCGACGTGGTTAAGTTGATAGTGAATTAACCAGCCCGCAACAGTGTCAAAGTACATGAACTTATTAATCAATCCCAAAACGGTAAGTAGTTTTTCGGGTGGGAAAGCTCCCACTGGCAAACTTGCAATTTGCTGAGTGGCAAGGGAGGCGAGGAGAGCACTATCGATTTCCGCTAAAGTCCGACCGTGATGTTCTGGATTCTGCCAACCTTTCTCGCGAAAGAGTTCTTGGTAGTGTTTCCACACAGTTGGCTGACTATTTCTCATCTCATCCTTATCAGCAATGTCGTCCAATACCAACAAATATTTGTGGACCATCTCAATCGCGGCGGCAACTTGATAAATTGGTGCTGATTGCGCTCCTTCAACTATTTTTCCACCCGCACTCAGATAGCCAAGTAATACAAGTAATGACCGGACTCTCTTACCCCCGTGCATCACAAATCGGTCCAGTTCGATCACTGTCCGTTCAAGATAAGAGGAGAGTGCCCCTGCTTCAGCTTTTTTCTCATCCAAAAAAGTAGAGAGTGCTAGAGAAATGTTGCCTTTGTGTGATTGAGCAAAACTAGCAAAGGGACTGTGAAAAGGAGTGTAAGTCATAGGAGAGGAGTTTACCTTGTTACAAGCCAATTATCCAACTGAGACTTACAATTTCAGGGTTATCAGATATAATGGTGAGGTTATTAATAGTGTTCTAACTGGCCTCTCTTCGTGATGAAGAGCAAAGTGCGGTATTGAACAAGGCAGATGCAGACGCACTCTTCTAGTCAGTTTTTTTCTCACTGTGACGTAGTATGTTCTTCTCATGCCCTCTTTTTAGGAAAGAGGTGAATATTTTTATGGATCAAGCAACATTCAACCCTGGTCAAAACCAGAGTAATGGTCAAGTCAACCCAAAAAAGCTGTTTATCGGCAATTTAAGTTGGAACCTTACTCTCGATGACCTGCGAGCAGAATTTTCTAAATTTGGAACAGTGGAAGATGCCGTCATTTTGATGGATAAATTCCAACGTTCTAAAGGATTTGGTTTCGTTACCATGTCATCTGAAGAAGAAGCCCAAGCAGCAATTGAAGGTTTGAACGGCGTCGAATTAGACGGCCGCCAAATCGCTGTTAACGTAGCTCAACCTCCACGTCCTCGAGATGATCGAAGAAGTGGTGGCGGATTCCAAGATCGCCGCGGTGGTGGTGATCGAGGTGGCTATCGAGGTGGCAGTTCTTCCCGAGGTAATGGTGGTGGCTACGGCCGCGACAATGACCGAGGTGGACGCAGAGACTATTAATTAGTTTTTGAAAACCTTAACAAAACCCCCTGCCTTTGGCAGGGGGTTTTGGGTTCTACATGGAGTAAAACTCTTTAATTGACTATGTTTTGAGCTGCTTCTAGGTTATCGTGCAAAACCACTCCAATTTGTCGGTCTTCATCAACTAAATTACGGTCAACAGCATCTGCGTACTGTTCTAAAGCATTGGCAGCATCTGTGTAATTCAATGCCAGCTCTGCTTCATTAGCTTGTGCAGTAAAAAGATAGTCTGTAACTTGTTGAATGTGATCTGAAGATAACTCATCTGGCATATCTGCCAAAAACCCCATCACCTCTTCTTTTATTTCTTCTGGAGCAGACTCAATTTTGAGTTGTTGGATTAATTCGATTTTTGTCATAAAAAAACCTTTCGAGAGATAATATAGTTACGTTGTATGATCTGGATTAATAATATTTCCTATACGATGTCGCATCGTAACAAACCAAGTACTGTTCGTTTGATGTCCTCTAGCGACTTCTCTAAGAGCCAGCGCCTCAGTCGCAGCAGTATCAGCTTGATTAGCCAGACTACTTTCTTCACTCTTCTTGAGTTCCAATTGAGCTCTCAGTTTTTTGATTTTTTCTTCCAGCTTTACTTGTTCTCTCTGAACTCTCTCTCTTCTTGGATTAATCTTATTCTTCACTTTACGATCTACTGCATCGGCCTTCCTTTTATCACCCGCTGATTGAGCTTCTCCCACAATTTTACCCAAAAATTGATCTAATTTTGCAGCTGCTTGTTCATTTGTTCGTGCACCCCAAGCGTTGATGTCGTAAATTGCATCTTCAGTTTTTCCAGCAATGTCCTGGAGTAGTCCTTTTGCTATGTCTGGGGTAACTGCAAGAACTCCAACAGTTCTGTCAATGGCCTCGTTAAATCTGAGCATAGTTTGTTGAAAATGATTTTTAGCATTATCTTGCTTTATACGCCTACTCGCATCGCGTTCGGTTACATTTTCATTCCGCCTTTCTCGTCTTTCTTCTTTTTTTTGTTGATATTTTTCCGCTTGTGATTCAGATGATGTGTCCACCATAGTGTCTCCTTTTTATATTGAATACCTTCAAGAAGGTTATACTGATTAGTCATAGCATATAAAAAGAAGGACATCAATCACTATAAGTAGACAGAATTTACGACAAGAAATTTTTAGTATCGTAATTAAATAGATGGGTCTAAGCAAAACTATGATACAAAACAAAACGTGTAATCTTGAACAAATCTTGATATAATGCCCCCTAATGTCCAAAAAAACTCCCTCAACTGATCCAAAAACCCACACACATGCTGATAGCATTGTACATACCGGAGATCATCCTCAAGACCCTCCAAAGTCGCCATTAGTCGCCTCAAATAGCAGTGTAACTGTTACGTTACCTTGGGAAAAAATCAAAGCGGCCTACGGCAAAGTTTTGGCCAAAGCTGCCCTCAACATAAGATCGGATGGATTTAGAAAAGGCAAAGTTCCGGCACATATTGCGGAGGGCATGGTTGATCAAAATAAATTATATGACCAAGCCGTTCAAGAAGTTTTCCCGGAATTCTATTTGGCCGAGATCCAAAAATCACAGAAAAAACCAATTAGTCAACCAGATGTGGAACCGATAGAAACCGAGCAAAAAAAGGATTGGAAATTTACGGTCTATTTTGCAGAAAGACCAGAAGTGAGGCTTGGCGACTATAAAAAAGTGATTATGAATGCGTCAAAAGAAGCGGCAAAAGAAATTGCTGAGAAAGAAGCTGAACTTGTCAAACCAGAGGAGAAAAAAGAACCTCTCACAACAGCTCAAAAAGAAGATATTGCGTTAAAACATATCTTCCGCAGCCTTGCTGAATCAGTTGCACCACAAATTCCCGAACTTTTGATTCGCCAAGAAGTAAATCGTGAGCTTGATCAACTCGTCCAACAGTTGAAACAGCTCAATATCAAGGCCGAGGACTACTTGAAATCTCGCCAAATGACTGCCGAGCAACTCCAGAATGAGTACGCAGGTATGGCCTTATCTAGCCTGCAAATTGAGTTTATAATCGCTGAAATTGCAAAAGATCAAAAAATGACAGTTGAAGATGCTGAAATTGACAAAACACTCGATCAACTTGGCGGAGGAAAAATGTCTGAAACAGATCGCAAAAATCCAGATACCAGAAGCTATGTATTCAGTTCACTACTCAAACAAAAAGTTATTCGTAGTTTAGTTGAAAGCAAGTAATCTAGCATCAGCCTTCCTCAAATTTTTCCTGTAGTGCAATTCCTATTTTGCGGTATAATTGAATTTAGATTGACATCTCGAGATAAAAGGCCTATAATTCGCCTCTCATCGTAAAAACAAGCAAAATAGCTGTTTGGAGATGTTTTTGAGTATCATGAATACCTCACTTAGCCAGCCTACTAGACATTCGCCAACCCAAGGAGTAAATCCTTTTGCGCGCGCACTTGCTGAGGCTCGAGGAGGTCAATCAAGTGAAGATCAATTTGCCTCTCCCAAAAATAAGGATTATCAGAATTCACCATTAAATCTTGACGAGCAGCAACTCCAACAAGCAGAGAAATTGAAGCGCGAACGGATGCGTCAACAGCGTTACAGAGAAATCAATCCGATTGAGGCGCACGACGTCTACAACGCTAAACAAGAACAGGTTAAAAAAGAGATCGACAGCATTCGCTATGAGCTCCGGATGTTATCCAAAGAAGTAGTCGCTTTTGAAAAAGATGTCGACTTAACTTTGATGTCCAATGTAGCAGAACCAGGTCAAACTGGGACCTACTTCATTACTTTTTTTCAACAGCTGCGTGCCTGGATTCAGCTTCTAAGAGCCAAAGTCCACAGCGCTCGCACTTGGGCTACTACGTTTACCTCTAAGAAACGAAAATCAAAAAACACGCCTGGCATGGAAATTGGTGGCAAAAATTATGAGCAAACTGCAACGATATTTGACATGATGCACCACGAACGCTCAACTGCCTACTCCGGTAGTTAAGGACACTCACAAGTTCTGCTATAATGAACTTTCATGACCGCGTAGCTCAGTTGGTTAGAGCGCCTCATTGACATTGAGGAGGTCGGGGATTCGAGTTCCTCCGCGGTCACAGCACTTTATTCACTTCTGGCGCTCCATTGTCAAACTCTATATACTTTTTCCCACAGCACACTTCATGTTTATTTTTCTCGCACTGCTTCCATTTCTTGTTTTCCTGAGCATTATCTCTTTGTACCGATTTAGTGGCCGGAGGAGCTTTCTTCACTTTGATCTCGTTCAATTTATCTTTATCTTCATCGTCTATCCGGTCTGCTACATCTGGATTAAACACTTCTTTTTCTTTTTGGTTCAAAGAGAACTTGGTGTTTCAATGAGTTTAAATGAGTGGATATGGATCGATACCGCGATCAGTATTTCCTTTTTATATTTTTACGCTTTTGGGGTCATTCACTCACTCACAAAAACGTTTAGTCTTCGCTTGGAGAGAGATCCGTTCTATGACATATTTGCTCAATCAGAGTATTTCCATGAATTTCTGAGTCATGTAGGCATGTACTCCTTATCTCTTATCGCGGTCGCATTTGTTGGACTTCTAAGCATCCCTTTTCCACTCAGCATTCCTGTTGATAAAAAACTCATGTGGGGACTTGTTGTGATCGCGTTATGCATGGGATTACTTGCTTATTTTGGACTTTTTGGTTTAACAGATAAGGGAGTAAACTATGATATTTATAAGAGGTTGGTGAAACTGACATACGGTCTCTGCTTTGTCATTCTTGCTGCAGCTTCTTTTTTCTTTTCAGTCAGTTTTTCTGAGAGTTACACTGTTTTCTGGACTGTTTTTTTCTTCTTCTTTTCGCTGACAATTTCCACTTTCTTTATGAATTCAAGTCGTAGAATTTATCGTTTTTTTGACTACTTACACTTAACCCATGGTATTGATTAATCTAAATTGTAGTCTTTAATTGACCACAGCTGTTTCTGGTAAAAACCCAACTTCCGAACACAAAAGTCCAGCCATCTGTTTTCATAGAGCAAGTTCAGTACTACTGCCGCATGGTTTTGCTCTAACATCGCAATTTTCTTCTGCAGAAAAGAAGTTTGAGGTACCGCTTTATTTTTAATTAATGCGTGGCGAACAGGCTTTAGATCTAATTTTGGCTTTTTTAAATCCGCTAGTCGCAATGCGTGCCATTCCCCACGAGTCGTGAACTCAGTCGTTTTAAGACAAGGTGCGTAGCTCAAATGGCTACTTTCGCTGAAAATAGAGTCGATGTCATGCTGAGTAAACTGTTCTTCAAACCCAATTCCATTTTTGTATGAGACGACAAAGACCGTTTTTTCTTGACGTTGAATAAACTGAAGAAGGTGTGAATTTCCAAGAGGAACACGAGCTGGATGAGCGTGGTTTTCAATTAAAAGATAATCGAGGAATGGCTCAATTTTTTGTAAAGAGTAACCAAAAAAAAGTTCCGGGGCATGGATGAAGGGATCATACAAGTTGACACCCAATTGTTTGTGGAATTTTTGAGTCAACTGGTGGGCTTTTCTAAGAAAGTTCTGCGTGCTCATACTTCTAAAAAATAAAAAGTCTTTTATGGTTTTTGCGGAGAAACCGCTGATTGGCAATGGATAGTGGAACGTTTTATAAAAAGAGTCTTGACAGTATGAGCAAGCACACCCATAGAAAGGGACAAAATCTTGGCTCACGTACATCGGCGGTAAGCCAAAAATAATATTATCAATAAAAATGGAAGAGAAGTCTTCCTGACAGGCTCTTTTCACTCGATCCAAAATAATTTTAGCTGCTTGGGGATTGTTTGGGCAAGTCAGACTCCGACCTTTGCTATACGGTTGCACATGACCTTTTGCGTCAACACAGAAAATATCTTGACCTGAAAAATCAGCGGTCACGACGTTAAATCCTTGAACATATCCATGACATGCGATTTTTAATTTTTTAAATGTGGGTAATTTTGATTGAATAAATGTATAGTCTTCTCGTTCTCGCTCATCAGAAAACCCCCAAGAGTAGGTTAGCCAAGCGTCCGTCACTCCAAAGAGATCTTTTGCTTTGCGCCAATAGTCTTCCTCATACAAGCTCAAGAAACTTTTTTCGTCGATCTTCGGTTGGTGATATTTTGTGCGAAGTAAGCGTATAGTTCCCGGCCCACCCCAAGCATACATGCCAATGCGTTTTTTCATTTTAGTGATTACTATGATATAGTATAAAGCACACCATGCCAGACACAACTTCGGAGTATTTAAATCATTTACGTCATTCTGCCGCGCATTTACTAGCTGCAGCGATTTTGGATTTTTATCCTCAAGCCAAAAGGACAATCGGTCCTGCCATCGAAAATGGCTTCTATTTTGATTTCGATTTTGGTGATCAAAAAGTTTCTGATGAAGACTTTGCAAAAATTGAACTTAAAATGCACGAACTCGCCAAATCATGGAAAGGTTTTGAGCGCTCCGACGTTTCTGCTGATGAGGCCAAAACAGCTTTTCACGACAACGAATACAAGGTTGAACTGATCGAAGAGTTTTGTCGAGAAGGTCAGGATTTGACGTTCTACAAATCAGGCAACTATTCAGACCTTTGCCGTGGAGGACATGTTGAACATCCCGATCAGGAACTGAAACATTTTAAGCTTTTATCGATTGCTGGCGCGTATTGGCGCGGTAACGAAAAAAATAGAATGCTCACTCGTATCTACGGAACAATTTGGCCAAGCAAAGAAGAGTTAGATACGTATCTCACTCAATTGGAAGAAGCTCGCAAGAGAGATCATAGAAAATTAGGCAAAGAGCTTGATTTGTTCGTTTTTTCAGATTTAGTTGGTCCAGGATTGCCTCTTTATACTGCAAAGGGAGCTTTTATACGTCGCCAATTACAACAGTTCGTCAATGACCTCCAAAGTACTATTGGTTATGAAGAAGCTTGGACGCCACAACTCACCAAAGCCGAACTCTTTAAAGTGTCTGGACACTATGAAAAATACAAATCAGATATGTTCAGCGTCAAGTCAAATTACAGCGAAGAAGAGTTTTTTCTTAAACCAATGAACTGCCCGATGCATACTCAAATTTATGCGAGTAGAGCCAGAAGTTACAGAGACTTACCAATACGAATCTCTGATTTTGGCAATTTATACCGTGATGAAAAGCCTGGAGAACTTTCCGGCTTGACTCGATTGCGAGCATTCTCCCAAGATGACGGGCACTGCTTCTGCCGTGAAGATCAAATTGAAGAAGAGTTTAAAAATGTGGCGGAAATTATCAGCAAAGCGATTGCGCCTTTTGGTCTAAAGTATTGGATTCGGCTTTCACTTTGGGATCCAAATAATACAGAAAAATACTTAGGCTCACCAGAAGTATGGGAACGAGCACAGTCAAAATTGGAAAAAATTGTGATTGAGCTTGGAGTAGAGCACAAGCGAGCTGAAGGAGAAGCAGCTATCTATGGTCCAAAAATGGACTTTATGGCGGTTGACGCCTTGGGAAGAGAGTGGCAGATTTCTACGATTCAACTTGATTTCATCCAACCAGAACGATTTGGCTTGAGGTACGCCGACCAAGACGGAACCATGAAACAGCCAGTGATGATTCACCGAGCCATTTTAGGCTCTCCAGAGCGGTTTATGGGCTTACTAATTGAGCACTTTGCGGGAGCTTTCCCGTTGTGGTTATCACCGATTCAAGTTGTTTTAATCCCAATCAGTCAAGATCAAAATGACTACGCAGAGAAAATGATGAAGCAATTTAAAACCGCTGGCATTCGTGTTGAAAACATGAACGAATCAGAATCGATGCAAAACAGAATTCGTAAGGCGGAGAAGTTGAAAACTCCATACATCGCTGTTTTTGGTAAAAAAGAAGTAGCAAGTCAAACTATCTCTATTCGCCGCCGAGGTGGCAAAAACGATGGGGAGTGGGCAGTCGACCAATTTATTGAAAAGGTGAAAAAAGAAGCCAGTTCAAAAGCAAGGTGGTGAGTGCTATGCCAGACAAGTTTTCAGCTGTTTGGGTTTCTCACTCATCTATTGGCGACTTTCAAAAATGCCCTCGATCTTACTTTTTGAAGAATGTGTATAAGAGTCCAAACACTGGCCACAAAATGACGATTATGTCACCCGCCTTGGCTCTTGGTGCCACAGTTCATGAAGTGATTGAAGGACTCTCAGTTCTCCCCACAGAGACTCGCTTCAATGAGTCCTTAATTGCCAAGTTTAATGTCGCTTGGGATGCAGTAGCAGGGAAAAAAGGTGGATTTAGCAGTCCAGAACAAGAACAACGTTATCGGGAACGCGGCGAAGAAATGCTGCGCAGAGTCACGCAACATCCTGGACCACTCAAAAATTTAGCTGTTAAGATTAAGATGGACTTACCACACTACTGGCTTTCGGAAGTGGATGGAATTATTTTGTGTGGCAAAGTTGACTGGCTGGAGTATTTACCAGATCTAGATATGGTCAATATTATTGACTTTAAAACTGGTAAAAGTGACGAAAAAGAAGATTCACTACAGCTACCTATTTACGCCCTCCTCGTTGCCAACTGCCAGAAGAGGAAAACCAACACTGTTTGCTATTGGTATTTGGATCGAAGCGACGAACTTCAAGAACGACCTTTGCCTGATTTAGCAGATTCTTTTCAACGTGTTCTGGCCGTGGCAAAAGAAATGAAGCTTGCCCGCAAACTGGAACGGTTTAAATGTCCAAATGGAGTAGATGGTTGTCAACATTGCAAGCCATTTGAAATGGTCATCGCTGGAGAAGCTGAACTCGTTGGAGCCAACAGCTATAATGCCGACGTGTATGTCTTGAAACAGAATTTTAGTTCTGAAGAAGACAGCATTATTTTGTAATGAGCCTTATTTTTTCCCATTGATTCTCTTGTTGTTTGTTTCTTGGTAGTTTTTGAGCAAATGGAGTACTTGAAGAGATTCTGTGTCAAGTTCCAAGGGCATTTTGGATCGATATTTCCTTCTTTTTAACATTATAGAACCCTCCGCATCAATAGAATCTAGATCTACAATCAAATCTAAATCACCTCTTTCCAATCGAAGAGAGTGGAGATTCGTCACTAAGCTGATGATTCGTCCTGTATTCAGCTTACCTTTGGGGAAAGCCAAGCTCTTGACCTCCGCGTAGTCCCATCCTGTCAGTTTTCGTAATGCCTTTAAGAAAATTCTTTTATGTGCGATTTCTCGATTCCGGTCAGCCTCCTGCTCCTGCTCCTGTCGTCCAGGATTATCCGGAACAACTTGAAAATCATTTGGTCCTTTCGCCATATCTATGGGAGCTTTTTCTCGAGCTTTTTCTCGAGCTTTTTCTCGTAAAAGATGCTCTGGCGTTGCGTCAGAGGTTGCAAATCCGCTGTAAACCATTCCAGCAATTTGACTATCAGTAAGTTGGTTGCCCAGCAAGGGACTTCTTATTGAGCCCGCTTCCTTACTAGAGTACAACTGTCTTAATCTACGTTCGAGCGAGCTTGGCATAAATTTCCTCCTCCAAGTGTGAGAATAATAGTTAAGAAAAATGAATTCTGAACTTCAAAAACATACGCCTATGAGAAGAAAGAAGCAAGCCTATCGTACAGATTTTTACCACATCCCGATATTTTGACCTTGCATAAACAGCAATGCGATCAACACAATCATCCCAGCCAACATGACATAAAGCAGTGTTTTCAAAGCAGGATTTTCTTTATGTAAACGATCCTGATGCTCTAATAGGAACTGTTTTTGATGCCAAGGAGCATTTTTTGAAGGCGAAATTACTCGACTAGAAGTCATCACTTTTTTGGCTTTGACAGCTTGTTTTACCGTTTTTTTCTTGGTCTGGGCAGACTTTGACATAATCATCCTTGTACTATCTGTGTAGATAACTTTAATCAATATTTGATGACTTGTAAAGAAGGGGTCGGATAAAACAAACATTTGCAGACCTCCCTCTAGATTTCTGATCTAGTCCGTGCAATAATACTGATCTGTTTTACAAAGGAAGATTAATCCGGACACATGATTAGAAGAAAGCCATTTCAGCGGCCACCACAACAGCCGCAAGTAACTGCGAATTATCATATTCGTGTTCCAGAGGTTCGTGTCTTGTCTGAACTAGGCGAAATGATTGGCGTGATGCCCACAGCAGAGGCGATGCAGAGAGCTAGGTCAGAGGATAAAGATTTAGTGTTGGTGACAGCTACGGCTCAACCACCAATTGCGAAGATCATCAGCTTGTCGAAGTATCGATATCAAGTTCAACAGAAAAAAGCGGAAGGCCGTAAAAAAGCCAAAACACAGGAAATTAAAGAGCTGAGACTTTCACCCTTTATTGGGGAAGGTGACTTACAAACCAGATTGCGCCGAATTGAAGAGTTTTTAAAAAGAGGTGACAAAGTCCGATTAACGATGGAGTTTAAGGGCCGAGTCATCACAAAACAAGAGTTTGGTCGGGAACAATTTGATCGAGTTTTTGCTGCAACTGCAGAAATTGCGACCATTGAGATCCTACCAAAATTAATTGGAAAGAAGATGATGGCTCAATTAATGCCACTCAAGAAAAAGTAATATGACAAAATACAAAGTTAAAACCAGAAAAGGTGTCGCTAAACGTTTTAAGGTCACCGGAACGGGTAAAATCCTGCGCCGAACACAGAACATGAGGCACATTCGTCGCAACAAAAGTAAAAAAGCTATTCGCGCCTACAGAAAACCAATTGAAGTGACCGGTAAATGGGCACGAAAAATTAAAGTTATGTTAGGTCTCGCCTAAAATTAGTATCAATGGTTACCCCGCTAAAGCGGGATACACTTTCGCGATAGAGAATTATATCGCTCAAGTTAGGAAATCTATGCCTAGAACAAAAACTGGTGTCACCCGAAGACACCGCCATCAAAAAGTGCTCGCTAGAACAAAAGGTTTTCGTGGTGCCAACAACCGTCTTTACAAGCGCGCTCATGAAGCACTTTTACACGCCGGCCAATACGCTTATGTCGGCCGAAAACTCCGTAAAAGAGACATGCGTTCTCTCTGGATTCTCCGAATCAGTGGCGCTTTAAAAACGATTGACGAAACATTGAACTACTCCCGTTTTATCAACATGTTGAAAAAAGCCAACGTCAGCTTAGATCGCAAGATCCTTGCTGATTTAGCTGCAACTGATTTTAATACGTTTAAGATGGTTGTTAATACAGTGCGGGGCTAAGCACAATTACTACATCAAAAATCAGAAACCCCGCTACCTGCGGGGTTTTTAGTTCTGCTAGAATCAAGTAGAAGGAAGCGAATATGAATACTGAACTTATTTATTTACATGATGCGTACTTAAGAGAAGTAACCGCGCGCGTTGTTAATATTCTTGAAGAAAATAATCAATTTTCAGCTATTCTAGACAAAACTATTTTTTATCCACAAGGTGGGGGACAACCTTCAGATCAGGGGGAAATTATTGGTCTCAGTGGAACGTTAGAAGTAAACCATGTTTCATACAACAATGGAGAACCATTGCACAAAGGTCACTTGACTGGCACCCTCAAAATTGGTGATGAGGTCCAGCTCAGATGTAACTGGGACCTACGGTACACCCACATGCAGTGGCATACCGCTGGACACATTGTCGACCAAGCGGTAAAGAATGTTCTTCCAGATGCAGATTCTATTGATGGTAACCATGGCATTGGTAAAAAAATGTACATTGAGTTTGCGACAGATCTTTCAAAAGTTGATCTGAGCAAAATCCAAGAACAGACTGATCGAATTGTCAAAATGTCACTCTCTATTTCGACGGAAATGATTACTTTTGATGAGTTGATCAAAAGAAAAATTAAATTGCCTTTCGACTTACCCCAAAATAAATCCTTGCGCACTGTTCAAATTGGTCAGTATCCTGTCATGCCAGACGGAGGAACACACCTCAAGCTCACAGATGAATCGCAGCCTATTACAATTACACAGATCATTCAAAAAGACGGTGGATGGCGCGTTGTATATGAAGTAAATAAAATGGATGTGAAAAAACTTTTAACTCAAGTAGTGGAAGAACTTTCACCGATAAGTTTTGATTCAAGTAAACAACTACCGAATTCCATTGAATTAATTAAATCTCAGTTAAAAACTGAAACAGGTCCGGATTTACGCATCAAGTATCTTGGAAAAAAAGGACTCTTCAATCAGGTTTCCCAAGTTCTGAAAGTGCTCGATCCTCGTGAACGCAAAGAAGCTGGTCAAAAACTCAATGAGTTTAAAACGTACTTAGAACAAGAAATTTTGAATAAAGAACAATCCACCAATGCCAAGTCTACCTGGATTGACCTGACTGCTCCAGGAATTGAACCGAAAGTGGGTCATATTCATCCCGTTTCACAAGCGATGGAGGAGATTACCCACATTTTTGAACAGATCGGCTTCACTCGTGTCAGATACCCAGAAGTTGACTGGGATCACTATGTGTTTGAAGCGCTCAACATGCCACCAGATCACCCTGCGCGCGATGAGTGGGAAACATTCTTCATGGATGCTCCAATTGATCAAAAAATGGGCAAGATTGTTTTAACCACTCATACCTCCAATGGCCAAGTCAGAGAGATGGAGCGACTCAATTCTCAGCCACCCATCCGCATGATTAACATGGGTCGTTGCTACCGCCGTCAGCAAGATGCCACTCACACCCAGATGTTTCACCAATTTGAAGGGTTAGTGGTAGACAAAGGAATCAATATTCAGCACCTCAAAGGGACTTTAGATTACTTTGCTGAGCAATTCTATGGACCAGGCACAAAGAGCCGCATCAGACCATTTCACTTTCAATTTACAGAACCTTCTTTTGAAGTGGATTTTAGCTGCCATCTCTGTGACGGAACTGGTCAAGTCAAAGTTGATGCGGAAGTGACAAAGTGCAAGTTCTGTAAATCTGGCTGGCATGAAGTTGGTGGTGCGGGCATGGTGCATCCAAATGTACTAAAAGCAGGTGGCATTGATCCAAACATCTACACCGGTTTTGCTTTTGGTTGGGGCGTAGAGCGAACATACACGTTGAAAAAGGGCCTAAATATAGATGATATTCGCTTACTCTATTCTGGAGATATGCGATTCTTGGAGCAGTTCTAATATGAATATTCTTATTCCACACACTTGGTTACTTGAGCACCTTAAAACGGAAGTGAAGCCTCTAGATATCCAACGATTTCTATCACTTTGCGGTCCTTCTATTGAACGAATCAACCAAAGAGAAGGCGACTCTGTATACGATATTGAAGTCACCACTAACCGAGTCGACTCGATGTCAGTCCGAGGTATTGCTCGGGAAGCAGCGGTCATTCTGAAGCATTTTAACCAAAAAGCAGAGTTACAAGAACTCATGATTACAGAAGTGCCTGCACCCCAATTCACTTTACCGCTTCCCCAAATTATTGACGATGAGAGGTTATGCAAACGCATAACGTGTGTCGTGCTTGCCAATGTCGAGCGAACTGCAACTCCAGATTGGATGGCGAAGCGACTGCGACAAATTGATGGAAACGTCCATGATGCAGTCATCGATATTACCAACTACATTACTCATGACTTAGGTCATCCTTGTCATGCCTTTGATTATGACAAAATAATGGAACTTGGTGGCATTATTGAGGTAAAAACGGCAAAACCAGGTAAAAAGTTCAAAACTTTAGATGGTGCCGAATACACCACTGTCGGTGGGGAAGTCGTCTTTGAAAATGGCGAAGGAGTCATCATTGATTTGCCAGGAATTAAAGGGACAGCAAATACCTCCATTCAAGCTGATACAAAAAATATTTTATTTTGGCTGGAGAATATTGAAGCCAAGAAAATTCGCTTTGCTTCTATGACTCACGCGATTAGAACCGTGGCCGCTCAATTAAATGAAAAAAATGTGGATCCAGCGCTGGCAGAACCAGTGCTTAAAAAAGGTGTCGAACTCTTTATTGAGTTCACTCAAGCTCAAGTTGCGAGTAAAGTCTACGATGTATTCCCAGCTCAAAAAAAGCGGACTGAAATCATCGTGCCTCTAACTCGGATCTCTGACTATTTAGGCGTTGAGCTGACCATTAATCAGATGGGCCAAATCCTAGAAGAACTCGCTTGCGAAGTCAGTTTGAAAGGTGGCGCATATGTAGTCACTCCGCCATCGTTCAGACCAGACCTACAAATTCAAGCCGATATTATTGAAGAAATTGCCCGAATATACGGATACCACAACTTACCTAGTGTGCTGATGCCTACCGCCATTCCATTGGATAGACCAACAGAAACAAACTTTGACGTAGAAGAAAAAATTAAACACTTTCTAAGCACTCTGGGCTGGCAAGAAACGTACTGTTACTCCATGGTGAGTGAAGCAATTGCCAAACAGTCTGGCTATTCTTTGGCTGACCATATTAAAATTCAAAATCCATTAACAGATGACCGCGTGTATATGCGTCGTTCATTAGTACCTTCTTTAATTGAGTTTGGTCAGGAAAATCCAACCTTTACCGATCTTCGGGTCTTTGAAATGGCGATGGTGTATAACCCTGTAATCGGTGACATTCCAGACCAACCAGTTCAACTCTCTCTCCTTTCAACTCGTGCGTACCGAGAAGTAAAAGGTTCTCTGGAAGCGTTGTACCACCAGTTTTTTGTCAGGAATCTCGTCATTCAACCAATTGAGATAGAGAGAAAATCAATGATGATCCAACAAGCTCAAATCTTCGTCAGAGAACCTGGTAAAGAAGTGCTCCAAGGCACAATAGAAATCCTCGAAAATGACATGGTTGCTGTCTCCATCTCACTCTCCGCATTTTTAAGAATCGTAAAAAGCCATCCTACATATCAGCCTTTGCCAAAAACAAGCACAATTCTTGAAGACATCACCTTCACTTTACCTGAGAGAACACTTACTGGCGTACTCATCACTGAGGTCAAAAAACTTTCTCCCTTTCTTACTTCAGTGGGTTTGAAAGGCATCTATCAACACAACTGTACTTTTACTTTTACATATCACAATCCAGGAAAAAATCTGACCGCAGAGGATATCATCCCTATCCGAAAAAAAATGGTCAAATACGTAGAAAAACAGTTCGGAGGAACGTTGATCGGTACGCTAGAATAGACACATGAGAAAATGGTACCTTTGTTTAATTTGTCTGACTATCTTTTTGATTCCAGCAAATTTATTTTTAAAACTTGATCTTTCTCATGCCTACATCCACGGACTCTTGATTGATTACTTAATTCCCAAGTTATATGCAAGTGATTTGCCAATTTTGTTGATCTTGGTACTCTGGAGCAGAGAACTGATCAAACAAAAAAAATCACTTCAAATAACTAAACCCAGCTCTTTGTTCATTGTTTTAGGAATTGCTACTATCGGCTTAAGACAGTTTTTGACTGAAAATCCCACCGCCAGCCTATGGTTTTTTATCAAGCTTTTGGAGATGATTATTTTCTCTTCTTTTTTGTCCAGACATCAAGAAGTTTTGAAATCAAAGTGGATTAGCATCACGGTTTTTTTTACCTTGCTTTTTCAATCGGGACTAGGAATCGCTCAATTCTATTTTCAAACATCAATTTTCCACTCATATTTGGTGTTAGGTGAAGTCAACTTTGCTCACCCGATCGGTTTAGCCAAAGATAGTTTTTTTGCGAGCGAAAGAATTTTACCCTACGGAACGACTGCGCATCCAAATGTGTTGGCGGGTTTTTTAGTTATTGGAATTCTCATCACACTTCATTCTTTTTTAAAAAATCAACACAGACGCCTTGTTTCCGTATTTATATTAGGCATCTCTTTTTTTGCTTTACTTTTAACCCAATCGATTTCAGCTTACCTGACATTGATCATTGGCATTTGTATGCTACTTCTGCCGAAGACTACTCCGAAGGTACGATTGGCTGCACTGTGTTGCTTTTTTGGGTTCATCTTCATTCCTTTTATCATTCACTTTGGAGCAGTCAACTACCCCGGGAATCAATCTTTGACTCGTAGGGATGTGCTCAATCAAGCGGCTATTGCTATGATCATTGACCAACCTATTTTGGGTGTAGGACTAAACGAATTCACCGCAGTTGTAGAACAGTACAGATCAAGCAAGGAAGTTGTCCAGTTTGATCAGCCCGCTCATAACATTTTTTTCCTTTGGTTAGCAGAAACTGGTGGAATTGGAGTAATTTTGGGAAGCTACTTACTCTGGAAATATCGTCAAAAGATAGCTGTTCCGCTTCTTATTCTATTGCCAATCATAACACTAGATCACTACTTACTCACCCAACAGACTGGACTGCTTTTAAGCATTCTATTTTTTACATTCAGGGCATTTTCTGCGCCAGATCCTGAGATATAATTCTGCCAAAAGAACACAAATCCAAACAGAATGGTTCAAACGATTTTCATAGTGAAGATTTTTTTCTTACGGCGAAATGCTAGGCAAGACTGATGGCGAAGGAGATGGAGAAGGACTCGGAGATGGGGTAGGAGAAGGATCTGGCTTTTTCCAGTCCTGTCCACCCGTCCCGATGCGAACTGTCCCGCTCTGAGCCGTTTGGCCATTGTGTGCAAATGCTTTAAAGAATATTTCGTGTTGGCCGGACGGCAGGTTGATTGTTTCTTTGTATGAATTGCCCGTTTTAGAGTTTTTCACAAAGCCATCAATCCACAACTCAATCTTATCTATGCCATCACCTGAGCTGGCGGAACCTCGAATCTCGATCTCTTGACTCTCAATTTTTGACTGATCATTTGGTGCTTCCACTTTGACAGAAATATCGCCTGTACTTCCACAGTAACCAGTTGGGAACTTGTATACATCATTATTTTGTGAAGAAATCCAAGAATTAATGCCATCTTGCCAGCGATTCTTGCCATCCTGACTATATGGGTCATCTTCTTTCAAAACAACATACTCTTTTTCATCGTACTCACCAGCTCCAATCTTGGCGTCTGTAGCCAACTTATTTTCACCTTTGCACACTTTTAATTTTGAGTGGATCGGATCGGGTAAATTAGGAAGAGTTCCTCGAATTACGTACTCTTTATGAGATGGGTACCCGTCGTGTTGTGGATACCCAGAAATGTTGTCTACCTCTACTTGATCGATACCAGAAGGGATCACCCAGTCTGGTGCTTTGTACCCATCAGCGAGCAGCCCATTTACGATTTCTCGCCAAATCGGAGACGCACCTGTCACGCCCGATGCTACTTTTTTCATCGCTGTGTTATTACTATTTCCCACCCAAACTCCCACCATGAAGTTCTGACTCCAGCCCACTGCCCAGTTATCTTTCTTATCGTTGGTGGTACCACTCTTTACCGCAATTGGCTTACCGGTATTGAAAAGTGAGTTTGCGCCAAACTCCATTATCCGTGCCGTGTTGTCTGACAAGACGCTGTTCATTAAGAATGCTTCCTCTGGAGTCATAACCTGCTTACCCGCCACCTTATGAAACTCATAGAGGGTGTTTTTTTGCACATCGGTCACTTTCAAAATTGAAATTGGTTCTACTTTTGTTCCGCCATTGGCAAACGCACTGTAGGCAGTCACGGTATCAATCAAGTGAACTTCACCACCACCCAAAGTAAGTGCAAGACCGAAGCGGCTGAGATTGGTTTTGGTTGGCTCTAAAGTGGGAAAGCCCATGTCGTAGGCGATCTGTAAAAAGTCCGGAATTCCCACCAATGCCAATGACTTCACCGCTGGAATATTAAACGAATTACCAATGCTATTTCGGAGGTTGACCGGGCCTCGAAATTTACCATCGTAGTTTACTGGTGTATATGGAGCAATTTTCTCGTTCTGCTGAAAAGTTGTGGGCGCGTCAACCAGCATAGTAGAGGGAGTGTATCCTTTGCGGAACATACCTAAATACGTAATTGGCTTAATTGAAGAGCCAGGTTGTCTTAATCCATCTACAGCAACATTAAACTGCCCATCAATTGTTTTGTCATTGTAGTCAGCGCTACCGACCATACTTAGAATTTCTCCAGTTTGAGGATTTAAAACCATGGCCGAACCATTCGTGATATTAATATCTTTGACTTTGGCGATTTGATCTCTGACAATTTGCTGGGCTTTTTGTTGTATATCTAAATCGAGTGTAGTGGTAACTTGCAACCCTTTAGAAACAGCATCCTGACCAAACTGTTTTTCGAGCTGATCACGCACATAAAACACAAAGTGTGGTGCGACGATTTGACTTTGTGGAGTTTGAAACTGAACCGTATCTAAATCTGTCACCGCTTGAGTTAACTGGTCTTTAGCAATGTATTTATTTTGATACATACTGTTCAAAACTCCGATTGCTCTGACCTTCCAGAGTGAAACTCCGTCAGAATCTCTTCTATCCGCAAACGGCGAGTAACGACTTGGGGATTGAGGCAACCCAGCCATGACCGCCGCCTCAACGAGACTTAGATCACTCGTTGATTTCCCAAAGTACATCTTGGACGCTGCACCTACTCCAGCCGAGTTCCCACCGTATGGAGCTTCGTTGAGATACATTACTAAGATCTGTTCTTTGCTGAAGTTTCGCTCAATTTCTATAGCGAGCACAAACTCTTTGAACTTTCTCATTACAGTTTTTTCATTGGTGAGAAATACCATTTTTACAAGTTGCTGAGTCAAGGTAGAACCACCTATCACTCGCCCACTTCGGAAAAAATAATTATATACAATTCTAAAAGGAGTTAAGTAGTCAAAGCCACCGTGATTATAAAAGTCTTTATCCTCAATCGAGACAGTTGCTTGTTTCAGGATGGGTGCAATTTGGTCCGAAGTGACCGGCTCACGCAGTTCATCTTGATATAAGTCATACAGTAGTTTGCCATTTCGATCGAAAATTTTGGTACTATACCCATCATTTCGGACGATCTGACCAGGTTGTGGCAAGTCTTTAGAAACGAGCGCATAGACAATAAAAAAGACTATCACTGTCGCGACTGCACCGATCAAGGCTAAGATAGCCGCCAGTCGGAAGAGTTTCATCATTCTGATTTTCTTTTCCATTGCATTCAGAGGACGACCACTATAGCGACGAGAGCGGGGTTTCCCCATCAGTTTGGCTTCAAACCATCGAAAAGGAGAAGTGAGCGTTTGCCAAATTGCAGTCAAATTAATTTCCATACCATCTCAGTATAACAGGCAAGCACTTGAGTTGTCGAATACTCCAGTCCAAAAAAATCAATATTTAGTCTACCCCGATTGGCACGATGTGGTATAAACTTCTTGATACAGGAAAGCACTGCTATGAAGTCTACAATTACAGACATCTTAACTAGAGGCGTGGAAAACATTATTCCAAGCCGTGAAAAATTGGAACAGGCATTGGAAAGTGGTAAAAAACTCAATGTCTATTTAGGTATAGATCCTACGGCAACCAACATTCATATCGGCCATGCGGTACCGCTCAGAAAGTTGCAGGCCTTGGCAGAACTTGGGCACCACGTCATTTTCTTAATTGGAGACTTCACCGCGCTGATTGGCGATACATCTGATAAAGACACCGAGCGTCCAGTGTTGACGACGGAACAAATTCAACAAAACTTTGAAACGTACAAAAAACAAGCGGAAAAAATTCTAGATTTTAGTCAAGTGACGGTCGTGTTTAATAGTGAATGGCTGAGAGAACTTACCTTTGCCGACATCATCAAATTAACTCAGCATTTTTCAGCTGGCGAGTTTGTGGGTAGAGAACTGATTAAGAAACGTTTGGCTGCTGGCAAAAAGGTCGGTCTGCATGAACTTTTATACCCGGTCATGCAGGGTTACGATAGTTATTTTATGGATACAGATATTCAGCTTGGCGGTACCGACCAAACCTTTAATATGCAAGCTGGTAGAGTCCTTCAACGTGATTTGCGAGACAAAGAGTCGTTTATTCTGGCGAATGGCTTTTTGGCTGGAACAGATGGGAGAAAAATGAGCAAATCCTGGGGTAATGCGATCTGGTTAGCAGACTCACCAGATGAAATGTTTGGAAAAATCATGTCACTCAATGATGATTTGATCATAAACTACTTCCAGCTTTCAACCAGTTTATCTCTCGCAGAAATTGGTGATGTTGAAGAACGACTGAAGACAGAAAACCCAATGATTCTCAAGAAAGAACTCGCCCACCAAATTGTCTTAGAACTCCACAGCAGAGAAGAAGCAGATCTTGCACAAGCAAACTTTGAAAAAACAGTCCAGCAAAAAGAAATCCCAACTGAAATGGAAACACTGACTTTGCGGAATTCAGATAGTATCCGTTTACTTGATTTGGTGAAGCAAGCCTTGCCTGATGAAAGTTCTGGAAATCTCCGTCGATTGATTGAACAAGGTGGAGTAGAGCTTCTGCCAAATGGTGAGCAGCCGACAGACTTGAATCTTATGGTTGAGGTCAAAGATCTTGAGGTCATTAAAATCGGCAAACGAAAATACTTCAAAGTCGTCGTCTAATCAGGACACATGGTTCAATACTCACCCTCATCGCCACTGCAGGTTGTTAAAGGAGTAGGTCCTGCCCTCGCATTGGCATTCAACCAAAAAGGCCTCTCTACTATAAAAGACGTGCTTCTTTTCATTCCACTTCGATATGAGGATCGATCAATCATCAAAAAAATCAGCGAGCTGAAAGTTGATGAAACAGTCACTTTGGAAGCAGAAGTTGTCACTAGTAGCAACTTCTATAAAGGCAGACGTTCGATTCAAAGCGCCTCAGTGAAGGACGAAACTGGAAAGTTAAAATTGATGTGGTTTAACAATCCTCATGTGGTCAAGAACTTGATCAAAGGAAAAGTATTTTTGATTAGTGGAAAGTTGGGTGATCGAGGAGTGATGGTCCAACCCATTATTGAGGCGGCACGAGAAGAATCCATTCATACCGGACGGCTCGTGCCAATCTACTCGATGGTGGCGGATATTCCACCCGCCACTTTTCGGCGCATATTGAAGGAAATCGTAGATCACCTCGCGCCAATTGTTGACTGGCAAAAATTACAAAACGACTCCATAAAACGAGAAACGACTCTATTGAGCCTCAATGAGACATTGAGGCAAATTCACTTCCCATCAGAGCAAGAAAAAGTCATTTCTGCTCGAGAACGTCTTGCTTTGGAAGAACTCTTGGGCTTAATTCAACACTCACAACACCTTAAGGAAGAGTGGCAAAAGTTAGGCAACGCAGTTCAACTACAGCATTCAGCCGATGTCATCTCGAAATATGACTTACCATTTACTTTGACAGGAGCGCAGCGAAGATCAATTACAGAAATTTTGAGTGATCTAGAGAAAAAAGTGCCGATGAATCGACTATTAATTGGTGATGTTGGCTCTGGAAAAACCGCCGTAGCGGGCATTGCTTGTGGTCAATGTATTAGTCAAGGCCACTCAGCGGCGATCGTCGCGCCCACCCAAATCTTGGCAGAACAACATGTCGCCACCTTCAAAAAGATATTCCCTCACTTAGCAGTCCAAATTCTGACTGCTAAAACGAAGATGGCTCGAGAAGAAATGCTTGCAGAGCCAAAACTTTACATTGGCACTCACGCTGTGCTGAACTCCTTAGATCGGATTCAACCTGCTCTTCTGATTTACGATGAGCAACACCGATTTGGAGTGAGACAACGCTCTGCTAGTCAAAAATTGAGTCGTCCACCACACATCTTAACCCTGTCGGCAACGCCAATTCCACGCACGCTCATGCTCTCACTTTTTTCACACTTACAGCTGAGCGTCATTGATGAGATGCCTGCAGGAAGAAAACCAATCAAAACCTGGCTTGTTCCAGAAAAGAAGAGGGCAGAGAGCTTGCATTGGATTCAACAAGAAATTGAACAAGCTAGCACAGTGGTAGGACAGCAATCACAGGCCTTAATTGTTTGCCCATTCATCGATACGTCAGAGGCAGAAGGCTTAGATCATGTCGCGGCCGCCACACAGACCTATGAGAGCATTAAGCTGTTCTACAAAGGCAAGAAACTGCGGGTCTCTCTCCTTCATGGTCGGATGAAAAAGCCAGAGCAACTCCAAATTACAGAAGCGCTCTATAACAAGGAGATCGATATCCTGGTGACTACGCCGATTGTAGAAGTTGGAATTGATCTGCCGGCGGCGAGCATCATCGTGATTGAAGCAGCCGAGCGATTTGGCTTGGCGAGTTTGCACCAGCTCAGAGGTCGGGTAGGAAGAGCGGGACAACAAGCGTACTGCTTGCTTTTTACCTCTTCTAAATCTGCAGAAACAACAGGCCGGCTCAAAAAGTTTTGTGATATTCATGAGGGCTTAAAACTGGCTGAACTAGACTTGCAGCGACGCGGAGCTGGGGATCTATTTGGCACACAACAACACGGACTAGACCAACTTCGATTTGCCGAGTGGACCAACTTCAGCCTCGTTACTTTGGCTAAGCAGGTTTCAGATCAGCTAATCCAAAGCCACCAAACTTGGCAACCTTTTATTGAAATCAAAAACTCAACTGAACAAAAAGAAATTCCTTTGGCGAACTGAAAAAGAGACCAATTGCAAAAACGGCCCCCCCAGACTATAATTCATTCCTATCATATTCGTACTCAATTCTTAAAGGATTCGCATGGGAGCACAACCAAAAAATAAAATCACTCGAGCAGAACAGGGCAAGCGCAGAGCTGGCAACACGCCAAAGCTGTTAAAAGACGCAAAAATGGCAAAAATTCCACTTCACAAAAAAACCCTTTTTGGCAAAATTTCCGCACTTTTTCCAAGTACGAAGTAATTTTATATTCCTGCTATTCATTCCTTTGCAACTTTACTACACTGAAGTTATTCTTTTGAACTCGTTTGCCCCTTGTTCAATTGGGAAAAAAACGTAATATACTTGTTATAGGCTAAAAAATACGTAATCAATATGCAAAACGGAGAAGATCACAAAAGTAACCCACAAGATCCACGTCATGTTCGGAGAATTGGATTGATGCAGCAAGCTTTTGCTTACACATTCTTACCAAACGAAGAAACACAACTCAGTTTTGTTAAAGCGAATCCAGAAATGGCAGCTTTTATTACACAGCTACATGAGCTTGATGAAAAAATTCAAGCTGCAGCCATTGAACGGCCTTTAGCGCAGATAAACAAAGTTGATCTTGCTATTCTACGAACAATTATGTTTGAATGGGAAACGGTCCATACCCCGCTGAAGGTCTTGATTAACGAAGGAGTCGAGATTGCCAAAGAGTTTGGCACGGAAAGTTCTCCTAAATTTGTCAACGGTGTGCTGGCAAAACTACTAACTGAATCAGTAAAGTAAAGAAAGATTTATGCAACTAAACACGCAAAAAGAAAATACATTCGCTCGCCTGCAGCGAGTGATTGCTGATTCTACTGGTCACGACCACGAAGAAATTACTCTGGATACAGATTTTGAAGTCGATTTAGGCTTAGATCCAGAAACGGACTTTCCCAATCTTATCCCAGCCATTAAAATGGAGTTTCAAGAAATCACCCTACCAAATCAAGACATCCTAGCTTGTGCCACTGTTGCGGAGCTCGTAGAACGGATTGACGACGAGTTATTTTAAATTTTCTATGTCCTTACCTACCTTTCAGAATCAAGAACTGTTAACAAATGCGCTGACCCACCGAAGTGCTTTAAATGAGCATCTTTCCACTTCGTTGGAATCAAATGAGCGTCTCGAGTTCCTTGGAGATGCCGTTCTGGAACTTGCAGCTACTCAATTTTTATTCAAGAAAATGCCAGATCAACAAGAAGGCATGCTCACAGCCTACAGAAGTGCTCTGGTAAAAACGACCACTTTGGCAGAAGTTGCGCTTGAGCTCGAGCTTGGAGAGCGACTACTCATGAGTAAAGGTGAAGAAGCCTCTGGAGGACGCCAAAACATCGGATTACTGGCAAATACCGTGGAGGCAGTCATTGGAGCACTGTACTTAGATCAAGGCTTTGACGCCGCATATAACTTCATTGAGAGTGTTGTTTTCCCTCGTTTAGATGAAATAAAAGAAAAGAAGCTCTACAAAGACGCCAAGAGCCAGCTGCAAGAACTTGTTCAAGCAAAAGGATTTAATGCACCTGAATATATAGTGATTGAAGAGTCCGGTCCAGATCACGATCGGCAATTTACAATAAAAGTCTTGATTGATGGATTAGAATCTGGTCGAGGCAAAGGAAAAAGTAAACAACTCGCTCAACAATCTGCTGCTCAATATGTGCTTGAACACCTTGAAGATTTGAAGTTTTAGCCCTTTCCATTCCTACTTGAGAAAGAGTCGAAAACATCGTATAATTTCGCCTTATGTTAAAAATAAAACTCGCTCGCTTTGGCAAAAAGAAACAACCTCACTATCGAATCGTCATCAATGAAGCTCGTGACAAACGCGATGGTAAGTATGTAGAAATGATTGGTCACTACGCTCCAACTATGGAACCAAAACTTCTCGAAGTTGACATCAAGAAGTACGACGAATGGTTAGAAAAAGGCGCTCAACCAACAGATACCGTGCTTTCCTTAGTTACCAGATTTAAATCAGGTAACCCATTTCCAGCAAAAACAAACCAGCTTTCTAAAAAAGCTCGGACTAAAGCCGCTGCCGCTGTGGAAGCCGCCAAAGTAGAAGCTGAGAAACCAGCCAAAGAAACACCTATTGAAGAGAGTACTCCAGAGGTTGCTCCTATAGTTACTCCAGAACCAGTCGTTGAAGCTCCAGCAGACGAAACAGCAAAATAATCGTAAGATAATATCCTTATGAAAAATCTCCTTGAATTCATCATAAACCACTTAGTTGATCATCCTGAAGATGTCAAAATTGACGAAACAGAATCTGCAGATGGTTTTACTTACACGATTCACGTCCATACAGATGATATGGGTAAGATCATTGGTAAAAATGGCAGAATTATTCAGTCATTACGCACCCTGGCGAAAGTTCGTGCGGTCAAAGAAAACATTCGCGCTTTTGTCAACCTCGCTGAATAAAAGAATGCTCAGCTGTTGCTTACTGTTCAGTTCCAAATAAGTCTATTGATCCGCCACCTTGAACTTGTTGTTGTTTTTGGTAGTCAGGAAATTGATATGTGTCCAGACTATTCAGAAAGGCTTGTTCTTTTTTGCCGATGCTAGGAAGGGGAGTGTCAACTGTCACCGCAATGGGCTGAGCAAAATAGTAGGTGCTTAACTCTAGTTCAGATTCATAGACGTCGGTAGTAGTCTGTAACACCGCAGAACCTGAGGCAGCTGGCTGAATCGCCACTGCTGGCGCCAAACTTAATTTGAACTTCGTTGCTTGAGTAATTGGCGTAATCTTTTCGATTAGATCCAAAAAAGTATTAATTTGGGTCAATGACCCTCGAGCTTTTAGTCCAATTGTTAAAACATTTACCCCATCTATGCTGATTTTTGTATCATCTCCTATTCTTTGTGGAGCAGCAACGACAGTAGTCCCATCCAAAGCAACTTTAGCGCTCTGAGTTGCCAATTTTCCCGGAGAAGTTGTGATATCAGATAAAGAGACGCCTGATTGTTGCGCCACACTATTTACACCAGAAATAAGCTGTAAAAGTGGCTTCTCAAAAGGGAGTGCTAAATCAACCTGAGGACTTTTAGAAAACTCTTCCAGGTAATCTACTTCTTGAAGGGACTTCACTTTATTTTGAAGAGCTCTGGATGTGTTTTGAGCTTGATTGTTCGCGGTGAGTAACTCAGCGAAGCTGCCCACTTGAGCAATAACGCCAAAAATCACAATTCCAAGTCCAATGACAACCATCACACTTGCAAAAAGCATGTATCGTCGACTAGTAATAATAGTTCGTATATCTATTTTATTGATGTCTAATTTCATATTTTTGGTGCAACTGTTGAAACAGTGACATTTATTTGATACTTTCCATCTAGTGATCGAGTTAAGTTACTTGGACGAACAGAAGTAAATTTATCAAAAACTTCTTTATCGGTTAGCTTTACTAACACATTCTTCAACTCAAAAACAGAGCTCGACTGCAGTTTCAACGTGAGTAACTTCTGATTTTGATCAAATTCCACTCCTATAATTGAAACGCTGCTTCCAAAGTAACTATTAAAAAACTGAATAATCACTTTCTTATCCTGTCTGTCTTGATCAATTTGCGCTAAACTGCCGAGCTTATGGACAAAGATCACAAATGTTTTCTCCGTTGTTTGGTTCCCAACTATTTGCGTGCGTAGCGAGCTTTCTATGTTCTTTGTCTTGTTCAATTGAAATGAGAGAAAAAGCTGAACTGCAGATGCAGCTACAAAGATTCCAAAACAGGCACCCAAAAAAATCGAGCAGATCAGCATGATCTTACGATCGGCAAGCTCTTGCTTGACGATCTCTTTGTGTCGATCAGATAGAAAATTAATTTCTCTTGGCATACATTATTTTAACGGCTTTAAGATTAATCCCATCGCAACTCCAAAAGCAAGTTGATTTGTAGCTGGAACTTCACCTTCTAATCCAGTAAAGGGTGCTGCAGTTAAGACTTCACAGTTGAGTTGTTCTGCAATGAATTGTGGCAATCCTGGAAGCTGAGCGCCTCCACCTGCAAGTAGAACTCTTTTCACAGGATCCAATGTGTTTTGGGAAGCAAAAAACTGCATTGCTTTCTGCATTTCCAAAATACTCGTCTTTACTGGAGGCAAGAGGATATCTCTCATCTTTCCCGCCAGCTGAGTAGGATCTAAACCGTAGCTTCGCTTATACTCTTCGGCCTGTTTTGCATCTAGCTGAACAGCCTGCTCCGTCGTTCTAGTCAACACTTGGCCGCCGCTGGCAAACGTGTACACAAAACGCAGCTCACCTTGATAGACAATTGCTAAATCTGTCGAACTCGCACCCATATTGGCAACCAAGGTAGGGACATCTTCCTGAGTAAACTGCATGGCACGAATTAATGCAATCATTTGTGTCTCCAACGCAGTCGGCTCAATTCCCGCGCGTAAGAACACATTTAAATACTTTTCAATCACAATTTTTCTCGTTCCAACCATTAAAACACGCATCTGTTCACTTGGATTCTTCCTGTCTGGACGATACAAAACTTGATATTCCAAGGAAAGTTCATCGAGCGGAATAGGAATGTGCTGCTCTGCTTGCCAGTTTATTGCAGATGCCAGTTCTGCGTCTGTGAGCGAGGGAATAGAGATAATCTTGGTGGAGACCAACGCCTCTGGCAAAGATAAGCGGACATCACTTTTACTTAATTTATGATCGGTAAAAATGTTCGTGATCAGCTGAGTAAGTTTATCAGCAACTGCGTCATCTGTTGGACTACTGACACCCACGGTATTTGGGACTTCAACAGCACGCTCCACAAATAATTTTTTACCCTGACGAACTTGGAGCACCTTCACGGCATAACTTCCAAGATCGAGGGCGACAGATAGTTGTGGCATAAGGCAGGCCTTCCTTTAAATCCGCTACTTCACAATCGTGTTTCCACTAAATAATACGTAATCCAAAATTGATGGTGCTGTGGGCAAACTGCGAACAACTTGTACATTTCTATTCTCATTTCCAGCATTGTTACTTCCACTTGACCGGATGGCATACGATTGAACAGGCATTTGCCCACTACTTGGCTGAACCAGCATTTTTGTGTCGTTGTATACGGGTTTAATGCGAATGAAGTTATCGTTGGCAGCCAGAGCAATTGTTGCCCGTTTGAAGTAGCCGTTTTGTCCTGCTCCAACTCCAGTGGTACTGAAGTTATTTGGCCGAGAACACGCCTCATACGTTTCATAACGAACTTTTACATCTGGAGGAGAAGCCGCTTTATTAATGGAGTAAACCGAAACGAGTAGAGAAGCGGGTGACTGAGTTGCGCAGCTATTTTCTAGCGACCAGTCAACGAGCAGTGAGCTTGGCGGAGTCGGGTGGGCAGCATCCGTGAGCTGAATCATAGAGCTGACACCTTGAAACACCTGCATTTCCAACTGATATTGCTTATTGATCGTGTAGGTGACTGTTGTATTTGAGCCAGCAGGAGTGATTGGACTTGAAGTAAACACGTCACCAGCAAAGGACAAGTCAGATGAAAGCGCTTGTTCTACACCTACTTCCGCCGCATTAAAAACTCGAGTGGACTCTTCCTCTTGGGTGGAAAGGGCAACCTCCTTGGTTGTTCTACTCGCAAGCGAAAGACCGATCGTCAATAACACCACCATGATAAGGACCACGATGATACCAATTTGACCTGACTGGCCAGAATCGTGTCCTGGCGGAAAATATTCCATGCCATAAGCTTAGCAAAGGGGACGGTCAGAGTAAATAGTGTCTAGGCTTCGTTGTATTCGCGATTTTTCTCGCGGTCTCGCTCAATCAGCTCACGAAGGTAGACAGAACGAGGAATTTTTCTCTTTTCAGAAATCCAATCCATATATGACATGAGAGAAGGAGGTAAGAAAAAGTTAAATCTGGTATCTGACTGATCTTTTGCGTAATCAATACTATCTTTGACCGTCTCGATAATATTTTCATCGGTGTACTCAACCAAAAAAAGTTTATCAGAGTGAATGCCATTCAAGAAAATAGAGTCAAAACCTCGTTTATACAGAACCACTACTGGCTTGCCTTTTTCCAGTGAGAGAGTGATTTCGTGCCCAATATTGAGACTAGATGGAAAGGAAGCTTCTATGACGACGATATCTGAAAGATTGATCCATTTTAATACTTTTTTGTAGAACACATCTTCTCCGGCAGTTCTTTCTGAGAAACGTGACTTCAAGTCATCAAAATCTGCACCAGTGATCTGATCATGTTGAACAGTGTGACCAAGAGACTCTAAAGTCTTCACAATTTGATCGTAATATTTCCCGTATTTGTCTTTTGCGTAAATGGCTGCACTAAAATAAATTTTCATACATTCCGTGGCTTGTTATTAATTAATTTGATGCATTGTACCAAATCATTGCTTTTTGAATAGGGAGATAAATGTAAAGGAGTTATACCGTAAGAAAATTAGAGTGATTTTTGACAATTTTTATGTTAATAAAGGGTGGCTTATGCGAATCTGGATGGGAAGTTAGAGTCTCGACAATAGTGACCTCAACTTCAGGAAAACCTTGCATCACAAACCATGCTTTTAACTCTGCGACCAAAGCAACAACCTCAGATAGAGTGTAGGTCGTAAAGAAACGCTCCCCACCCATAGCGGTATCCATAAAAGTCCTACCCTCTTGAGTTGACTCATATCTCTCAACATCCGCTCTCAGGTTGCAGTGAAGGATACTGCCAGGCCTTAGCACTCTCAGTTGCTCAACAAGAGTGGGTAAGACTTGATCTTTCTTCAGGTGAGGTAAGACACCTATCGCCATAGCCAAGTCAAAGCATTCTGAAGGATAACTGAGCCTACGGATGTCTTCTTGGATCAAGAAGGTGCGGTCATGAATTGTTCCTAAGATTTTGTCTGTGTTTACGACACTTTTTCCATTCCCTTGATTATCTGTTGCCTTGACGAGGTTGTCCAATCGATCAATTATTTCAATTACTTCATTAATCATGAAGACTGGACTACCTTGCTGGCTTGCAATGTCACTCACTTCTTTGATAATTTTAGCAAGCAACTCAATATTCTCCCAATTAATATGCTCCTGACCTACCGCCAACATTCCTGGAGAAATATCTGAACCAATCACTTTTAAGTCACCTCGCAACAGAGCCAAAAAGATTAAATCTCGAGAAGTTCCGACACCAGTGAGTAAAATTTTTGCATCTGGAGGTAAATAGAGAATAATATCTTGATAGTCGTTGAAAATAGCTTCCCACATCCCTTTAATAGCCGTTGGATCCCATTCTGAACGAGAATAGATCTCCGCGGAGGCTTGATACGACTCACGAGTTGTAGCAATTTGTTCAGGACTTAAGTCCGTAGTGCCAAGATACCGATAGACTACTTCTCGACTAGAAACCTCTGAGGTGACTCCAAGATTGCTGTTATCATTTCCATTCAAATAATTTTCATTGAGTGGTGATACTAGACTTCGTTCGGTGGAAACCATATGTAAAATTGTTCTGGATTAATAATAAAAAAACTTGGTCCATTCTGATTGGTGCCAAATCTTATGTGCAAATTATATCACTATTTTCAGAATTTTACACATAACAGATATGTTATTCAACCACCATACTAGTAGCGATACCACTATAAAACATGGTACTGTGACGTATGTCTTCTTTCTCTGCAATCTCTCAAAAAACAAAAATCATTACTGGCCTACTGATTTTGTCCCTCCTAGTCCTGTGTGCTGGAAGTATTTTTTTCGCTCAAAAAATTCTCGTTCAAAACGCTGTGCCTACTCCCATCACTACTCATTTAGCTCCTTTTTCTGATTCCACAGACCTACCTGCTCGTCCCGTCTCAGTCATTCAACCACTGATCCAGGACTGTCTATTTGTTTATTTTCAGGGCTGTGTACAACGAATAGCGCAAAATTTAGTAAACGAAAACAACAAGTATGAAAATTTTGCTGCCAAAGATATTCAGTACATCTTTTCATTCAACCAACAAAGCACGCTATTCTCCTATAGTGAGGTCGTTGATCCGTCATTCACATCGCGCTACTTTCCAGAAAGCGCCACCACAAGCTCTTCCACAAAACTAGAGCAACGATTTACTGCAGAACAAATATTGCAACGTGTGTCTATTAAAGAAAACATCAATCCTCGAGTTCTTTTAACACTGATGGAGGTAACGCAGAACGGCAAAGGCGTCATCTCAACTTCTAGAAATGCTCAACAGCCTTTCTTTGACAACGATCTGGGTTTTGCTAAGCAACTCACTACAGTTTCTCAAGAATTATCTGCCTCTGCTCTCAAGTATCAGCTTCAAAAGCAGGACGGCAAAGCGCTGCCAAAACAATTGGTGTTTTTCAATAAAGCCTACACCGTGGGAGATCAGACCACGGGTGACACCTTGGCGTTGGTGGAGTTTTTAGCTGCACATTCCAAAGGAAAAGGGCAGTTCGAGCAATCCATCGAGGTAGAGCAGACTGAGTCAGCGCCAGCGAACAATTTTGTTGGTCTATATACTCAGCTTTTCTCTGTTGACCCAATTCAAAACATAATCACACGATAGCGTGAACTCGCTCGATTCTTTCTCTAAAAAATACATAAATAAGACGTATACACACGTCCCTTTTTATTTGTTATAATCTGCTTATAATAATAGCTACAGTTCTTCTTGAGAGAAGTTCCTTATAGAAATGCTCTCAAAAAACATGTTACAACTAGTGCATGCTACAAGACCAAAAAGATAATATTATGCCAAGATCAAGAGAAAATGAACGAAACGTCAGAAGACCTAGTCTTGAAAAGCTCATTAGCATTGCTCGTCAAGCTAGTCTACTTGGACTATTGGCTACAACACTTGTACATGGACGAGATGTCGAGGCTCAAAGTGGGGGAATAGTAGATGTTCCTTTTGGAGATACAAATAAGTCTGCTCAAATCCAAGATAAGAGTTGGTATGTTCCTGAAACCCAGACCACCGGAAGACCGCCATCGGGAGATCCCGCTTTTTTTGATGTAGTAAGTGATCCTCTTTCAGAAAAAGAAGGTAGCAATTTTCAAAGAGCTGAAGTCGCACCTGAGGTCAATGTTGACATTATTATTCCCGGCATAACAGAGCCGATTAAAGTTCCAGAGAGTCTAATCAATGGATCAGTACAGGTTGTTTTTCCTCCAAGCACCAACTTTAATGTTCGACAAGTTCCAGGAGAGGGAAATTCTTTAGCTCAAACACTTAATGGTGGTGGAACTGTTTTTCTAGCAAACCAAGAACTTATAGCTGCAATCCAAGCAGCTAATCCAGAAGTATGGGCCATACTTAATTTTCAAGTTGGACTTCAAGGAGTGGTGACTGTCAATCCGACTGGAAATTCTAACTACGACATTTGGAACATGGTTGTAATTCCTAACAATCCAAGTGACTCAGATCAACTATTTTACACAGTAGGCTTCATGCCAGCAGACTTTGTGAATCAATATCGCCCTGCAACAATGCCGGTAGTCCCTGATGGAGCTCCTCCGGCGTCAGCTTTGCTTGAGCATCGTGAGCCTCCAGTTGCTCCTGCAACTGATCTGGCAACAGCTACGGCGGAAAACAACCTTCAAGGGACTCAAGTTGCGCCAGGAACTCCCGAAGCATCGGATATAACACCAACTCCAGCACCGACAGCTGCCGCTGAGATAGCTCAGTTGCCAGGCGCGACCCTTGCAGAGCAACTAGCGGGAACAGATGCAGTAATTTATAGACCGGTTCCAGTAGAATTTTTGGCACCTACAGACGCAAAAACCTATTGTCTTAACTGCTCAGGATTAACTAGGCCTGAATGGATTGAAGTACGAAATAGTTCCAACGAAAAATGGAGAGACTATTTGGCTTCAGGTGGGCCATCAATAGCTGATTATCTTAGGGTAAGCAACAATTCACTAGAGCGAATGGCCCCAAGATTTGTGTTTACAGAGGATTTAAACGATGGGTCTCAGTCTGAAAACCGCGCTGGGTTTATATCAAGCACAGAAGTCGTGAACGGTAAAACGATTCTAGTTGTGCGATTTATAAATACAGATGAAAGGACACACCATTTACTCGTTTACGACGAAGCAGATACTAGTGGCATAGAATATGCTTCTAATTATATCTCTGTTCCTTCAGCACAAGAATTTTTAGATTCAAATCCAAATAGACTAGGATCTAATCTAATTTTTACACGATCAGCTGCTGAAGTAGCTGCTATTCTTAATGACAATACAGGTAGACAGGTATTAGTTAGGTATCACAAAGTTGTTGCAAACATTGGCAGACATATTCGTAATGGAACCCAAAGATTATTTAATGAGTATTACGAAGCTTTATGGAATTCAGTAAATCGGGGAACGCCTCCACCCCCTACAACTCGCAACACTGAACCAGTCCTGATCACTCCTGGCACAGATGCTGATTTTGATGTCCTTTTGCGGTTCGGTGCTGGTCAATTGATTTTTCTTCCCAGATAATCTGCAAACGCTCTGAGTAAATAGTCCTTTCTCTGTCGTTTTATTTATGTCATACTTTTGTCGTGAAGAAGATTATTTTAACTGTTTTTGCCTTTCTTTTTTTCGTTGGAGTTGTTGCAACTGCGTTTTATGTTGTTTTTTTCAGAAAAAACACCCTCTCTCTCTTTGAGAAACCTCAGGAAAGTCTTCAAAATACAGATCAAGCGTTTCCCCTTTTGGCAGAAGAAATTAAAATACGAGGCGCAAGCATAGAAGAAATTGATGGTCTAGGTGAGAGAACTTACATTCTTCGCGCCACGCTCACACAACCACTATTTATGACTGGAAAGTTTCTAAAAGGAGAGTTTACTATTGATGGGAGCTCAACTCCTCTTTATTTCAACTTGGGTGTATCAACTGGACAGATTTTGTTTGGCAACGTAAATACAAGCGCATCCACTTGGAAACGTATCTCCGCAGGTGAAGTAAAAAAACTTGTTGGAGAGAATAAAAAAATAGTTATCTACGTGGTAATTCCCAAAAACACCTCTCAGCTCCTGCCCAATACTCAAGAAGATGTTTTTGCAAAAAGTCAGCAAGGATATTATAAAATAATAGGTGATATTGTACGTGGATACGCAAGTACTATTCCCCAACCCATAGAATTTGCAATTAATCAATTTGGAGTTATGGAATGAAGAAAAAACTGCGTTCCTTATCTATTCTAGCAACTACTCTTTTCTTCTTTCAAATGACGGCAGGTTCTGTTTCTGCGAGTGTCTGCTATGCCAGTAGAACAATCAATCAGTGGTATTGTAGTAACGGAAGTAATTTTATTTGCAATGCTTCCGAATTACAATGCGCCGGTCCTGCACCAATTGGCGGTAGCTCGTGCACAACGAGCGGCAATACCACGTATGGATACTGCAACTGTATTAGAGTTTGTCTTAGTTATAATACAAATTCTGGCGGAACATGCCAACAGGCAGCACCAATTTTTGGGGCTTGCAACCAAACTTCCTGCAGCGTAAACGCCACTATTAAGAACTGTGCTTACCTATTGGGTGTCTGTAATGAATCCACCACCACCCAGCCACTCAGTTGTTGGGGGCCAGGAAGCCCTCCGCCTGTCTGTGGCAACAATATTTGTGAGACTGGAGAAACATCCGCTACTTGCCCAGCAGACTGCACAACCACTCCGGCGTACTGCGGAGACAGCTCCTGTAATGGGGGGGAGACCTGCTCTACTTGTTCATCAGACTGTGGCACATGTACCAGTATTGTCTGTGGAGATCTTATTTGTAATGGATCAGAGACCTGCTCGAGTTGCGGCGTGGATTGTGGCACGTGCATAGGACCGCATTGCAATGATAACATTTGTAATAATGGCGAAACATGTAGTACTTGTCCCAATGATTGTGGTAGCTGCGTCTGTAACCCATCCTGCTTTCCTCAATGTGGGCAACAAGACGGCTGTGGAGGAACCTGTCCGAACACTGGCGTAGGAACTCCGGCGACACCTACTGGATTGACACCGGCGGATGGGAGCTCTATTAACTCTAGTCTTGGTCAAGTCATATTAAGCTGGAATGTTGCGAATCTGGCTCAAACATATCAAGTGCAAGTCTATCCCACTGGTACTCCAGCTGGTCAAGAATGCACCGTCCCAAATAGTCACTGTCCAGCTGCTTCGGCAGGTACGTCATACACACTCATCCTTAATGCTGGTGTAACTGGTTACACATGGCGCGTCAGAGCGATGAACACAGGCTGTGGCTCCACTCAAATCAGTACTTGGACTGCACCCATTTCATTTACCTTAAATGGGGGATTCAGTGGCAGGTTCTATGATGATGCGACTGAGCTGGCGGCAATTAATCCCGGCACAGGCTTGTGTGAAAAAGTTGGTGCTTCTGCTTTATCTGCACCAACCGGGTCATCTGTGAGAGCGATCTGGGGAGCAAACACAACCCCTGGCACGGTGACTGGCTCTTCTTACACAATTGATAACGTCGGGTACAATGCGAATACGCTCGTTTCTCTGAGCTTACCACCTGGATATCGCTGCACTTGTCCAGCAGGGTGCTCCTATTCTGGTATCGCCCAGCCACTCGGAAATGTACACTTCTTCATCACCACCGCACCATTAAATTGGTGGCAGACGGCCAATGGCTACTTATTTGCAGGTACGATTACCGGCATTGGCATTCAATCTCAAATCCCGCAATCTTGTGCCTCCTCAGGAAGTTGCACAGCCGCACTCTCTAGCTATGACAGTAGTAATACGCCAAAAAGTGATGGCACCAGCCTCACGTCAGGTGGCAGCATTGACTCAACCGTTGACACTGGCTCATCCTATTCCTACTTAAACCAAAGCGGAACAAATACCCACGCAGAAGGGATGAGGTTGAATGGAGCAAAAGAAGACTACACCTACTTCAGTCAACAGTATGGCATCACCGCTAGCACAGCCGTTGACTTCACTGGAGCCCAGCCTGTATCCAACCCCAATCGCGCATACTATGCCAATGGAAACGTTACTATTAATTCACAGTGGACACTCAATACGGCAGACTCACTTGTCATTTTTGTCAATGGAAACTTGACCATTTCTCAGCCAATTAGAGTAGCCAAAGGAGCTTTCCTCGCCTTTATTGTCAAAGGAAACATTACTTTTGATAAATCACTTGGATCCAACGTATCAAATAACCCAAGTGTGGCCGGTGTGTATGTGGCGAATGGACAGATCATTAGTGAATCAAATAACCCTGGAGATGACTTGAAGCTAGTAGGCGAGGGGACATTTATCGGATGGTCGGGAGTTCAGTTACAAAGAAACTTTAATAATGCAAATGTAAATAGGGGCGGAACAGAGCCCATTGAAACGTTTAAGTTTAGACCGGACTTCCTCGTTACCGTTCCAGAAAAAATGACCAAGCCAATCTACTTATGGCAAGAAACAAACTAAGCAAAAAAATCTGCTCATGAACACATCATATATTCAACCAGAAAAAACCTATCAAGCCGGTTTTACCCTTCTAGAAGTGTTGGTTGCCACGTCAATTACGGTGGTGATGATGATTGCTGCTACTGGCTTATTCTTAGCCACCTTACGCACGAGCACTAAAAACTCCCAAGTCTCGGCGATCAAAACCGATGGTGACTATGCTTTAAGCCAAATTGAGTTTTTATTGCGCAATGCGGTCACAATCGTGCCAGATCCACAAGCTCCATTGGGAGCAGTTTGCTCTGCAGGAATGTCAAGCATTAGTTTCAAACTCAGGGATGGTGGGACAACAACCTTAACCTCAGCAAACAGCTTGATTGCTTCCAAATCGGCAACCGCAGCAAACCCGAGCTACTTAACCTCACCCTCCACTACGTTATCAAACCTGTTATTTGATTGTTCGCAGGCTGGCACAAATTATGGAACGTATGTTACTGCTTCATTTACACTGTCAAAAGATGAAACGAATTCAAATACACCCAATACAATTACTCAAGACTTCCGCACCAGTGTCAGTGTCAGAAGTTATTAGTTTTCTGTTGAAAAGCAGGGACCACCTTATAAACCACTCCAGCCGCCCAATTGCTCTGAGCCAAATGTTTCAGTTGGCTCGTTTACCACATACTTACGGACCAACACAAAGTCTATTGTCATGTCAGTGATATTAAACGTCCCTGCATTTGCTCCAAATAAAAAGCCGAGGGATAGATTTGGAGCGTACTGATTAATAGTGGCTGTGTAAGAATTTGGTGTTCCTCGATTTTGAGAGAAGCGCACGCCAGAAGAGTGATAGGCAATTCCATTGATGTAGTACGTGTTTGCAACGGGTGTGTAAAGAGTCACATTATTCGCAATGTCATAAATGCTGGTTGTTCCTGTTGTGGCAAAAATCTTCATGTCATTACTTTGACTAGAATTGGTGACAAACATTGCCAAATTTTTTAAATTACCACTATTATCTGTAGAGTTGGTATCAGACAGATGTAGTCCTGAATAGTTGACAGGGGGGGTTGCCCATTTAGCTCGATCTTCAAAGATTTGATTGAGGTTGGAGGCGGTAACAGCGAATTTGGAAAAAACAGTTCCTGTACTAATTGTTAACTCGCCGTTGGAGATTGAGTAAGCACCAGTTGCACCCCATTTTACCGTATTCAAACTAGAGTTAGTAAAGTCATCAAAAAAGTCAAACACTTGGTTTCCATTTGCAATGGATGCTGCCGTAGAGTTCCCATAGTACAGATAAAAAGTATAGATTGGAGGCGCAAGGCTGGGTATTTTTACCCAAATCAAAGTACTCGAAGTATTACACCCATTTGAGCCAGTTTCTATCCAGTAAGGGAGCGACACACCGCTAAAATCTGTCACTCTCACATCCTGGCAACCTACCTGCATTTTCCCAGCACTGATTAGTGCACTCGTATTTACAGCTATTTTTGCTTGGAACGCCGTCTGAGGACCACTCTTTACTTTCAAGTCTACTTGCTGACGATACCGCCAACCTGAAGAAACAGGACTTGGAGGAGGACTATATGGTTGAGGGGAAAAAATAACAGAAACAGGTGCATCCGCAAGGTTGTACTCTTCAAACTGCTGACTAAGCGTAGATTGCTTACTAATCCCAGAATCGTTCCAAGTTGTTGTTATGGTGACAGACACAGAAGTCCGACTTCCAATGGTCGTCACTGAGATTATTGCGCTACGTTGAAACAAGCTTTTTGCATCAACAAATTGCGTCGTCGTACATGGGGAGTTTGTGAGCGCGGTAAACTGGACGGCCGTCTGAGGCACTGTTGATAGACAGTACGTCATAGAACTGCCATCTGCTTGGAGTGTCGCGACAAAAGAGTCCCAGCCCAAGACAGATCTCATTTGGCGTACTGACTCCATTCCTTCTTGGGAGTACTTTGTTCCGAGTGTTTTCGCTTGCGAGAAAGAAGCACTCTTCAAAGAAACTGTCATTAAGCTCACTAGCGTAGTCATGACCAGGGTCACAATGCCAATTGCTATAATTACTTCTAGAAGTGCCGCACCGCGATTTTTTTGCATATTACATACTGACGACAGTTCCTTCACTAATATCACCACCCGCACCTACAGTAAACGTATATGTTGTGCCTGTGACTCCCGTTAAGGTTACCGAACTTGGTTGATTTGTGCCTCCTGTCAAAACCTTGAACGTCACTAAGAGTGGCTGTTGAAGTGTCACGTTATTTGGCAAGTCATAGAACTCTGTTTGGACCAATGCACCTGCACTACAAACTGCCTGCAGTTGCACTCTAGCATTTGCAGTGGTAGTACCGCTCAACTGATATCCTTGCAAAATACCACAGCCGATTGGTTTGTCACCCACCCGAGCTTTCTTCTGAGCTGTTCGCAGAAGCAGCTGAACTTGTTGTCCGGCAGTAATAACTGTCTGATTATCGTTAAAATGTAGATAGGAAGTAATACCTACTCCAAAAAGCAGAATGAGTATTGTTGTCGAGACAAGGAGTTCGATCAAAGTAAAACCGCGGAGTGCAAATTGCTTCTTCATAGTTTTATGCTACGGATTCTTCACACAATACGTAGTTGGATTGGTATTTTCTAGAGTGGCACAGATCGTAAATGTCTTACACAAGCCACTTACACAGCCTGCTGGTGTGTACACATAACTGTCACCTTTGGGACCCGCCATAGATGGGGTGCTAATGTAGCTGCCAATAGGGGACATGGTTGTCCAGTTTACCGAGCTTGGGTAACTTCCGATGTCTGTGCGATAGAGCACGAGAGCACTTTTAACTGATTCTAGATCTGCCTGTCGTTTGGCATTACGTGAATTCGCCAAAATCTTTGTGTACATGACTGCGCCAGATGTGACTAGTAGGGCAATAATTGAAACGACCACAATTATCTCAATCAGAGTAAAACCTTTTGTAAAATGTATTTTTCGCATAGATCTAGTTTACAACAGTTCTCAAGGTACAAAAAAGGGGGAGTTTCCTCCCCCTTTTGGTAAATTTCATTCTGAGTTACTTACTGTCTTTGTGATGTACAGAAGTAGTTGCCACCAGCTGCGGCGTACGCACATACTCCGCCTGCTCCAACAGTTGTAGCATTTCCCGTTCCTACCTTTTCTAACAATGCACATGAGCAAAA
>Ga0105047_10000042_pt1 | contig 151162 bp, 141 predicted proteins | sample MAT04_FD_78384 | JGI IMG/M metagenome (GOLD analysis project Ga0105047, IMG submission 78384) | Freshwater microbial communities from Lake Fryxell liftoff mats and glacier meltwater in Antarctica - MAT-04 (megahit assembly) | ecosystem: Environmental > Aquatic > Freshwater > Ice > Liftoff...
GCCAGCCGGAGGTTGCCAAGACACTTGCCAATGATCTTGGCCGGGATGTGATGGGAGGTTTTTTGCGAAAAAATTCCCCTGGTGGGCAGCGTGGTTGCAGAGAATGTGGTTGGGCAGGACCCCCGGTATGTTTACAATTTGACGCCTGCCCAGGTGGAGAGCGCCTGGAACCAGGTAAGGGCTCGCTTCAGGGAATGCCCTACCTGCTGCCAGGTTGTATGCGTGTCAGATTTTGATGAGCAGAGCGGGTTTTGCCAGGATGACAGCCCGCGTAAAAATGATATTGCTGCGGCGCAGGCTGAACAGGCTGGCAGCGCGATCAAGGGTTTTGCCGCGGCGTTTGGGTTGGACACGGCTTTTAAACAGGTTGGCGAGGCTGTAAAGAGCGCAGGCGCCACGGTACAGAGTGCGGCGAGCCAGTCGGCGCGCTGTCCCAAGGACGGCGTGCTGGCAGCGCCCGGGACCAAGTTCTGCCCGGAGTGCGGTACAGCCATGATCCAACCATCGGTTGCCAGCTGCCCAAAATGCGGAAAACCCAGCATGGGCGCTAAATTTTGCCCGGAATGCGGTGCAAAAATTGAAACCGCGCCAGTTGCAACAGTATGCTCTGGCTGTGGTGCTCAGCTTAATGGCGCTAAGTTCTGCCCGGAGTGCGGTACTAAATCCGGGTAGGAGGGCCTTTTAGGTTTCTGCCTTAAAACTGCAAGGAGCGATTAAGCGCAAATAAGATGTGCTTATCGCTCCTTGTTTCTTTAAAGTGATATTTTTTGCCTGTAACTCTACGGGAATAAAAAGCTGTCTACCTAACCCGGATACCATACAATGCGTGGGTCATCTGCGGCACGCTGGATATTCCAGGCCAGGTCGATCATCTTTTTTAGGTCGATTTTGGGCCGCCAGCCGAGTAGGAATTTGGCTTTTGAGTTATCCAGCCAGGTGGAGTGGTAGGGGGTCTGAATACTTACTGAGGGAAGCCCACGGGTTTCTTGCAGGTAATGCGCCATTTCTCCATAATCCACAGGCTCATCCATGCAAATGTTGAATGTTTGCTGTCTGGCACGCGGGTGATCGATGGCGGTAAGGATGGCGCCCACGAGGTCATCTACGTGCACAAAGTTTCGTTTGACTGGCTGTCCTTGCGGGTCGAGCATGACGGGGATAGTTCCTTGGTGGATGTATTCATCCGCTTGCTGTACGGTCACCAGGTCGCGCCAACGCGGCCCGCCAAAAACATCTTCTCCAAAGGAAAGCTGGTATTTGAAGTCATCCTTTTCCATGATCCACGGCGCGCGCAGGCAGCAGCCGTTGAGGCCATATTGTATGTAATATTGCTCGAGCATGGTCTCTTCCATTACTTTTGAGAGCGCATAGCAGCCCTGGTAGGCACTGTGTTTTTGCTGCTCGGTGACAGGCAATGGGTGAGGATAGACAAAGTGCCCCATAGCCGCATCCCCACCAATCAGAATGAATTGTTGAAAATCGGGATTAACGCGGCAGGTTTCCAGCAGCCAGAACAGTCCGCCGATGGCAACGCTCATGATGTCTTGCGGGGTTTCCTTGCAGGTTGCCAGGTGCAACACATGGGTTACACTCTGCAGAGCCTTTTTAACAGTGCCCAGGTCTGCGATGGAACCTTGAATGACTTCCAGCCGGTGGCGGGCGGGCAGCAGGCGGTGATGGCATAACGCGCGCACGGTGAAGGCATCAAATTGCGGATCTGAAAGTAAGCGGTCGATGAAAACGCTGCCAACTTTGCCGGTAGGGCCGGTCACTAGAATCCGTTTTGTCTCAGGCATGGTTATGATTCCCCTGAAAATTCACTGGCGATTTCTTTCCAGAAGTCATCTTTTTCGCCAGGAATATAGGAAATATAGAGTGCCAGCCGATCAGCCAGACCTGCGTAGCGAGACTTTAGTGCGGTTGCGAGTTCGGAGGGCGAGTTGGCTTCTGTACAAAACTCAGCCAGCATCTCATCGGTCACCAGGGCGGGCATCTCGAGCCACTGTCCGCGTGCAGCCAGGGCTGAAAGTTTTTCGCCGACTTCAAGCCAGCCATGATGTTCGAGCACGGGCCGGTAGGATGGGGTGGATGCATAGAAGGAGACTTGCTGCCGGCAGAATTCGCGTTCCTGCGGGTTGGTGGCGGCGAAGACCGAGGTTGCCATATCGATTTTCTGTCCGTCGCGACCCGATTTTGCGACGCCTTCGCGGATGGCGGGGATGATCAGGTTGCGCAGATAGGAGGGGGTATGGAAGGGGTGTACGTGGAATCCCTGGCACATTTCACCTGCCAGTTTGGCCAGCCCGGTGTTGACTCCGGCAATATAGATTGGAATATCGGGGTGTTCAATGGGGCCTGGATTGAAAAAGGGCGACATGAGGGTGATGCGGTAATATTCGCCGCGGAAGTTGAGCGGGGTTCCATTTTGCCAGGTATCCCAGAAGGCGCGTAGGAGCTGGATCTGTTCGCGCAATTTGCCGGTGACGGATGCGGGCCATTCGAGTCCAAAGCGGCGCTCGATGTGTGCTTTGACCTGTGTACCCAGCCCAAGGATGAAGCGCCCATTGGATTGGGCTGCCAAATCCCAGGCTGTGTACGCTATTGTGGCGGGGGAGCGTCCAAAAGAAACCGCGATGCCCGTTCCGGAGTGGATGCGTTGGGTGTGTTCCGCGATCAGGGCATGCGGCAGGAAGGGGTCGTGCTGCGTTTCCTGGGTCCAGATAGCATCAAAACCGGCAGCTTCTGCGGCTCTGGCTATGGCAGGCACTTCATGTAAACGTGTTGGCGGTAAAGCGGCATCCAGTTTCATGTCAGACTCCTATTGTGATACTTAGAGATTTGACTATTCCGAGAGCAGGTAGGCACTAATCCAGTTGGTGGTGGCCAGCAGGGCATCCAGATGGGTACGTTCGTAATTGTGGGAGGCATCCACACCAGGGCCGATCAGTGCCACGGCAGCATCACCACCGGAGCGCCAGAAGGCCTCGCCATCCGAGGCATAATATGGGTAAATATCCGTCTGATAGGGAATTTTGTGTTCTTCGGCCAGGCTGCGCAGCTTCTGGGAGAGGCCATGGTGATAGGTGCCGCCGCTATCTTTGATGCACAGGGTGGCGTTGAATTCATTGGACGTCTGTCCGTCGCCAACCGCCGCCATGTCAACAGAGAGTAGTTCATGCACGCTATCAGGAATGCCAGCCGATGCGCCGTGACCTACTTCCTCATAGTTGCTGAAGTGGAAGTAAACGCTTTGTTCAGGCTGGAGGCCGGCATCCAGCAGGGCTTTGATCGAAGCGACAATGGTTGCTACGCAGGCTTTGTCGTCCAGAAAGCGTGAGCGTATAAAGCCATCGGTAACTTCAACGCGCGGGTCAAAGCTGACATAATCGCCAACCTGAATGCCCAGCGTGCGGGTCTGGTCGGCGGAGTTTGTGCGCGCATCCAGGCGCACTTCCATGTTGTCTTCGGCGCGTTTTGTTTCACTGACAACTGCCCCATGTACATGGGCGGAGGCTTTTTCAAACATATAGGAGCCGCGTACCTTGCCACCCTGGTTGGTAAGTACCCAGCAACCCTCCGTTTCCACGCCGTTCAGGATCAGACCGCCAATGCGCGAAAGTTTAAGCCGCCCATCGGGTTTGATCTCTTTAACAACCGCGCCCAGGGTATCGACATGGGCGGTCAGTGCGCGCGGCGCGTCTGATTTTTTGCCTTCCCAATAGGCCACCAGCGCGCCTTTGCGGGTGCGTGACAGTTTGAGCAGTGGGTAGGCTTTCAGTGCCTGCTCGGTAAATGCCACGGCTGGCTCGGCAAGGCCAGTTGGGGAAGGGGAGTTGAGCAGGTCGACCAGGAATTCGAGCAGGAAGGCAGAATCAATGGCTGGAAGTGGCATTTTTGTTTACTCCGATGATAAGAAATGATAGTGGTTTGCAGGGTAATTTGTTAACCGGGCAGGCTTTCAAAGGCGGTGATTTTTTCCCGCCAGGTTTCGGGAATGGGCATGGTGGTGTGCTCGTGATAATCAAAGGTTACCAGCACGGTGGAAGCGGTGGCAAGTTGTGTGCCTGTGGTTTCATCGAACATGCGGTAATCCATGCTCAACGACTTGTTACCCAATTTTGTAACGCGCACGCCCACACGCACATCCATACCGAACAGAACCGGCGCGAGGAAAGTGACATGCGCATCGGCCAGGATAATGCCAACTTCCAGAAAGGATTGCTTTTTGGAGAACAGCCCGAGCTGAATAAGATAATTCACACGCGCCTGTTCAAAATAAGTCATGAAATTGGCGTTATTGACATGTCCTTGCGGGTCCAGGTCACCATAGCGGACTTCGATGGGATAGTTGAAATGAAAGTTGCTCATGCCTTTATTATAAAACGTAAAGCGTAAAAGGCAGCGATTGGTACGTACCCTTTTACGCTTTAGCAAGTGTAGATGCGATTTTTAGGCCGGGATTGCTCAACAGTGGCAGTATTTGGGCAATCATAATACAGAGAGTTTATTTGCAGTAGCTTGCGAGCGCAGTTCTGTTTAACACCATAATTCGCCCAGCCTGGCTGATTGAGATGAATTCATGTTCGCGGAAAAAAGCCATTACCTGGTTTACGCGCTTGCGCGAGGCGCCAAGGAAAAATGGCGCAGTTTGCCTGGGAAATATTTCACAAGCAGACCAGTATGCATAAAACCCGGTAAAATAGAGGGCATGCCAACAAAATCCTTGAGTATGTTGTGGCCGTTGATCCTTGTGTGGGTTGTTTCGGGATTGGCCGGGATATCTTTTCTGCGAACGGCGTACAGCGCGAAAACCCTGCCACCAGTGCGCGGCTGGCGCGCTTTTTTGCGCGAGCTGCACTTTCGGCTGAGCTTTGCGGCCGGTGTGGGCCTGATCCTGTTTGTTATACTAGGCGTTGCCTGGGTAGTTTTGAACTAAGAGTCCGCCGAGTATCCAGGTATCTAAACCCTGGTTTGACCATTTGAGCATCGAAATGTGTCGTCTCAAAAAGAGTGGAAAGGTGAGAGTCACCCAACGTTTTCGGAGTTAAAGCGCTGAAAACCGGGTGACTCTCACCTTAATCCCCAGGTGGGTATTGAGATAATAATTTATATGTTCCCGAGGGGGCAAAATTGGCGAATATAAGCTGCCTTGTGATAGAATAAATGTGCTAATTAGTCCGTGTGTCCTAAACCAACCTTTTATGAAACCCATCCGCGCATCTGACATTGGTTCCTACCTATACTGCCGCCGTGCATGGTGGTATCGCTTGCATGGACAGGAATCCATCAACCAGGGTGAAATGGCGGCTGGAACAGAATTGCACCGCCAGCACGGCCGTGCGGTGCTGGTGGCGGGCTTGCTGCGCGGGCTAGGTTTTGTTCTTTTGCTTTTGGCGTGTGTGCTGCTGACAGCTTTTGGCTTGATGAACTTCCTGGGAAATTGATGATTCTTTTTTACGCCGCTCTGCTGCTGATGGCTGTTGCACTCATTTTGCTCTGGAAGTCCGGGCGGTCCCAAAAAGCTTCCGGGCTGCCGGGTGGGCGTATCATTTATACCGATACTCAGGCGTGGGGCAGCAAGGTGGAGAAAGCGCTCTATGATTCAATGACTGGCTTGACAGGCAAGCCAGATTACCTGGTTGAGAAAAACGGGCATACCATTCCGGTGGAAGTTAAATCGGGGCGGGCCCCACAGGAACCTTATGACTCTCATATTTACCAGTTGGCTTCTTATTGCTATCTGGTGGAAAAAACGCTTGGATCGCGCCCACCCTACGGCATCATCCATTACGCAGACCGCGATTTTGCCGTGGATTACACGGTAGAACTTGAAAATTCCTTGTTGGAAATCATGGCTGAAATGCGCCGCGATGAGCGTCATCAGGATGTCCCCCGTTCGCACGACAGCAGCGCGCGCTGCGCTGGGTGCGGGTTTCGGAATGTGTGCGAAAAAAAACTCTAAAAACTAGATTCTTGAAACCACCATGCATTGTTTATTTATAATCCCGCAATTCGTGACCGTTCTGAGTATAATTTAGCCATGACTTCAACCCTAAATCCAAGGCGTATTGCAGTCGCGGGACATCCAAAGCTGCTCGAGTCTTTGCAGGAGGCCGCTTTGATTGCGGCTCATCTTACTGAAAGAGGCCTGGAAGCTGCACATGGGTCGCTTTATGATACAAAATTGCGCAAGCGTGTACATGCAGGCGAATTTGACCTATTGGTTGCAGTTGGCGGCGACGGCACAATGCTGCGTGCAGGGCATTTGTGCGCTCCGCACGGCGTCCCGATCCTGGGAGTGAACAAGGGCCGCCTGGGTTTCCTGTTTCAAGTGGACCAGGGTGGTTGGCAAAAGATGATTGACCAGTTGCTGGGCGGGGACTTTTGGGTCGAAAAGCGTATGATGTTATGCGCCGATCACATTCGTTCAGGCGAGGTGCTGGGCTCCTGGCAGGCGCTTAATGATGCAGTAGTGAGTCGAGGGCAATTTTTACGTCCCATCCACGTCTCGGCCAGCGTTGATGAGCAATACCTGACCACTTATGTGGCAGATGGATTAATTGCCGCAACCGCAACGGGTTCCACTGCCTATGCTCTGGCTGCGGGTGGTCCTATTTTGCCCCCTGAACTGCGTAATATCTTGATTGTTCCCATCGCGCCTCATCTTTCGGTGGATCGCGCGGTTGTTCTTCCCGAGGGTTCAACGATCAGTATGACGGTCTTAAGCGAAAATGCTGTTCTCAGTGTGGATGGGCAGATTCCGATTGGCCTGGCTGATGACGACCGGGTGGATGTGCACGTTGGGTCAGACAGCGTGCAGTTTATTCGTTTTGGCGATTCTGGCTATTTTTACCGCAACCTGACTGCGCATATGAATCAAAACTCAATGACAGGAATTCCGAGATGACTGCGAATACTACTCCAACTTACTGTGCCAACCATCCAACTATTGAGACCAGCCTGCGCTGTAACCGCTGCGAGAAGCTGATCTGTTCCAAGTGTGCTATTAAATCACCGGTTGGCTATCGCTGCCCTGAATGTGTCAAAAGCCAGCAGAAAACCTTTGATACCGCTGTGTGGTACGATTTCATCACCGCTTTTATCGCCGCAGCGGTGACCTCAGCAGTTGCGGGGATCATTATCAACTTGATCTCTGGTTTCTTCTTTGGCATGCTGACCCTGGTGGTTGCGCCTTTGGCTGCGCAAGTAATCACGCGCGTAATCCAAATGTTCATCAAAAACCGCCGTTCGCGCAGCCTTTTTTACACTGCGGCGGCGGGTGTGGTGGCAGGCGCGCTGCCCATGGTCTTTACGGAGGTATTGGGGCTTCTGCTCGGGGGGGCGTCTTCGATTTGGGGCCTGCTGCCGTTAGTCTGGTTGATTGTCTACCTGGTGGTGGCTGTGCCGTCTGTTTATACTCAACTTTCTGGAATTCAACTCTTTAAGTAACAATAGCCGGTCGCTTAGACTCACGCTGGGATGATATGCTAACTGAACTTCGCATCGAAAACTTTGCCATTATTGATAAACTCGAACTCGAATTTGTCTCCGGTTTGATTATTTTTACCGGTGAAACCGGGGCGGGCAAGTCCATTATCATGGATGCCCTTGAAATGCTGCTGGGCGGACGGACGGATGCAAGCGTTCTGCGCGCTGATGCTGAGCGTGCCAGTGTGGAAGGGGTGTTCAAACTCGCCGCAGCCAGTAAAGACTCGGTTAATGAAATCCTCAAGCGCGAAGATCTTTTGGATGATGAAACCTACGTCACCCTGGCTCGCGAAGTGCGCCGCGAAGGCCGCTCAATTGCGCGGATCAACGGCCGGACAGTTAATGTGGCTTTGCTGAAAGAGATTGGCGCCTTTCTGGTGGATATACACGGACAGACTGAGCACCTTTCCATTCTTGATTCGCGCACCCACCTGGGTTTGTTGGACCGATTTGCAGGCGTGGATACGCTGCTGAGCACCTATCGTGAAACATTCGGGGCTTTGCAAAGTGTTCGCCGCGAGTTGACTGATTTGCGCGCTTTGCAGAACGATTCTGCGCGCCGGATTGAGATGCTGACTTTTCAGGCGGAGGAGATTGAAGCCGCGCGTATCAAACCGGGTGAAGACGAGGAACTGCGTTTGGAGCGCGACCGCCTGGCGAATGCTGAAACCCTGGCCTCCAATGCCCAGGAGGCTCTGCAGCTCCTGGATGAAGGTACCCCTGAAACCCCGGCAATTACCGATCAGTTAGGCCAGGCGGTTGCCGCACTGGCTTCTCTGGCGCGTGTGGATACCGCCCGCGCTGAGCTTTCGGCTCGGGCTGAGGTTTTGCTCGAAACGATCTCAGATATTTCTCACGAGCTGCGTGATTACCTTGAAACAGTTGAATATAACCCTCATCGCCTGGAAGATGTCGAAGAGCGCCTGGATATGCTGCACCGCTTGCTGCGCAAATATGGCGGAACCATCCAGTCTGTGCTGGCTTTTGGCGCAAAGGCGCGTGCTGAGCTGGAAACCATCACCAGCGCGGCCGAAAAGCTGGATGATCTGCGGTCTCGAGAAACTATATTATTAAAAGAATTGGCTGAACGCGGCCTGCAGCTCTCAGAAAAGCGCAAGAAGGCAGCCGAATCGCTTTCCAAAGGTATCGAGACTGAATTGGACGATCTTAAAATGGCTTCTGCCCGCTTTGGGGTAGACTTTCAGACCCGGCCGGATGCAGCTGGCTTGCCTCTCTCTCAGGATTTACGCGCGGCTTTTGATTCAACCGGATTTGACCGGGTTGAATTTTTGGTTGCACCCAACCCGGGCGAAGGCTTAAAGCCGCTGGTAAAAATCGCTTCAGGCGGCGAGACATCACGTTTTATGCTGGCGCTTAAAAATACACTGGCACGCGCCGATCAAATCCCCAGCCTGGTCTTTGACGAAATTGATCAGGGTATTGGCGGGCGCGTGGGAGGGGTTGTAGGGCAAAAACTGTGGCACTTGGGCCGGGCGCACCAGGTACTATGTATCACCCATTTGCCCCAACTGGCTGCTTTTGGCGACCAGCACTTCAAGGTAGAGAAATTGGTTGCGAATGGCCGCACCACCTCGCGAGTAAAACTCATGGATGGGCACGACCGCTTGTTGGAACTGGCTCAGATGCTGGGCGACGTGACTGAGAGCACCCTGCGTTCCGCAAGTGACATTTTGCAATCTGCTCAAATGGCAGCCCAAAACGCGAAAAAATAGTATCCGATCCCCTTTGTGGTGATGAGTGCGATCATCGCTTCATTGATGGCAGTCGATGAAGCAATCAGGGATTGCAGGCGGGCAGAGCGCTTAATTCGGAACACTTCTGATTTAACTGAAACGCAAATTTATAGACTTTACAGGATATGGAATCAGATTTCTTTTGAGAACGATGATTTCAAAAACCTGCAAGCGTTAAATCTTTCATTAAGGGCGCTTGGTTTTGAACGTGATAGTAACTTGTTGATTGGCGCGGCATTAACTGGCTTGAGCGATGCTGAAATGTCGTAAAACAACTTTGAGAAAGCGCTTGAATATGCCAACCAGGCGATTGAGTACGTTGCGCGCACGGAGAATGGATACGAGAAGGCGCGTGCACTCGAAAAACGAGGCGTGTATATTTATATGCTTGGCAGGCTGCGCGAATTGCAGGATTCTTTCTGGCAGGCGCTTGAATTTATTCCAACTGAGGAAGATACGTTTTCTTTGTTGGAACGCGGCGATCTCTATTATCAACTGGCAATTACTGAAACCGTGCGCGGTTACCCACTCAAAGGGCTGGAATATGCCCGTGAGGCGCTTTTGACGCATCAGAAAACCAGCAGCAGTTACGGTAAAATCGCGGATTTAAGTGTAATGTCCCTGGCAGATTACTTTCTTGGGAATAATTTGCGCAGCCGCGAAAGCGCCTTGCGTGGGATTGAGCTGGCGGATCGGGTGGATGGTTGGCGTATGAATGGCTACCTGTGCAGTTATGCAGGCATGTGTGAGGTGGAACTCGGTTTGGTGGATGCGGCCTGGAATCATGCTCAAAAAGCAATCGGAATTGGACGGCGCAAAGGTCACGGCGAAATTGTAGGAATGGGCTTTCGAGTACTGGGCGATCTTTATTTACAATTGGATGCAACACCAAAAGCAAGCGAAGCGTACCAGCAAGGACTGCTTGCCGCTGGACAGCACTTTGTGGCTCTGGAGCTTATGTGCCGTTTTGGCTATAGCCAGTTCTTGTTGGGGCAGGAATTGGGCCGGCGTTATCTTTTACAGGGTGTAAATACTGCTTTACAGGCTGACATGGGTGGAATTGTTTTGCTGGGTGTGCTGTACGAGCTTTCCATGTATGCGTTGACGGGAGAGCAGTACCTTTTTGAATCACGAGCGGTCTGGCAGCGCGAACAGTTACAGCTACGTGTTGAACGTGATACATCACCAAACTTTATCAATCGTATTCGGGCAGAAGTGGCATTTAAGCAAGGCGATTACCAGCAGGCATACAGCCTGGCAGCGGATAGTATTGCATGGTATCGCAGTATTCAGAATCGCTGGGCTGAGCTGGCACTGCTCGGAATCATGGAGCAATCTGCCGAGCACCTGGGGCTTCAGCAGGGGGATGGCCGGGCTCAAATCGATGAATTACTTAATGAAATTGCAAGGTCGCTCAAAACTGCGCCTTTAGATACTGAATGGCAGGCTTTTCTGCAGAAAATGGCTGTTTAATAACCGCTGTGTTTATAACTTGTCTATATGGGCATGATATAAATCAAATAAGATTTTATTACGTGGGCGACAGGGGAACCACGTAATAGAAGCCGATAGGGAAGGGGGACTTCCGCTATCGGCTTCTATTTTTAATTTAGACAGAATCCAAAATTCTAAACTTATTCTAGTGAAAATCTATAGAAATCTACATTGACGCCGGGACGTTTGGCGGTTAAATTAGTGTTCAATATTCATCTGGATAAAATGAATAAGGAACATGTTTATTGTGGAGTTAAATCCCCAAGTGGGGTTTGCCTGGTTTTTTACTAAGGCCTCGCAAAACATTTTTTTGAATAAGTTCGAATCCTCAGGTTGGATCATTTATGTTGCGTAAACGTTTGCAATTGGGTCTCATTCACGTGGCAGTCGCCATGACGCTGGTTCCGATTAACAGCACCCTGAACCGGGTGATGATCAAGGAATTGGGGATCGCCGCCACGGTAGTGGCTGTGCTTGCTTCTGTGCCTTACCTGTTCTCACCTCTTCAGGTTGCAATCGGTTCCTATTCCGACCAGCATCCCATCCTGGGCTTTCGCCGCACACCTTACATTTTGCTGGGACTGGTGTTATGCGCGACCGGGCTGGTGGTTTCGCCTCAGATCGCTTTCTTAATGAGCGGCAATCCGGTTTTGGGTCTGCTCTTTGCTGCGCTGGCTTTTGGCGCCTGGGGCATGGGTTATAACCTGGCAAGTGTTTCCTATCTTGCGCTGGCTGCCGAGCTTTCCGGTGAAAAAGAGCGCGGAAAAACGATTGCCGTCATGTGGTTCATGATGATTGTCAGTATTATTTTTACTGCAATCGCAATTGGGCGCATGGTGGAGCCCTATTCGCCGGCAGCTTTACAGCGCGCTTTCTGGTTGGTAGGCGCCGCTGCGCTCTTTCTTGGCTTGATAGGTCTTGTGGGCATGGAACGCCGGTCGTATTCCACGGATGCATCCCGGGCCGAAAACCATAACTTTAAAGAGATGGCTGCTGTTATTCTAAAAAGCCGCCAGGCTACCCGATTTTTCTGGTACCTGACCTTGCTGCTGGCAGCCATTTTGGGTCAGGATGTGTTGCTTGAGCCGTTTGCCGCGGAAACTTTTGGTATGACCGTTCAGCAGACCACGCGCATTACCTCTGTTTGGGGCACGGCTGTATTATTAACAATTTTGCTGGCCGGGGCACTGGAGCGCAGAGTTCCGCGAAAAACCCTGGCGCAATTTGGAAATATTTCTGCTCTGGCAGGATTCCTGGTCATTTTGATCAGCGGTTTATTGGCAAATACGAGTATCTTCTGGTTGGGCGTGCTGCTGCTGGGGGGCGGCACGGGTCTTGCCACCGTGGCCAACCTGGCGCTGATGTTTGATCTGACTTTACCGGGATATGCAGGTTTGTTTATTGGCGCCTGGGGCGTTTCGAATGCACTATCCAGGCTGATTGGTACACTGATGGCAGGTATCGTGCGCGATGCTGTAACCGGCCTGACACGCAACGCTGAGAGCGGCTATCTGGTTGTTTTTGGGCTTGAAGCGCTGATGCTTGTTGCGGCGGTTGTGATGCTGGTCAGTATTGATGTTGATTCGTTTCACAAACAGGTAGAATCTCCATCAGCGGTTGAACGGATTGCGCTTGCTGATTAGTGATTAAGACTTACCCGGAACGGGCAGCATGGAAAGAAGCCAATATGATCGATAAACAACATGAAGACTGGTTAACGCTTTCAGATGCGGCTGGCATGCTTGGAGTGCACCCTTCAACGGTGCGATTGTGGTCTGATAAGGGCGTTTTTCCGGTTCATAGAACTTCAGGTGGACACCGGCGTTATTTACGCAGCGAAGTGGATTTATGGATTAAAACTTCCAGCCAAAAGAATGTAATGGAGCCAATCAATGCCATGCAGAGTGCCATTGGTAAGATGCGTATGCAGATTGCTGAAGGGCGGCTGGAAGCGGAACCCTGGTATCAAAAGTTGGATCAGAATGCGCGCAACCAGTACCGCATGAGCGGTATGACTCTTGTGAATGGTTTAATGAATTATCTTGCGAGTGAAAATGCAGATGCATCCACCGAAGCCTTTGCACTTGGCTATGATTATGCTTCCCGTGCTCGCCGATATGGGCTAAGTAATGTGGATGCAACCCAGGCTTTTTTATTTTTTCGCAATACACTGCTCGAATCCCTGGTGAATGCCTATGAAGATGCGCGTGTACCGCCCGGGTTGGCCTGGGGGAAAATGCTCAACCGTATTCATACTTTTACTGATCTGATCCTGGTCAACCTGCTGCAAACCTACCAGGCATTTGAAGAGGCTCATTCATGAAAGAAAAGCCATCCCAACGGTTCAAACCTTCTGCCCTGACCGAAAAGCTGGTACCGGTAGTGCTTTTTATCATCCTGTTGGGTTTGCTGGCTGTTCTGGCCATCACAGTGCTTGCATTGCTTGGATATACTCCGGGCTTTTGAGTCCGGGCATAAATTTTTTTTCAAAGAGGCAAAATGAATATTATCCCGATTTTTTCCACAGTAGTTACCTTTGTTTTTACTTTTGCAGTTTTTTACCGTTATCATCAAAAAGGCGGCCTGCACTTGCTATTGTGGGGCTTTGGTCTGCTGCTTTACGGACTGGGCACGCTTTCCGAGGTGATCCTGAGTTTTACATTTAACGAACTGGTGCTCAAATTGTGGTATTTGACAGGTGCTATGCTCACGGCTGCCTGGTTGGGGCAGGGCAGCATTCATTTGCTAATCCGCAAGGGTAAACTGGCAATCTCACTGACTTATGCGTTGATTGCGGTTTCGGTGATCGCGTTGGTATTGGTATTCATTGCTCCGTTGAGTGGGGCCCAAACGGCGTATAACGTGGCGGGCACTGTTTCAGATCAATACAAAGCAATTCTTACCCGTAATGGATTGATGATTTTCCTGACCATTCTATTAAATATCTACGGTACGATTGGGCTGGTGGGTGGGGCGTTGTACTCGGCCTTCCTTTTCTGGCGTAAAAAGGTGCTGGCAGGTCGCATGTTTGGCAATATTCTGATCGCCGGCGGCGCGCTTCTGCCTGCGATGGCGGGCACATTGGTAAAGGCAGGCATCATGGATGCTTTGTATATCAGTGAATTGTTTGGGGCGTTATTGATGTTCGCGGGATTTATGCTGGCTACCAGCGGAAAAGAATAGAACAAAGAGACCGCCAATAGCGAGCAAGTCAGTCTCTTTGTTTTCCTGCGGTATGGGTATAAAATAGAAGGCATGAATAATCTTCTCGAAGCTCCTTATATTGCCGAAACGCGCCGCAACCACGCGCTGGAACATGCCACTATTCACATCCTTAGCCAGATTTTCCCGGGCCGCTCAATGGCGGGGCATTCCAATCCCAGTGGATTTTTCCTAGTGGGCGACCTGCCTACCGAACAGGTACGCCAGGCAGTCAGCGAAGCGCTCACCAGGCTCCAAAACGGCGAAAAACAGCTGGCAATTCACGAAGGCTGTGGCACAAATTACGCTGTCACTGGCGGGCTGGCCGCGCTCTTTGCCTTTGCCGGGATGAGCGGCACGCGCAGCAACCGCGAACGTTTTGAGCGCTTACCGCTTGTCATGCTGCTTTCAGTGCTGGCATTCATGATCGGGCAGCCACTTGGCCCGGTTTTGCAAAAACAGATCACCACCGATGCGGACCCGGGTGGGATGGCGATTGTGGATGTTTACCAGGTGGCCAGGAATGTACACCGCGTGGTAACCAGTGCCTGAAACGCCGATCTGTTCCTAAAGCGCATCCATGGGCGATTCTCGACATATTTCGATCTATATCGGTAGTGACGAACTGGCTATTCGCAAACAGGCCAGGTCGTTTGCATCCATGTTCAGCGATCCGACTACTGCGGGGATGAACACATCGAACCTGGATGCGCGCAATATCAGCGAACATGAATTATCCAATGCGGTGGGCGCGATGCCGTTCCTTGCCGCTCAGCGCCTGGTTGTGTTGGAAAACGTATCAAAGGCGTACAATGGGTTGGAAAGGCACAAGAAATTTTTGGCATTCCTCGAAACCGTGCCCCCCTCCACCCGGCTGGTGATTACGGACCCGGATGAAATCAAGCCCAAGGAAATCCCTAATCACTGGTTGGTGAAGTGGGTTACAAAGAATGCAGCCAGGGCCGAATACAAGGATTTTTTGCTGCCCGGTATAAAACAGATGCCCGCCTGGATTACCACTGAAACCAAACGCCAGGGAGGCAGTATTGAGAATGCGGCGGCTGCCCGTTTGGCCGAAATGACCGGTAATAATACACGCCAGGCTGCGCAAGAAATAACCAAACTGCTGACCTATGTCAATTTTGCCCACACCATCAGTCTTGAAGAAGTGGAAGATGTGAGCCTTGTGACAGCCCAGGTGGATGTATTTGAACTGGTGGACGCGCTTGGTTCGCAGAATGGCAAGCTGGCTCAGCGATTGTTCCACCGTTTGCTGGAAGAGAAGGACGCTTTTGAAGTCTTTGGGATGATCTTGCGCCAGTACCGCCTTTTAGTCATGGCGCGGGATGTTCTGGATTACGGGGGCACGCTGCCGGAAGTGGCGGATGCGCTGGGCGTGCATCCGTTTGTAGCCGAAAAGGTATATCTCCAGGCGCGCGCCTTTGAGATGCACACACTCGATGTTGTTTTTCACCGCTTGCTTTTGATTGACGAGGCTGCCAAAACGGGTGGCATGCCGCTGGATGCTTCACTGGATATGTTGATTGTGGAATTATCTGGCAAAAGTTAAACCTGAGCGGTTTAACAATGCAAAAGACCGCCGGCAATTTTTTCCCAGCGGTCTTTTGCATTATTTATCGATATTTCACTTATTAATCTTCCACAAAATCCCCGCCCTGTTCAATGCGTTTTTCAAGCAGCTTGCGTTTTGAATTAAACTTAAGGCCGACTTCAATCTGCTGATAACACAGGTTTTTGGCCTCACCCATCACGACTTTGCGGCAGTAATAATTATCGCCGCCATCTTCGTATTCAATGCTCAGGTCATTATCCACATCCACGCGGCCTTCAATAATTTCGCCGCAGCGTTTGCATTTGACCTTGAATACGTAATATTCTTTTTGACTGGTTCTGGATCTTCCGCCGAATAGTCTTTTGAAAAAATCCATATCTTCCTACCTTTGAAGAATAATGTCCAATCCGGGACTGCAAGAGCGCATATAAGGAGTGGATGTATAGGCTACTGTCACACAGGTAATAGCGAATCCATCGTCAAAAAGCACATGAATATCGTAACCGACGGATGAAATTTTTGAAGGTGTGACCCACATCGTATAGGGCGTGTTCAGGTGCGCCTTCAGCCCGGGCAAGGTTTCAATCGGCAGCTTTTTGGCCTGTTCAGGATCGGTGGTTGCCAGGTGCAGCGCGGTATTGACCAGTCGCGCCGAACGTTCTTCCCGGATGCCCATGCGTTGGAAAGAGCCGGGGAGGATGCCCAACAGCAAGCCGCCCATCACCAGCAGCGCCAACCAGGCCGTTCGTTTCCAGGGGTGCTGAATCTCATATATGATGCGTACGTGATGGTCGCTCAACCAGCGCAAAGCGAATGCAACCGGCAGACTGACAACCGAAATGGGAAATGCCAGCACCAGTAAGATCACTCCCACTGCGCCAACCCCGACGACGATCAATTGAACACCCAGCCCCACAATGGCGGTCGCAAACGCACCGGTCATGACGCCCACCAGGCGTTCGGCGAACCAACTTGTGAGAGCGCCGATCAGGGCAAGCGCGAGGCCCAGGATGAAGCCTGTCAGAATTGCCTGCGGCCAGTCAATTCGGATGGGTAGATCGCGGAACAGAATGGTGTTGATCGTTCCCACAGTCAGGCCGTAGGTCAGGCCAGCCAGGAAACCATAAATCGCCCCGCCCAACATGCGTAGGCGGCGCAAGGCCAAAGGTTGTTCTTTTTCGGCGCGCCGAATAAAAATCGAGAATTTTTCTGAGAGCATAGTCCCGGGTTAATCCTGCTTATGACATCAAAATGGTGTCGATCTGGTTCAGCTCTTCCTGGGAGAAGCTGAGATTGTTCAACGCCGCCAGGTTGTCATTTAGCTGGGCAACACTGCTCGCGCCAATTAGCGCTGATGTGACCTGGGGCTTGCGTAAAACCCAGGCGATCGCCATTTGCGATAGTTTTTGCCCGCGTTGTTCAGCCAGACTGTTTAGTTTTTGGATTTTTTCAATATTTCGGTGAACATCAGCGGGTGTTAACCAGACGCGCTCGGTTTTTGTGGCGCGTGCGCCGGACGGGATGCCGTTGAGGTAGCGGTCAGTTAACTGGCCCTGGGCCAGGGGCGAAAAAGCGATGGCGCCAATTCCTTCCTGATCGAGGACGTCCAGCAGGCCATTTTCGACCCAGCGGTCAAACATATTATAGGATGGCTGGTGAATCAGACAGGGGGTGCCCATCTGGCGCAGGATTTGAGAGGCTTCCTGTGTTTGCTCTGGCGAGTAGGATGAAATTCCCACATAGAGTGCCTTGCCCTGGCGCACTGCGCTATCCAGCGCGGACATGGTCTCTTCCATCGGCGTCTCGGGGTCGGGGCGGTGGCTGTAGAAGATGTCGACATACTCCAATCCCATGCGTTTGAGGGATTGGTCCAGGCTGGCAAGCAGGTATTTGCGTGAACCCCATTCGCCGTAGGGACCGGGCCACATATCATAACCGGCCTTGGTCGAGATGATCAGCTCATCGCGATAGGGGTGAAAATCCTTTTTCATCAGCTGGCCAAAAGTCTCTTCTGCTGAGCCGGGCGGCGGCCCATAATTATTGGCCAGGTCAAAGTGTGTTATACCCATGTCGAAGGCGCGCCGCGCCATAGCCCGGCCGTTTTCAAACGGATCTAGACCGCCGAAGTTGTACCAGAGCCCCAGCGAGATCAGGGGTAATTTTAGTCCGCTGTGACCAGTGCGCTTGTAGGTCATATTTGAGTAGCGAGTTTCAGATGCGCCGTAGGGCATATTTTCTCCAGTTTTCTATGCAAAAAGTATTGTGTTGTGCAGGTAAGATTGTAACCTCACTTTGCCCCAGTTTCTATACCCAGAACAGTAATTTAAGGCCGCTCTGTGGTTAAAAAGTGAAATCCTGGCTATTTTGCGCTTTGAAAAATAATACAGAAAGCCTGGGAAATTTCGCTCTGCCAATTGGTGTTAGAATTTGTTATGCCAAACAGCCTTTTATCTCATCTAAAATTTCTTTATGGGGAAGATACAGCCTCCTCCTTGCGGGTCCGGGTTGAAAAACGTCTTGACGATTGCCGCAAGCGCATTCAACCGCGCAATAGTGAACTATCAGAGAAGGATTCTATCCTGATTACCTATGGCGACCAGGTTCAGGCGGCCGGGGAGAAACCGCTGCATGTATTAAATACCTTCTTCGAACAAACTCTGGATGGCGTGGTGACCGGAATCCACATCTTGCCGTTTTATCCCTGGACATCGGATGATGGTTTTTCTGTGTCGAACTACCGGGAAGTGGATGTACACCTGGGGGATTGGAATGATATTTTTGAATTGCAGACGCATTTTCATCTGATGTTCGATGGGGTAATCAACCATATTTCGGTGCAGAGTGAGTGGTTTCAAGGTTTTTTACGCGGCGATCCACATTATTGCGATTATTTCATCGTTGTAGATGGATCGCCTGATTTATCCCAGGTGGTTCGTCCGCGCGCCCTGCCATTGCTAACCAGCTTCGATACGCCCAACGGTAAAAAACAAGTCTGGACAACATTTAGCGCCGATCAGGTAGATTTGAATTATAAGAACCCGGAAGTCTTGTTTGAGATTCTGGACATCTTGCTTTTGTATGTTGAGCGCGGCGCAAGCTTTATCCGCCTGGATGCAATTGCATATCTCTGGAAAGAGGTTGGCACGGGCTGCAATCACCTGCCGCAGACGCACCAGGTGATTCAGTTTTTGCGCGCCGCGCTGGACCAGGTTGGTGCGCATGTTTATCTGATTACTGAAACCAATGTTCCCCATGCTGACAACCTATCTTATTTTGGAGACGGGTACAACGAGGCGCAACTTGTTTATAATTTTGCGCTGCCTCCGCTGATATTGCACACTATTCACAGCGGGGATGCACGTACGTTGTCTGCCTGGGTACGGAGTTTGAGCCTGCCATCGTATAAAACAACTTTTTTTAATTTTCTGGCATCGCATGATGGTATCGGTTTGAATCCGGTGCGTGGAATTTTGGAGACTGCCGAGATTGAGGCGCTTGTCACAAAAACCCTGGAACACGGCGGGATGATTTCATACAAGGACAACCCGGATGGTTCGCTCAGCCCTTACGAGTTAAATATTAATTATTTCGATGCGCTCTCAAATCCCAAAGGGGCTGAGTCTCTGGAGTTGCAGGCAAGACGCTTTATTGCAGCCCAGGCTTGCATGCTGGCGCTGGTTGGTCTGCCCGGTATCTATTTTCACAGCCTGTTCGGTTCGCGCGGCTGGCTCGCGGGTGTAGAACAAACTGGCCGCAACCGTACGATTAACCGTCAGAAATGCGAGCTTGATCCTCTGCAACGTGAGCTTGCCAATGAAAATTCTTTGCGTTGGATGATATTCAACCGTTTTCGACGGCTTCTTTTGGCGCGGGCGAGTTCAAGCGCATTTCACCCGTATGGAACACAAACTGTTCTCGAATTTCACCCTGCTGTTTTTGCACTCGAAAGAATTTCACCGGATGGAAAATCGCGCGTGCTTTGCCTGCACAATGTCAGCGCGCAGCAAGTGGACTGTGCTGGTCCCTTTAAATCGAGCCTTGATCTTTGTACCCGCCAACCTTTGCAGGGTTCAAAAATTATATTGGGGCCGTATCAAGTTTTATGGATGGAACAACAATGACCAATATCTCGCTTCATATCGGGTTTATTTCCACCCGCTTTGCAGGTACAGACGGCGTGTCACTCGAAACCCAAAAATGGGTGACCGTACTGGAGCGCCTGGGTCACAAATGTTTTTATTTCGCCGGTGTGTGCGACCGGCCTGCTGAAATAAGCCAGGTTGTACCCGAAGCATTTTATTATCATCCTGAAATTGACAAAATCAACAAGCGAGCTTATTCCGGCAGTTGGACAGTAACCCGCGAAGCGCGTTCGTCGCACCCAGAGATTGCAGCGCTTCAAAAGGATTTCTTTTCGATTTACATTCGTCCGCCCGAAGTGACTCGCCGGGTTAATGAACTCAAGGAATATTTTAAACAGGCTCTTTATGAGTTTGCGCGCCGGTTTGATCTGGACATCCTGGTGAGCGAGAACGCGCTGACTATTCCACTTAACTTGCCACTTGGGCTGGCAATCACCGAATTTATCGCTGAGACAGGTTTTCCAACCATTGCGCACCATCATGACTTTCATTGGGAGCGCCAGCGTTTTCAGGTTAATTGCGTAGGCGATTACCTGGCGGCAGCCTTTCCACCCAACCTGCCTTCCGTCCGGCATGTGGTCATCAATTCTCTACAATCTCAGCAGCTTGCTTCGCGGCATGGATTGACCTCACGTGTGATTCCCAATGTGATGGATTTTGACTCGCCTGCCCCTGAGCCGGATGTCTATACCCAATCCGCGCGCTCCGATTTTGGCATTGCGCCGGGCGAATATTTCTTTTTGCAGCCGACACGCGTGATCCAGCGCAAGGGTATTGAGCATGCGGTTGAGCTTGTCCGCCGCCTGGGGCTGCCTGCCAAACTGGTCATTTCGCACGCCTCGGGCGATGAAGGTACAGATTATGAGCAGCGTGTGCGCGAATACGCGTATTTGTTGGATGTGACTGTGCGCTTTGAATCGGCCCAGGTGCAAGATAAACGCGGCACCACCAGTGACGGCAAGAAGATTTACACGCTTGGCGATGTTTACCCGCATGCCGATTTCGTCACTTATCCATCCAGTATCGAAGGGTTTGGCAATGCTTTCCTGGAAGCCGTTTATTACCGTCGCCCGGTGCTGGTGAATAATTACTCCATTTATGAAGTAGATATCAGGCCAAAAGGATTCCGCGCGGTCTGGTTTGATGGCTTTATCAGCAAAAGCACATTGGAGGCAGTGCATTTCGTTCTGAAAAATCCCCTGCAGGCACAGGAATGGGCGGAAGAAAATTATCAACTTGCCAGACGATATTTCTCGTTCTCGGTTCTGGAACGCCGTTTGCAATCCATTCTTGCTGATTGTTTGGGGCAGCAAATATGAAAATAGCCATCCTGCATTATTCAGTTCCACCCATCGTGGGTGGTGTGGAAAGCGTCATCGGTCATCATGCCCGCCTGATGACTGTCGATGGGCATTCCGTACATCTGATCGCGGCCCGTGGGGAGGCGCTGGATGCTCAAATTCCATTGACCTTGATCCCTCTGGCTGATTCGATGCATGAGCGCGTCAATAATGTGAAACTGGAGTTGGATCTTGGTATTGTGACATCCCAATTTGAAACGCTGCGGGATGAACTTGCCGGGCAATTAGACAGCGCACTTGCGGGCATGGATGTTTTAATTGCTCATAATGTCTGTTCGTTGAACAAAAACCTCGCGTTAACAGCGGCGCTGCACCAACTGCACAGCGCCGGGAAACTTCCCAGGCTTATTCTCTGGCATCATGATCTGGCCTGGACGACTCCGCGTTACCAGCCTGAGCTTTATGATGGCTATCCATGGGATTTATTGCGCAGTGATTGGGGCAAAACCACGCATGTAGTGGTTTCGGAGCTTCGTCGTAAGGAGCTTGCTGAATTGATGGGTCTGGAAGAGACATCCATCCACGTTATTCCGAATGGCGTGGATATGGTACGCTTTTACAAACTTGAGCCGCAAACTCAGGCCCTGCTCGAGGCAACCAACCTGTTGGATTCTGCCCCGATTTTGCTGCTGCCTGTGCGTGTGACCCCGCGCAAGAATATTGAATTGGCTCTGAGTACCCTGGCAGAATTACAGCGGGTATTCCCCGCTGCGTCGCTGGTGGTTACAGGGCCGCTCGGCCCACACAATGCCGGTAACCGTCAATATTTTGAGAAGCTTACAGGCTTGAGTGCGCAGTTGGGGTTGAAAAAATCCGCGCACTTTCTGGCAGGATTAACCAACACTTTTTTACCAGATGAAGTGATTGCTGATTTTTATCGTATTGCAGATGGGCTGTTTTTCCCCAGCCGCGAAGAGGGTTTTGGTATTCCATTGATTGAAGCTGCTTTCAGTCACCTGCCGGCCTTTTGCGCAGATATCCCGCCTTTGCGGGAGTTGGGGTTGGAGGATGCCAGTTTTTTCTCGCCGGATGAAAGTCCGGTAGATCTTGCGAATTTGATTGCAAATTATTTTCAAACTGCGCAGCCGGCGAGGCTTGCCATGCGAATTCGCTCCAATTTTCGCTGGGATGCAATTTATCGCCAGCACATCGCCCCTATTTTATAAACCTTGCGGTCGCAAAGTGCGGTTCTTTCCCTAAAGCCGAACAGCACAATTTGTGACCACTACGGTGTGGAAACGAGGTAGTACGATGCAAAAACGTTCTGAATATGTTCCCATTCACACAATTCTTATTCCGCTTGTTCACGAAGGGCCAGGCGCAAATGCGCTTGAATTGGCGCGCCATTTTGACGCGGAAATTATCCTGGTAGGAGTGGTGGTTGTGCCACCTGATCAATCGCTCAGTATGGGCGCCATCGCTGCGCGCGCTTTGCGAAAGCGAATGCGGTTATACGGAAAAGATGAGCGTATCACCAGCAAATCCCAGATTATCGTCTCGTATCGACCCTGGAATGAACTCTCCCAGCTCTTACAGAAGGAAAAGCCCGACCTGCTTTGCATGGATTGGGATACGCATTTCAGCGCATTGGGTGTCAGCACAGATGAAGGATTGGCCCGTTTGCCTTGCGACATTGCTCTGGTGCGGGGCAAATTGCCAAACAAGTCCAAACACATCCTTGTCCCGGTGAGAGGCGGTCCTTATGCTGAACTGGCCCTGCGGGTGGGTTTGGGCCTGCATCCCAAAGGTGTAACAGCCCTGCACTTGCGTAAAACGGGTGATCCCCAGGCAGGAAGTGATGCGCCATTTAAGGGCCTGGAACGAGTTCTGAAACAAATGCCTGAGGTGCGGAAACAGTTTGCGGTAACCGATGACGCTGTACAGCTCATTTTGAATGAAACCAAAAAGGCGGATATTGTCATTTTGGGCTCTTCATCCCAGCCTGTTACCAGCCCGATTTCGGTTGGGCCGTTGGCAGATCGTATCTTGCGCGAGGTGCCGGGTGTGGTGATTGTTGTTAAGAGCGGACGCCCGATACCACAGATGGAGTATGATGAAAGCGCTGGAGTGCAGGCGATTTCAATCCTGGTTGATAAATGGTTTGCAGAAAATACCTTTCACGCAGAGGAGTTCAAACTACTGCAAGAATTGGTGGATTTGAAAAAGCAGCGTGGTGTGACTATCAGCCTGGCCTTACCAGCTCTAAATGAAGAAAAGACAGTGGGCAAAGTAATCGAAATGATGAAAAGGGAGTTGATGGAAAAGTTTCCTCTGCTGGATGAGATCGTGCTGGTTGACTCTAATTCGAGCGATTCCACGCGCGAGATCGCAAAGGAAGCAGGAATTCCTGTTTACATCCACCAGCATTTGCTTGAACGTCTGGGGGCGCGGAGCGGCAAAGGTGAAGCGTTGTGGAAGAGCCAGCTTGTAACGAGCGGTGACATTATTGTGTGGATTGATACCGACATCGTAAATATCCATCCACGTTTTGTTTATGGAATTATTGGGCCGCTGCTACTGAATGACAAAATTCAGTTTGTCAAAGGGTTTTATCGACGTCCGTTGAAGGTAGGCCAAAAAATGCAAGCGGGCGGTGGCGGGCGTGTGACCGAATTGACCGCGCGTCCTTTGTTAAATTTGTTTTATCCCGAGCTCTCGGGAGTAGTGCAGCCGCTTTCCGGTGAATACGCGGGCAGGCGTGAGGCGCTGGAACGCGCACCATTCTTTTCCGGTTATGGCGTTGAGACGGGCCTGTTGATCGATATTTACGAACGGTATGGTTTGAATGCCATTGCGCAGGTGGATCTGCTGGAACGCATCCATCACAACCAGCCGTTGGAGGCGTTGAGCAAAATGTCATTCGCGATCATCCAAACAGTGATGCGAAAATTGGAGAGTCGTTTTGGGCGCACGGTGTTGGAAGATGTGAACCGGTCTATGAAGCTGATCCGTTATAACAATAACGGTTATTTTCTGGATGTTGAAGAAATTGCTGAACGGGAACGCCCGCCAATGATTGAAATACAGGAATACCTGGACAGGGCGAGATGACAGAACTCTGGCTTGTCCGTCATGGACAAACGAATTGGAATCTTAACGGTAGGTGGCAGGGCCAGGCTTTGGATGCTCCAGGGTTAAATGATGTGGGGCGGGCGCAGGCTTTGATTTTGCGCGATCAATTGAAGGATGTGCATTTTTCTGCGATCTACAGCAGCGATTTATTGCGCGCGCTGCAAACCGCTGAAATAATCGCCGAACCCAGCCTTCTGGACATCATCCAGGAGCCACTCCTGCGCGAAATACATCTTGGTAATTGGGAGGGAATGCTCGCCAGTGAAATTGGAATGCAATATCCCAACGGGCTGGCGAATCGGGCGCGTGATCCGTTGTCTTACGGCGCGCCAGGCGGCGAAACGTTGGTGCAACTGGCAGAGCGCGTAGTTGGTGTGACCCGGGAAATCGCGGAAAAACATTCGGAAGGTTCGGTGTTGATTGTTTCGCACGGCGTTGCCCTGGCAGCCGTCATTTGCCATATTAAGGGAATCGCCTTGAGTGAAGTGTATGAACATATTCCAGAGAATTCAAAAGCGTACCGGTTGCTCTGGAATGGTTCGTTTGTGGCCGGTGATATTTCAGCTTGAATCGAAGCGGAAAAGGGATGCGCTCAAAACATATGGAGACTTTTTTATTAATTTCATTCGGCGCCATTCTGGGTGCCAACCTGCGTTACTGGTTGAATATCTGGGTGGTTGAGCGCGTTGGAGCGGCCTTCCCATACGGGACACTGCTAATCAACCTGACGGGTAGTTTTATTCTGGGGGTGTTTCTGACGCTTATCACGGAATGTTTTGTGGTTGATGCTCGTTGGCGGGTGTTGGTGGCGGTTGGCTTTTTGGGTTCTTATACCACATTCTCATCTTATACCTATGAGAGTGTCAACCTGATCCTGAAAGGCCAGGCCTGGCCGGGCATGTTGAATTTGTTTGGCAGTAGTTTTTTGGGTGGGGTGGCTGTGGTGTTGGGTGTGCTGTTTGCCAGGATTTCATGATCGGCCAGACGAGGTTTGTTCCCAGCTGCGAATGCCCTCCAGCACGCCGAGTGCAATGCGGCGGGGGCGCTCGGCGATACCGAAAACTTGCGCATTTTCGCTGCGCGGATCGATTTCGATGATCTTACCTTTGATCTGCACGGGCACGCCGTCGTGTGTCAGGCCGCGCAGGTTGCCGTCGAGCGGAGCATAGAGCGGCGTCTGCTCTATCCGCGCGATTTCCTGTCCTGAGACAACTCTCTGCCCGATGTGCATTTTGGTATGAAATACGCCAGCCAGGGGGGCGTAGATATAGCGGTCACGGGCATGCCCGTTAATGGCATTTGGTTCGCCCTTTAATTGTTCGGTGGCACCGCTGGCGAGCACCTTCCCCAAATTCTCTCCACGATTGGTCTCTACTGCCAGGTGTACGTTTTCACCCGCGATAAAGTTTGGCCCCAATCCAATGGTCAGCGCGGCAAGCTGTATCTGCGACTCGGGCTGCTGATGTTTTTTCATGCGGGCATCCACCAGAACAGATGGGGATAGCGCTTCCAGTAGCACGGGCAGCTCCAGGGTCGTAACGGGTATCAGCCGGCCAACTGTGAGCAGGGTATGCAGGTCATCCAGGCTGTCTGCGCGCTGCGCCGGTACGTTTTCCAACAGAGCAGTCCCATCAAAAATGGCATCTGTGAAAGCCATGCCGCGGCGGGTGGCGCCGGGTTGGGCTGAATCTTGTATTAGCACAGCGTAACCGCTGCTGAAAAGCAAGTGAGCAACAGCCGAACCGACATCCCCGCTGCCGCGCACAATGATAGTCATTGGTTTGTCCATTCTTACTCCACAAAGAATATTTCTTTTTGTTCCATCGGGTATTTCAGAAGGAAGCGAGTCAGGCAATCCATCCAATGGTTAGAGAAACCTGCCGGGCAACCCAAAACATCTATCGCCTGTCAGGCGGATGTAGCATCCTGACTGTACGGGCATGTTTGTTCGGGGAAATCTCTCTGCGATTATCGCATCAATCGGGTGGCAAGGCAATAAAAAGCAACGGAAAAGATGAACCAGCAGGATGGAATGGCATGGCTCGTTTCGCAAATAGGGGGGTAAACTAAATTTAGCAAGGCAAAATTGAAAATAATCATATTAAGAGATTAGAACCCACATCGTTTACTGCCTTTTGCTGATTGCTGCTGTGGAAAATTGCCCAATGTTAATAAAATCTTTATTTGTGTACCGTATAATATTTCTTTGGCAAACCACGCTACCTTTATAATATACATAATAAAGGAAATATGCATGTCAACTAATTCATCAATTTCGAAACGAACGCTTGGAAAAACAGATATCCAGATTACACCCATTGGATTGGGTATGATGGAATTTGCAGGCGGCGGTGGGTTAATGGGTTCGGTTTTCCCGGTAATTGACCAGACCGAGAAAAACGCGACCGTTAAAGCTGCGCTGGACGGTGGGATTAACTGGTTTGATACGGCCGAGCTTTACGGAGCGGGTGTATCAGAGGCTTCCCTTTCTACAGCATTGAAAGCGGCGGGCAAAACTGATGCGGATGTGGTCGTGGCGACCAAGTGGTGGCCGCTGTTTCGCACTGCGAGCAACATTGCTCTTACCATTCAAGACCGCATCCGCTTTTTGGATGGATTTACCATCAGTCTGTACATGGTACACCAGCCCTACAGCTTTTCCACGCCGGAAGCGGAAATGGACGCGATGGCAGACCTGGTGAACGCTGGTAAGATCCGCTCGGTGGGTGTAAGCAACTTTAATGCCGACCAGATGCGGCGCGCGCACAAAGCCTTGCAAAAACGCGGGTTGCCCCTGGCAGTCAACCAGATGCAATACAGTCTGCTGGCGCGCTCCATCGAAACAAACGGTGTTCTGGAAACCGCCAAAGAGTTGGGGATCACGATCATCGCTTATACCCCGCTGGCTTCGGGTCTCTTGACAGGAAAATACCACAAGAACCCCGAACTGTTGGCAAAAAAATCCTTCCTGTGGCGCGCACGTTTGCAGCGTGGGATTGAGAAAAGCAAGTCATTGATACAGGCCCTGGAAGAAGTTGCCGGTAAATATAACGCTACCGCGGCCCAGGTTGCGCTGAACTGGGTGATCAATTCGCAAGGCGATACGGTTGTGACCATCCCAGGCGCGACCAAAGTCCGACAGGCGGAAGAGAGCGCCGGAGCCATGAAATTCACGCTATCCGCCGATGAAATTGCACAGTTGAGCGATCTTTCGGCCCGTTTGCGCTAATTGAATGTTTTATAACCAATTCAAAACAGACTTATTTTCTACAGCAGAGCCCAGAGAAACCATTCAGAAGGTTTGCTCCGCGCTCTGTTGTTCTCAGGGTGAAAGATTTTGTTCCCGTTACGGTCAGGCTATTTTGATAACCGGTAATGAAATATGCCGGTTGATTTCCAACCCGGCGCGCTTAAGTGTTGGGCTGTTAGTGTAAAATTTGCCGGTGGCCAGGGGGGTATAATTACTGGCTGCACCTACCCCTAAATAAGAAAAACCATGAAGCAACCCGCTAAAAATCAACCCCAAAAGTCATCCCAGGTCAATATTCTGTTGCGCTGCTTTCGTTATTTGCGCCCTCATTGGAAACTTGTAACGGGCGTTTATATTTTGATGGTACTCATTGACCTGATTACCATGGTTAACCCGCAGGTAATCCGTTGGACAATTGATCAGGGGATTGGGACAGGGGATACGTTTATTTTAACCCTGGCGGTAGGGGGATTGTTGGTGCTGGTTCTGATTAAGGGCGTATTCACTTATTATGAGGGACTGTGGACTGAGATCGCTTCGCAAAATGTAGCCTACGATTTGCGTAATTCCCTGCAACGCAAGATTACAGAATTGTCCTTTTCTTTCCATGACAAAGCGGAAGCCGGTGATCTGCTTTCCCGCGCCATTCAAGATGTGGAGCGCATCCGCTTTTTAACGGGGCGGGCCATCTTTCGCGTGATTGAGAGTAGTTTTCTGATGGTGATCACTGGCGGTGTGATGCTGTGGATGAACCCGCAGCTTGGGCTTCTCGCCATTCTCTCCATGCCGCTATTGGCTTTTCGTTCCATCCGCTTTGGCAGGGTTTTTCGCCCGCTGTCCCTTGATATTCAGCAGCAGCTCTCTGTTTTGACCACTCGCGTTGAGCAGAACCTGCGCGGGGTGCGCGTGATTAAGACCTTTGCCCAGGAAGAAGCTGAAATTCAACGCTTTGCCGCAGAAAACCAGAAATGGTACGATCTTTCGGCAGTTTCGGCCAAAATTCAATCCAACAATATGCCGCTGTTGAACATGATCGCTGATATGAGCAGTGTGGCTGTTTTGTTGTATGGGGGCATGCTTGTGATCAACCATGCGCTTACACTTGGCGAACTGGTGGCCTTCACCACCTATATTGCACAGATTGTGACCCCTGTACGGTATTTAGGCATGGTTTTGCCTGCCATCACGATTGCATCGGTTTCGGCTGAACGTGTCTTTGAAATCCTGGATACGGCTCCGATGGTGGTAGAGCAACCAGACGCGCCAGCTTTGGAACTGGGGCGAGGCGAGGTACGTTTTGAAAATGTATCTTTTGCCTACGGCGGGCAGTCCGGGGTGTTGAAAGACATCAGCTTTGTTGCAGAACCCCACCAGGTAATCGCACTGCTCGGGCCGACTGGTTCCGGCAAGACCAGCGTGGTGAACCTGATCCCGCGTTTTTACGACCCGACGGTTGGGCGCATCACTGTCGATGGCACGGATATTCGAAAGGTGAGCCTGAGCTCGCTGCGCAACCAGATTGGTATGGTGCTGCAGGAGACAACCCTCTTTGCGGCCTCGATCCGTGAGAACATCACCTTTGGCAAGCCCGACGCGACACAGGCCGAAATTGAGGCCGCGGCAAAGGATGCCCAGGCTCACGAATTCATCATGCAGGCACCCGCTGGTTATGACACAGAAGTTGGTGAGCGCGGGGTGACGCTATCCGGCGGGCAAAAGCAGCGCCTGGCTATTGCGCGCGCACTTTTGACTGACCCACGTATTTTGATCCTGGATGATGCTACATCCAGTATTGATAGCGAGACGGAGCATTTGATTCAGCTTGCGCTGGAGAGGGTTATGCGCGGGCGCACAACCTTTGTGATTGCGCACCGCCTGAGCACCGTTCATTCGGCGGATTTGATCCTGGTCATGGATAAAGGGCGGATTGTCGCGCGCGGAAAACATGCCGATCTGCTGCAATCATCGCCGTTGTACGAAAGTATTTATCATCAACAGCTCAAACCTGGCAAAGTGAACCTTGAGCCAGTAAAGATATGAGAGCCTGGTCTGAATTGACCATGCCTGTATCAACCAAAAGGAATAAAGTATGAGTTTTGGGATTGGAGTTTCAAGCTCAGGCATGGGTCCGCGCAATGCGATGGAGAGCTTTGCGGAGGGGGACGGTGTGCATGGGAAAATTTATAACCAGCGCGTAGTTGCGCGCATGCTGGTTTATTTGCGTCCATATACCAAAATGATGGCTCTGGCTTTTTTGGCGATGCTGGTGGATACTTTCCTGACTTTGTTGGTCCCGTATTTGTTGAAAATTACTGTGGATACTTATATTTCCCTGGGGGACCAGGCCGGTTTAGTCCGGATTTCGTTATGGACAGCCGGTACGTATCTTGGGCTGTATGTTGCCACCCGCACACAGCAATATTTGCTCTCGCTGGTTGGGCAGCGCATGCTTGCCAATATGCGGCGGGACCTGTTTTGCCACTTGCAAGAACTGTCGCTCAGTTATCATGATACGCATATTGTTGGCGTAACTGTTTCACGCGTGATGAACGATGTGGCGACCATCAATGACTTGCTCTCGCAAGGTATCATTACCTTGATTGGTGATCTGTTTGTGCTGGTTGGCATCATTGTAGTTATGCTGATAATGGATTTGCGCCTGGCGCTGCTGGCTTTTACAGTCATGCCATTGATGCTGCTGGTGACCTTCTGGTTCTCCCGGCGCGCGAGGGTGGCTTTCCGCGAAACACGAACCAGCGTCGCCAAAGTGGTGGGCGGGTTGGCGGAAGACATTGCAGGAGTGCGCGTCATCCAGGCTTTTGGGCAGGAAGATGCAAGCCAGGAGAATTTTAACGCGGTGAATGAGGTCAACCGCCAGGCCAATATCGGCGCCATGAAGCTCTCATTCATTTTCCTCCCCGCGATTGAGTTCCTTGGGATTCTGGCAACTGCCATTGTGCTGTGGTTTGGCGGGCGCGCGGTGAGCAGCGGCACGGTGACGTTGGGTGTGCTGGTGGCATTCCTTTCTTATGTTACCCGCTTTTTCCAACCGGTGCAGGAACTCAGCCGCATGTTCACAACACTTCAATCTGCAATGGCGGGCGGCGAGCAGGTAGTCAAGCTGCTGGATACTGTCCCGGATGTGCTCGACCAGCCTGGCGCAGCCGATGTGAGCAGCATTGCCGGGCGCGTGACGTTTGAGCATGTTTCATTCCGTTACCGGCCAGATTTGCCGGAAGTGCTGCATGATATTTGCCTGGATATCCAGCCGGGCCAAACCGTGGCGCTGGTTGGGCCGACTGGCGCGGGCAAGACATCGATCGGCAACTTGCTCGCCCGTTTTTACGATGCGACCGAAGGGGCTGTGCTGATTGACGGTATCGATGTGCGCACAGTCAAACAGCGCCAACTGCACCGTCAGATCGGGTTGGTGCCGCAGGATTCGTTTCTCTTTTCGGGTTCCATTGTGGATAACATCCGTTTTGGCTGTCCAGATGCAACCGATGAAGAAGTTGAGCACGCGGCCAGGCTGGCGAACGCCCATGAATTCATTACTGCAAAGCCAGAAGGGTACGAAACACGCATCCAGGAAGGCGCGACAAATCTTTCGGTGGGGCAGCGCCAACTGGTGTGCATCGCGCGTGCTATTTTGACCGACCCGCGTATTCTGGTACTGGATGAGGCTACTTCGAATGTTGATAGTGTGACGGAAGGATTGATCCAGGATGCGCTGCGAAAATTGCTGCATGCACGCACGGCAGTGGTGATTGCGCACCGCTTGAGTACCATTCGCAACGCGGATCTGATCTGTGTGGTTCAGGACGGAAGAATTTTGGAACAGGGCAAGCACGACGAGCTGCTTGCGCATGCCGGGCTTTATTTCCAGCTCTATCAGCGTCAGTTTGCTGAGTAGTCCGTTAAAATTATTCTGGGTGTTCGATCTCCCCGGCCATGAAGCGTTCCGGATCGTTCAGGAAAGCCAGTCGGCAGGCTTCTGTGCAAAAAAGGACGGTTTTCCCGTGAAACTGCGCAGATGGGTACTGTGCCGGATCTTTTACCTGGCTTCCGCAGGCTGTTATGGGTTGCTCGATCGGTTCGGATAGGGGGGTAGGGCTGGTTTCAGTCATTTTTGTACGCTCCTCGCGCCAATTATATCCGTGCTCTACGCTCCAGTGGTTTGTATATTGTTGCCAGGACTTCAGATGTAAAATAAATATGGTTTCGTCTCTGAAACTTGCTTTAATTTTCGATGCCCAGGAGCAAAAATGAACTACGGCTATTTTGATGACAACGCAAAAGAATATGTGATCACGCGCCCCGATACACCCACATCATGGAGCAATTATCTTGGATCAACAGAATATGGGGCGGTGATTACCAACAATGCTGGCGGGTATAGTTTTTATAAATCGGGCGCGCGCGGACGGTTTTTGCGCTTGCTGTTCAACGCGATACCCATGGATCAGCCTGGCCGCTATTTCTACCTGCGCGACAATCAAAACAGCGATACATGGTCAGCATCCTGGCAGCCGGTGGGGAAACCACTTGACCAGTACCAGAGTGTTTGCCGGCATGGCACAGCCTACAGTGTGATTGAATCGCGCTTGAACGGGATTGCAACGGAGACCACCTACTTCGTTCCGTTGGGACAAACTTTTGAATATTGGCGGCTGAAAGTGACCAACGAGAGCAACCTGACGCGCGAGATTTCCGTTTTTTCTTTTTGCGAGTTCACCAACCAGTGGATGACTTTCCAGGACCAGGTCAATTTGCAGTATTCACTGTTCATCGTGCGCGGCGGCTTGACAGACGATAAGCTACTGCGCATTGCCATTCATGACAATATGACCACACCCGGCGGGAATGACGGTGCAATGCTCTCCTGGATGGCGCTGGTGGGCGCTGAGCTGGCTGGTTACGATACCAGCCGCGAGGCTTTTATTGGTCCTTATCGCGGGTACCACAATCCATTGGTGGTGGAGCAGGGCCAGTGTACGAACAGCAATGCTTTTGGCGATAATGCCTGCGGCAGCTTGCAGACCAACCTCACCCTTCGGCCAGGTGAAAGCCGCGAAATCCTGGTCATGCTGGGGATTGGCGATGCCCGCGAACAGGGCAAGCGCAGCGTGCTTGAATTTGGTTCACTGGCGCGAGCAGAAGCTGAATTGCAAAAATTAAAAGATAATTGGCATGCCAAACTGGGCTGCCTGACGGTTGAGACTCCCGATGAGGAGTTGAACCACACCATCAATGTCTGGGGACTGTATAACAGCCTGATCACTTTTGCCTGGTCGCGTGCGGCCAGCCTGGTGTATAACGGCGAGCGCGATGGGCTGGGCTTCCGCGATTCGGTGCAGGATATTTTGGGCGTTGCAGCGGCCATCCCTGAAGAATCGCGCCAACGGCTGGAGCTCATGCTGACAGGTCAGGTATCCAATGGCGGCGCGATCCCGGTCATCAAGCCTTTCGATCATCATCCAGGTCACGAAAAGGTACCTGAGCTTGAAGAATACCGCTCTGACGATTGCCTGTGGTTTTTTAACGCGATCCCGGCTTATGTGGGTGAAACAGGTGATGTGGATTTTTACAACAAAGTGCTGCCGTATGCTGATCAGGGCGAAGCCAGTGTGTTGGGGCACCTGCGCCGCGCGTTGGAATTTAACCTGGAGAGAACTGGTAAAAACGGGCTGCCTTGCGGCCTTTCCGCTGATTGGAACGATTGCCTGCGGCTTGGCTATTACGGCGAAAGCCTGTTCGTTGCGTTCCAGGTGCGCCTTGGGTTGACGATCTATGCCGGGCTAAATGAGCAATTTGGCAGCCCGCAGGAAGCTGCCTGGGCGCTCTCGCGGCGCGAAAAACTGGATGAGAATATTCAGGTCTGCGCCTGGGATGGAAACTGGTTTATTTGGGCTATTACCCAGGACGGCACGGTCTACGGCACACATGAGTATGAGGAGGGTCAGGTTTATCTCAACACGCAGTTATGGTCAGTGATCAGCGGTGCGGCAACGCCTGAACAGGCTGCACGCTGCATGCAATCTGTCAAGGAGCGGTTGGCGACGCCGTATGGCCTGATGCTCTCGGCCCCGCCTTTCGTCAAAACATCTGTGGATGTGATGCGCGCGGTGGTTTTCAACCCTGGTATTAAAGAAAATGCGGGGATTTTCAATCAAACCCAGGGCTGGGGCGTGATGGCGGAGTGCATGCTGGGAAATGGGGATCGCGCGTACGAATACTACCGCGCTTTTATGCCGGCCGCTTACAACGACCGTGCTGAAATTCGCCAACTGGAGCCTTACGTCCAGGGGCAGACCACCTATTCCACGTTTTCCCCGCGACCAGGTAATACGCGCACTTCCTGGTTGACCGGTGCAGCTGCCTGGGCTTATTACAGCGCTACCCAGTATGTATTGGGGATTCGTCCCGAATTGGGCGGGCTACGGCTTGATCCGTGTATTCCATCTGGTTGGAACGGTTTCAAGGCTCAACGTCGTTTCCGCGGCAAAACTGTTGAGATCGAGGTTAAAAACCCCAACGGTGTTTGCCGGGGTGTCAGGTCAGTTACGCTCAATGGCGAGGTACTACACAATAACCTGCTGCCGGCCGAAATGCTGGGTGAGAAAAATGTGGTCGAAGTTATACTGGGATAAGCAGCAAAAAATCCCCTCGCGAGAGGGGATTTTGATTGACTGGGCAGAGGATGTTTACCAGCCAGAGAAATGATTGATCAATAGCTGGTTGACTTTTTTGGGCCTGTCCTGATGCACCCAGTGAGTGGCATCCTCCACAATTTCCAGGCGCCCGTTTTCACACATTTCTATACTTTCCTGCGCCATCTGCCACACCAGGTAGGCGTCTTTTTTGCCCCAGATCACCAGTACAGGCATCTGTATTTTCTCGCGGGGTGCAGGCTGCCGGGATTGAAACAGTGCGCGGTACCAGTTGATCATGGCTTTCATGGCGCCGGGCTGGGCCCAGGCAGCCCGATAACGCTTGATCTCTGCTTTGGAGAGCGATTTACACATCTGGCGCGCCAGCAACCTGCCGTCAAAGGCGCCCAGGGCTATTTCTGGCAGGGCGCGGATCTGGAAGAAAAATATATACCAGGAATTCAGCCGCTGCCGCCAATTCTTTTGAAGAAAACGATTCATCACCCTGGGGTGCGGCACGTTGAGAATTGCCAGGCGTTTCACCCTTTGCGGGTGACTGGCCGCGAGACTCCAACTGACCATTGCACCCCAATCATGACCCGCCAGGTTGAACTGCGGCAGGTGAAGCGCATCTGCCAGGGCCAGAATATCTGCCACCAGTATCTCAACCCGGTAGTTCTCGACCCCTTCGGGTTTGTCGCTCAGGTTATAGCCTCTCTGGTCGGGGGCGATGACATAAAATCCGGCCTGTGCCAGGGCCAGGATTTGCGAATTCCATCCAAAGCTGGCATCCGGGAATCCGTGCAACAGGATAACCGGGTTTCCGCTTTTGGGCCCGGCCAGGGCAACGCGCAGGTTGATGCCGTTTGCCTGGATGACTTGGGTGGTGATCTCGTTCATGTATATCTCCACAAGGGAAGTGTATTTGTAGTCCAGTCTATATCGAGGTTTGTTTCATCTCGCGCCATCGATTTTATCAGGATTTCAACGCTGATTGATCGGGTTGGTCTGGCAGGATAGTCGGTGAGCAGATCTGGCTCATTCTTTACCCCCAGGGGCGCAGGTGAAGCGGCGGTCAGGCGAAAAACTCCCGCTTAAAAACCAAACCGCCTTGAAGCCGGCCCAGGCTCTTGGCGGTTTACATTGGAGAATGTAATACTATTGTATGCGCAGCAGTTTAGAGCAACCTGAGTAAAGATTAAGAAGGAAATAAGTGTTTGCGCGAGAACCACACAGTTTGACTGGTTTGCGACTGATGGGTCGGTCAGGATAGTTCGAGAGCGGCGGCAGCTTATTCAATAAGCCCAAGAACACGATCGAAGTGGCCGCTGCGTTAAAAAGACCTATTTAAAAACCAAACCGCCTTGAAGCCGGCCCAGGCTCTTGGCGGTTTACATTGGAGAATGTAATACTATTTTATGCGCAGCGGTTTAGAGCAACCTGAGCAAAGATTAAGAAGAAAATAAGAGTTTGCGCAGGTTGTCCTTCCGATGCAGTTTTTTGGGGCGGAATAGCCTTGAATTTGCAATCTGCGGGGTGTTGATTGACTTATGCCGCAGGTTTGGAACTCTGGGGTGGATTGGAAAGGCCTTCTTCGCGCAGCATCTCGTAAACGCTTAAGCAGCCTTTGCAGCAAAAGTTCATCAATTTTCCATCGAACTCTTTTGTGACCACACGCCTTGCTTCAGCACCGCAATGGTCGCATTTGATTGTGTCTACCATGGCATCACCGGTCCTATAATCATTGATGGGCTCAGGTTGGTTACCGCCAGCCCGCGTAAAATAGTTTGAACGGCAAAAAGCATTATGAGCATTACAGCAAATGTTTGAAGCCGACCACGCAACCAGGGGGCTCAGTAGTTTGGCTGCCAGGACAAAAACCAGGCAGGGTGGGGATGGTGACTGAGCAGCATGCTGTTTACAGTGAAACGTCAAAAAAGAAGGACTGTTTTTGGCTGCCACGCGTGATGATCACTTCAATGCGCCACTGCCCGCGCATGGTGAAACGGCCCGATGACTGGTAATTGCCGCCTGAACCAGCTTCAAGGGCGAAGTTGTTGGGCGGCATATACATGCTTGGCATGGTCAGATCGAGGCTGATATTTGCATCTGTTACGGGCTGGCCGTTGGCATCCGTGAGAGTTACATCAAAATTACTGGCCTGTGAGCCGGTGGGGGGGTAAGGATTGAGAACCAGAGAAACCACCAATCCATTGGTTTCCTGCCGGGCTGTATTCTCTGGCAACTTCTCCCCGGCCCAGGGGATGGTGGTACCATCGGCAGAAACAGCCGTGAGACCACCCGCGTTGGTGGAACTACCGCTCATCATGTAGGAACGCCGCATACTGATAAAAACAGCGGCTGCGATCAGCAACAAACCTATTCCAATTAGAATACCCTTTTTTGCCATGTGAGCCCATCTCCTGAATTTATTTTTGGCGAATTGTTGTCAGGTGAGCATTTTAACGCTATTTTTGCCTGCCGACACATGCAATACACTTGCATGTGCATGGATATCCTGACCGCAGCAAAGGATATCATAAACATGTGCCGGGCTATATGAAGATGCTGTAAAGACTTTTAGATGGAACAGCTTCAATTGAAACTTTAATTATGGCAATGCATCAAACATACTGTATCAAAATAAACTTCCCATTTCAGAAGTTGGAAAATATGGAAATGATCATTGACTTTCCAGGCGGTTCACGTGTGGATGCACACGTTGGACAGTTTAGCGTGGCAACTGACCAGCGTCCGGCTTCTAGCGCACCGGCACCTTTTCTTCTTTTTTATCACCATTGGCACATGTGCGTGAATTTATATTCCTTGCTTTTGCCAGGGTTATTTTCTTGGGACAACAAATTGGAGAAACCCTATGAGTGCTTTTATTGAACCGCCCCGTGCGATACCAACCTTGCTGCGGTTGGGGATCTGGTTTTCGGAAAAAGTGACAGGTAAGGTGATGCTCCCCGCGCGTATTTTGGCCTGGTACCCACGGGCTGCGATAGGTTCCGGGGTTCTGGAGTCACTGGTGGCACACCGGGATGGCAAGTTGGATGAGCGCACACTGAAACTGGTGCGCATGACAGCTTCTTTTGCAGCTGCTTGCCCGTTTTGCATTGATATGAATTCGCATGAACACCAGACTCTGGGTATTGGTGCGGAAGAAGTGCTGGCATTACGCGGGCAGGTGGATGTGGAGGCTGTCTCCAGTTTTTCAAAACGGGAACGATTGGCGATCCGGTATGCGCGCATGATTTCGCAGAGCCCGCTCAAGTTTTATCCTGATTTTATCGAGCAGATAAAGGATAATTTTACTGAGCGCGAGATGGTTATCCTGGCTTCCACCGCAGCGCAGGTGAATTACTGGGCGCGGCTAATCCAGGCGTTGGGCATTCCGCCCGCCGGGTTTTCTGAAGAGAGTTGATTTTACTGGTATCAGGATTTTGAGCCTTTCTGCAGCGAGTAGAGGGTGGTGCCTAAAAATAAGAGCACTGCCACTTCGTTTAGCAGTCCGCCCCACTGGCGGATGGACAGGTTGGTCAACAGGTCGCCCAAGATGCGGATAACCAGCGATGTATGCAGCAGGATAAGCTGTGTGTAGAAAATGCGGTGGAATGTTATTGGTATGCCCAGAATGGCCGGGAAAATGATCGGTGCATGCCCGAAAATCATGGAAATGACGAAACCCACAAAAACTGTATGCAGAGCGGCATCATAATACGGTCCGGCATACATCGCACCAAAGATCAGGTTCAAGATTCCACCAACCAGCAGCCACACAAAGCCTGACGAAAGACTCCAGGCGATATAGCGTGTGATGGGCAAACGGTGATGCAGATTGCGAAGGGCAAGATCGTAACGCAGGAACCACGCGCCCAGCAGCAACATCCCGATGCCCGCCAGCCGGGTACCCCAACTCAGGACAAAGGTGGAAAGCATCACGCCGCAGAAATAAAGACTGGCGGCTGCAATAAAGAGCAGAATGGCCTGTCTGGTGGGGCGCAGTACGCGGTTTAATTCCAGACGTTCCCCGGCAATGGTTAACACAAGGAAAGCCTGCCACAAAAAAACAATCTGAAAAATGGGTTGTCCCAACATCCACAAGACATTCCCAACAAACCAGGTGATGGCACCAACCAGCATGGTGATGGTGAAAATCTGGGTTTCACGGTGGGTTATGAAGGCCAGGATGCCCACCGCTCCCAGGCTTCCAAGGGTGAGCAGTATTGCGCCTGGCAGGAAGGTAGGAAAAACCAGCAGACTCATCCAACCCAGACCTGTAAGCAAAGGCGCAGAAAACATCCACTTTTGGCGCAGGGCAACAGCGCGTTCAAGTGCAACCAGGGTGCCAAGGAACCCGGAAACCATCAGGGGACCATGCAGCATGGCGAAATTAGATGTGAGTGTGGGAAGAGTCCAACCCAGGCGCAGTAACCCCGCCCACAGGGCGGCCAGGAGTGCAAGCAAAGCAAAACCGATCAACGGCAGGTATAAGCGTTTAGACATGTATCCAGTATATGGATTTGACCTGGTTTGTCTTTGCGCTGGCGCAAACTATCAGGTGCTTTTAGTAGACCGGCAAGCTGGTGTCTACAGTTTGAGCCCAGGAGTTGATACCGCCCTTCAGGTTTTTAACTTTTTTGAACCCGGCGCTGACCAATAGTTCGAGCGCACGCGCCGAGCGGGTGCCGGCTTTGCAGAAGACGACCATCTCGCGGGCGGTATCCAGTTCTGAAAGGCGCGCGGCGAGGGTACCCAGTGGAATGTTTAGCGCGGCAGGCAGGCGCGAGATTTCGAGCTCGTGCGGCTCGCGCACATCCAATAATAGGGGCGCGCCGGGCTGTCCCAGACGGGTGGCAAGCTGGATGACGTCGATATCCCAATCCAAACCGGCAGAACCATCTTCGTGATCATGCCCGGGCACACCACAAAATTCCTCGTAGTCGATCAACTCTTTGATGTCCGCATTTGGTCCACAGACGCGGCATTTTGGGTTTTTGCGCAGGTTGACAAAATCGAAGGACATGTCCAGTGCATTGTAGAGCAGCAGCCTGCCAATCAACGGCGATCCAATGCCCAGCAGCACTTTCAGGGCCTCGGTGGCCTGGATGGTGCCAATGGTACCGGGGAGTATGCCCAGCACACCGCCCTCAGCGCAGGAAGGTACAAGGCCAGGCGGAGGGGGCTCGGGGAACAGGCAGCGATAACAGGGGCCGGTGCGGGCGTCGAATACGCTGGCCTGGCCGTCAAAGCGGAATATGGAGCCGTAGATATTGGGCTTTCCCAGAAAGACGCAGATATCGTTTGTGAGGTAGCGGGTTGGAAAATTGTCAGTGCCATCGATCAGGATATCGTACTGGCTGGCAATTTGCAGCGCGTTGGCGCTGGTGAACGGGATATTATAAGTATCCACTTGAATATCTGGATTGAGATCCATCAGGCGGTTTTTGGCGCTTTCAACCTTTAACATGCCTATGGTGGATGTGCCGTGGATGATCTGACGCTGGAGATTGGTTTTGTCTACGATATCGTAATCCACCAGGCCAATGCGCCCAATACCGGCGGCGGCCAGATATAGTGAGACCGGAGATCCCAGCCCGCCCGTACCGACGATCAGGGCGGAGGATGCTTTGAGCTTTTTCTGTCCATCCAGGCCGACTTCGGGGATCAGCAAATGGCGCGAATAGCGCAGGATTTCTTCATGAGTAAGTTCTGTGGGCATGAAAATATCTCCTAGAATCTGGATTATGCCACACTTTTATTGTTAAACAAGTTACGCCAGGATAATTCAGATATAAAAAATGCTCCCCCGGGTTTCCGGGGGAGCAAAACGTACTGTGAAGCAAGTACTACTTATGGCAGGGCAAAGATGCGAACGAGGAAGACTGCCATTTGAGCGCGGGTCACATTCAAACCGGGGCAGAATTTGCCGCCGCCGCAACCGCTGGTAATGCCTTCGTTGGACAATTGTTCAATCCAACCGGCGGCGAAGGATGATGCTGAAACATCAGTGAAGAGGGTGCCCGTTGCGGCAGGAGGCGTATAGGCGCTGCCGTGTTTGACGCGAAGCAGGAAGACAGCCATCTGAGCGCGCGTGACTTCGTCATTGGGGCAGAACCTGGTGTCGCCGCAGCCGCTGGTGATACCTTCGGTGTACAGCTGCTCAATCCAAGCGGCTCCAAAATCACCGGCTTTAACATCACTGAAGATGTTGCCAACAGCTGGTGGAGGATTGTAAGCTGCGCCATGAATACCGCGCAGCAAGAAGATGGCCACCTGAGTGCGTGTAACTGTTACTTCGGGGCAGTAGAGCATGGGCGAAGTACTGCAGCCACTGGTAATGCCAGCTGCATTCAGGCGTTCAATCCAGCCCCAGGCCCAGTAAGTAGGAGGAACATCTGCAAAAGTGGCCGGGCGGAAGACAGAATACACATCACCAGTGATGAAATCGCCGTTGCCGGTGCCCATACCGCCGAGGCGGTTGGATGAGGCATCCATGATGGAGTCGTTATCCAATAGATCAAGGCGGATGGTGCCGGATGTGGTGCCGGTGTTGACCTTGACGGTGTATGTATCACCAGCGCCAACAACGGAAGTGATATTGGCGCCAGAAACACCAGTCTTTGTCAGGGCAAAGTCACTGACATCCACACCCGTGACCAGGGACGAGAAGGTGACGGTGAAGTCAACACTAGCGCTGTTGGTCGGGTTCGGGTCTGCAGCCGTAATGGAACTGACAGACGGCGGGAGCAGCAGCACTTGAGCAGTGTTCGCGGCATTGTGGGTGTGCAGGATCAACAGACCCTTGCTGTGGTTGGCTGCGATATTGGCTTTGTCGTAGGCAACGGTAATCGCAGGAGCCGCCGGATCATCTAACCAAACCGGGATACCCGAAATGCCAGCATTATTCGCGCTAAACGATTGGTTCGCAACGTCAAAGTGCATCATCTTGCTGACATCCACAAGACCGGCAGCTTCGCGGTTAAATGTGAACACCTGGAAATCGAAACCGGTGTCTGTGGAAGTAAGGCCGATGTCTTCCAGCAGCACATCCATGGTCATGACGTTATTATTGAAAACGTTGGTATTGGTGGCGCCACCGAACCAGTTGATGTAATCTTCGAAATAGCAGCTTCCGGTCGAGAGCAGACAAACCATCGACAAGAATGTGTCGGTCGGGGAGCTGGAGGAGCCGGTGTGGTTATTGAAGATTACGTAGTCGGGAGTGCCATCCTCGTTGTTATCGATATAAATATCGTACTCGGGGGCGTGGAGGGTATCCCACTTACCATAGGTGGCAATGCTGAAATACATGGACGCGTCAGTCAAAACCCCACTGGTATAATCGCTTGCTGCACCGACATACTGCAAATCGGCGGCATCATTGGAACCGTTGCTCGCGGGATCGTTGGGGCTGACATCCAACAGTTCGGTAACATACGCCCGGGATGATTCAAGGGCGGTAGCAACCGGTATGCCGATGGAAGTCAGGGCAAAAGTGCCAGTGCTGGCAGCGGGCAAGAGAATGCCACTCGGCACTACACTCATAGCCGAGGCGGGGCGGGCAGCAATATGGACAGGCACGCGCACGGTGGCAGCCACACCAGTGGAGGTCAAGGTAACATAACCACCAGCTTCAGCAAAGCGTTCGCGAGTTGGATTGGTAACGATGGTGGCATCGCGACCACGATTGAGCAGAGAAGCCGTAGCGGCGATCTGGACCTTGATCGAAACCGAACCCTGCGCAGGAACACTGAGCGGGCTGACCAGGGCGGCGCCAGCCGAATCTAGTAACGAGAAGACCAGCCCAGGGTTAGCCTGGTAGCGCGAATCAAAGGTTACATTATAGATTTCGGCCGAATTGCTCTTGTTCTTGATGGTGATATCTTTAACAAAGGTCTGGTCAGAAACCAGTGCGACTTCACCAAAAGAGAGGCTGACCTGACCCGGATCATTGGTGTAATAGGCCACAACGTCTGACTGAGCCGCCTTGGCAACGCTGACACGCCCGGCACCGATGCGGGTGGGGGTGTCCTTGAGAGCCTTGGTCGTGGATGAGTAGACATCATTGGTGGCGGTGTTCATCGCCAGGGCTTTGAGCTCGGCAACCGACCAGGATGGGTGCAACTGGCGCAGAAGGGCCATAACACCGGCAACATGCGGCGCGGCCATGGATGTGCCGTTGAAGCTGGCGCCCTGATCACCGGAACGGCTGGCGGTCGAGAAGATGGTATCGCCAGGAGCCGCGATATCAGGCTTCAAGAGCGTGCCGCCACGAGCCGGGCCGCGCGAGCTGAAGGAGCTTACCAAGTCTTCGATGGCAGGATCGGTGAGGAGGTATTGGTTTGAAAACTCGTCGGTCAGACGAACGGTGACAGTGAACGGCACAGCCATCTGGGTCTTGAGCATGTTGCCGACTGTCTGGGTGGTCATCATCGATGGAATGGTGATGGTACCAGTTGTGAGGGGATCGTCACCCATGGAGGTCGGGAAGCCGACCGTATTGTTGGCAACCAGGACACCGATTGCGCCCTTGAGCTGGGCATTCTTGACCTTCTCCTTGAAGGTACAAGCACCGCGATCGATGAGCGCAATTTTTCCGGTCAGGTCATTGGTAATACCACCAGCAGCGGTACAACCGTTCGCGGCAGGGATGGTAAGGATCAAATCGCCGGTGGTGCCAGGGACACCGATCACGGGACCAAAAGCGGCTTCGACACCGGCGTAGTTGCCAGCGATGCCTACGGGCGCATTCACGACAAAGGCGCCGACAACCCCACCAGCGTCAATGCTACTGGCAACATCGACAGTGTACTTGGCCATACCAGGGGAGCCAGCGACATAATAAACGTCGCCAGAGTTACCGGCGGAGGTCACGACAATGACACCTACCTGGGCGGCATTGTTGGAGGCTACAGCATCCTCATCATAGGGGGAGCCATAGGATGAACCCAGGGACATATTGATGACATCGAGGTGATCGCTAAAATTGCCATCATTGTTGGGGTCCAATGACCATTCAATCGCCTGCAAAACCAGGTTCGTGGAACCCTCGCAGCCGAAGACGCGCAACCCATAGAGCTGAGCCTTGGGGGCGACACCAGGGCCGATACGGAACTTGGCCATATATTGGGTGGGGGTCAGAGACCCGAGGGTGGAGTAAGTATCGCCAGTGGTTTCCTGATAGGTGGAACCATCCGGAAGAACGCCAAAACCGCCGACAGTGCCGGAAACATGGCTACCATGGCCGTTACAATCCATCGGGTCGGGATCCGGAGAGGGGATGTCAACCACGCCGGCGCTATAAGCATCACCGGCGAAGTCCCACCCGCCAACAACCTTGGCGGTCGGGAAAACATTCAGGGGTTCATTAAGGGTGGTGAAATCCTGGGTTGCGTAGCCAGGAGTGCCCAGGCCGCCGAAGTTGGTATGAATATAGTCAATGCCGGTATCGATAACACCGACAGTGATATTCTCACCCAGAATGCCGGGCAGACCACCCCAAACCTGCGGTGCGCCGATGAGAGGCACGCTGGTGGTGTGGTCAATGGTCTTGGGGATCAGCGGGTGAATAGCTTTGACACCCGGCAGCTTCAACAGGGCAGGAATATCTTTGGTGTCCAGCTTCAGCGCGATGCCGTTATAGACTTTCTGAACGCGATAGAGTTCAGTGTATTTGATGGCTTTGGACTGCAGAGCAGCCATCAAGGTGGATTGTTTCTGCTGGATCCGGGCAGTCTGAGCAACGGCCGACTGTACAGCGAGATCGGCTGATTGGTTCAGCTTATCGGCATATACCAGAGCAGAGGGGGTATCTTCAAGTTCTACAATGACACCGCGAACGCCTTGAAGGTCAGCCAGACGGCCATAATAAGCCTGGACTTCATTCAAATTGAGTGGTTCCTTGGTTGGGGCTTGCGGGGGCTGGGGGCCTTCGGCTTGCGCCAGGCCAACAAATTGGGAAAGGGCCAGAACCAGAACAGCTAAAACCGAAAATACACGAAAGATCCTGGATGTTTGCAAGGTACTCATGGGCTATTCTCCTTAGAAACCAAAGGTGTGATGAATCTTGGCACGTTCAATCGGATCACAGGACATAACTTTAGTACGGTTTGGTTGACTTCCTCCTTGTATATATTATTGAATTTTGAAGAAACTATTCCCACAAAAAAAGGTATTATGATGCAACAGACGATAATTTTTCCCTAACCAAACAAGCATAAAGCCAGGTTGGCTTTATGCTTGTTTGAAGAGAGAGAAAAGGTGGCATCTTAATACCATAAAAGAGGAAAAAGTTCTTCAGCCTCAATAAACTATGATATTGCAACGATGAAGCTTGTAAAAAAAAAGGAAGGTACAAGTTGGAGTTGATTTGTGACCAAAATCATCATATGGCACAAAAATTTAAAAGAATCGATCCTGTTGTAGAAAGTCCAAATTTAACATGATGATGCAATTAATATACTCTTAATAAAAGTATATCACAAAGGCGACTTCAAAAAAAATATTACGAACTTATAACTTTGAGTGATCAAAACCCCCAAAGTTGGTTTCCTCAGGGGTTTTGATCAGGTTATTTACTTGCTTCCAAAAACGCTGCCAGATAACGCCAGACTCGATCAACAGAAGGAATGTTGAGCCGTTCTGAAGGCGAATGCGGGTTTTCTATGGTTGCGCCCAGCGAGATCATATCCAGGCCGCCGAAGATTGCGCCAATTGTGCCGCATTCCAGGCCTGCATGGATCATGCGCACCTGCGGATCGCTGCCAAACAGGCTGCGGTAGGTTTGCACGCTCTTTTGGAGCAGCGGAGATTTCATATCCGGCTGCCAGCCGGGGTAAGGCGGGCTGATGGAAACTTGTGCACCAGCCAGCTGACCGCATGCGCCTATACGCTCGCTCAAATCCTGCATACGGGTCATGACGGTGCTGCGCTGGTTAGTAACGATATTAAGCGTATTATCGACAAATTCGATACGCGCCAGGTTATTGGATGTTTCGACAAAACCTTCCACGCTGGCCGACATTTCAGCAATACCGTGCGGCAGCGCGGTGATGAGCTGAATTACTCGAGCCGTACTGGCCAGGCTGGCGGTGCGTTTCGCTTGAGCGGGGGTGAGTGTAAGGGAAATGCCGCTCTCGGAGGCGGAATATTCGTTACTCAGAACGGCTTGAAACTCTTGCACCGCCTGCAGGACGACAGGTACCTGTTGAGCGGCGCAGGCAAATACGGCTTCGGCCTGGCGGGAGATGGCATTGTGAGCTGTGCCGCCATCCAGGCTGGCAAGCGCCAGTGGGGTTAGCTTTTGGATATGAGCCAGGGTGCGCGCCAGCAGCTTGTTGGCGCTGGCGCGGTGTTTGTGGATATCCACCCCGGAGTGACCGCCCTGCAAGCCGCTGACCTTGAGCAGAAAAGCAGCTTCAAAAGGCGCGGGTTCAAAGGAAAGCGGCAGGCTCATGTGCACGTTCTGTCCGCCTGCGCAGCCGATAATAAAAGTGCCATCATCTTCAGAATCCAGGTTGAGCAGGATCTTGCCTGTGATGAAGCCCGGCTTGAGCAGGTTTGCACCACCGAGACCAACCTCCTCCTGCACGGTAAATAGTAATTCCAGGGGCGGGTGCAGCACTGTTGGGTCTTCGGCTACGGTCAGGGCAAAGGCAATGGCAATACCGTTGTCGGCGCCCAGGGTGGTGCGGTCGGCGTGCAACCATTCGCCTTCCACGATGCAGCGAATGGGGTCGCGGAGAAAGTCATGCGGGGAATCGGGGGTTTTCTCGCAAACCATGTCCATATGCCCTTGTAAGACTATGCAGGGCGATTTTTCATACCCTATGCTTGCCGGAATGCGGATGACAAGATTACCGGCTTCATCGGATTGCGAGGAAAATCCGCTGGCTGCGGCGCGTGCCTGCAGCCAGCGTGAAATCTGCGCTTCATTCCCGCTGCCGCGCGGAATGGCGGAAAGTTGTTCAAAGATATTTAAAACAGTTTGAGTAGCATCCATTGTTAAATCACCACACTTACCAGAGATTGCTTGACAACAATGACCTTTTTGGGCGTTTTGCCCTCCAGGATGTGCTGGATGGATTTTAGCGCCAATTCTTGAATGACTGCATCACTTGTGCCGGTCGGGACGGTGATGCGTTCGCGCACCTTGCCGTTTACCTGTACAGCCAGAGTGATTTCATCATCCTGGGTGGCGGCTTCATCCACCGCGGGCCAGGGTTGAGTGTGGATGCTGTACTTCTGGCCGATCTCACTCCACAACTCTTCGGCGATATGAGGAGCAACGGGGGCCATCATTTTCAGGTACAGCTGCTGGGCTTCGGTCCATTCGCGCGAACCCTGGGCGCCGGCATCGCGGGCGCGGTACATCTCATTCAACATTTCCATCAGGGATGAAACAATGGTGTTAAATTCGAACTGCTCAAAGTTGCGGGTGACACGTTTCAGGGTCTGGTGTGTCTTGCGGCGCAACGCACGCAGGGTAACGGCACTGGGGCTGCCGCCGGTTGCATCATCGGTGAACAACGACCAGGTCCGGCGCACCCAGCGCGCCGAGCCTTCGATGCCTTTGCTGTCCCAGGGCGCGCCCATGTCCCAGCGTGCAAAGAACATCAGGTAGGCGCGTACGGTATCAGCGCCGTATTTATCCACCAGAATATCCGGCGCGATAACATTGCCGCGGCTTTTGGACATTTTTTCGTTATCTTCACCCAGCACCATACCCTGATTGCGCAGTTGGGTCATGGGTTCATTGCCTTCGGTAATGCCCATATCGCGCAGTGCTTTATGGAAGAAGCGCGTATACAGCAGGTGCATGGTGGCGTGTTCAATGCCGCCGGTGTAGGTATCCACGGGCATCCAGTAGTCATATTCCGCAGGGTCAAAAGGACCCTGGGAATAGTGCGGGCTCAGGTAGCGCAAGTGGTACCAGGATGAGCACATGAATGTGTCCATTGTGTCAGTCTCGCGGGTGGCGGTTCCGGCACATACCGGGCAGGTGGTTTTGGCCCAGGTTGGGTGCAGCTTTAGCGGGCTTTCGCCAGTGGGTTTCCATTCGACATCTTCGGGCAGGGTTACCGGCAGTTGATCTTTCGGTACCGGGTTCCAGCCATCTTTTTCGCAATAGATCATGGGAATAGGCGCGCCCCAATAGCGCTGACGGCTGATCAGCCAGTCGCGGTAGCGGTAGTTAACTGTTTCCTTGCCAATGCCCTGCTGCTCCAGCCAATCAATGACGGCAGCGATGGCGGGGTTCTTGCGACCTTTTTCGGTATTGACGGGTGTGCTGTTAAATGCTTCAGAATTGATCATCACGCCGTCGTTGATAAAGGCAGCCTGCATGGTTGCGCCATCCGGGGTGGGTTCGCCTTCAGCCTGGAAGACGGGAATGATGGTCAGGTTAAACTTGCGAGCAAAGGCAAAGTCGCGTTCATCATGTGCTGGAACGGCCATGATGGCACCAGTGCCGTAGCTCATCAGAACGTAGTCGGCGATCCAGATCGGAATGCGTGCCTGGTTAACCGGGTTAATGGCATAGCCTCCGGTAAAGACACCGGTTTTTTCTTTATCCACTGCGCTGCGCTGAATGTCATTTTGCCGGGCGGCCTGTGCTTTGTAGGCGGCAATGGCCTGTTTATTTTCAGGCGTGGTGATCTTATCCACCAGCGGATGCTCGGGCGAGAAGACCATGAAGGTGGCTCCCCACAGGGTATCGGGGCGGGTGGTAAAGATTTCAACCGGGTCGCCAGTTTCAGTGTGGAAGGTAACACTTGCACCTTCAGAACGGTCAATCCAGTTGGTTTGCAGGGTCTTAACGCGCTCCGGCCAATCAATGCCTTCAAAATTCAGCAGCTCGTCGGCATACTTTGTGGCCCTGAAAAACCACTGCCACAGGTCTTTCTTGATGACGGGTGTGCTGCAGCGTTCGCAGTGACGGTCATCGCCCCATACCTGCTCACGTGCCAGGGTGGTATTGCAGTTAGGGCAAAAATCGACCGGGGACAGTTTGCGGTACGCCAGCCCTTTTTTATACAGTTGAATAAAGAACCATTCGGACCACTTGTAGTATTCGGGTTCGCAGGAGACCGTTTCGCGCCGCCAGTCGAACATTGCGCCCATTGAGCGCATTTGTTTGCGCATGCGCACAATATTATCGCGTGTGCGTACCATGGGGTGGATGCCGCTTTTGATGGCGGCGTTTTCGGCAGGCAGGCCAAAGGCATCAAAGCCCATTGGGAACATGACGTTGAAGCCGCGCATGCGCATATAGCGTGCACGGGCATCGGAGGGGGTCATGGCGTACCAGTGACCGATGTGCAAGTCGCCGCTGGGATATGGCAGCATGGTCAGGGCATAGTGTTTGGGCTTGCCAGGGTCAATATCCGCATTGTACAGGCCGTCCGCATCCCAACGGGACTGCCATTTTTTTTCAATTTCAGTAAAGTTGTAAGGCTGGGTCATTCTTTCCTCGCTCGTGGTTCAAATGAAAACAAAATTTTCTTAATATGTGTCAGCGAATACTGCGCTGACTGCGTACAGGTATGGGGCGAAGTTGCGGGGAAAATCGGGTAAAACCCGCAAGCAAAGGACCAGCTTTTTGAAAAAATGTTTTGATTTTTCTAACGATCTTTTTCATTGGAACCTCCTGGCAGGTTTCTGCGCGATCAATGCCGGACCCGGGTTAATAAAAAAACTCTTCGCCCATAACTGGGACGAAGAGTTATCTCCGCGGTACCACCCGGTTTGCCAGCAATAAAGAACTGGCCACTTTGGTCTGCTATAACGGGCAAACCCGGCGCTGACTACTTGATTCACCAGCACAGTCTTTCACGACGTGCAGGGTTGACTGCTGCGTGAATGGCACGGCGAGTTCAGTCTTGTGGGCATCCTTTTCGGATGCGCGCTCCCGAGGGGCGCTGTGTTGGGCTTCCACCTCACTCTCCCAACTCGCTGACGGGATGACTTACTACTCCTGCCCGACTTTCTTTAATTTACTACCATTTGGGGCAGGTCATAAACCTGCCCCAGCGTTTTGTGGACCCAGAGGGATTCGAACCCTCGACCTCCTCAATGCCATTGAGGCGCGCTCCCAACTGCGCTATGGGCCCTAAAGCGAAGGGTATTCTACATGATAAACAGAAATTCGTCAACCAGTGGACCTGAGGGGATTCGAACCCCTGGCCTCCTCAGTGCGATTGAGGCGCGCTCCCAACTGCGCTACAGGCCCAACTTTTTAGCCTTATGATTCTATCTGATGCGTGGGGGAATGTCAAGAAAAGTATCGTGGCAGTTTTGGAGCGTTGGCTACTGTTTAACTGCTGGCGCCGCTATAGCGTTTGATGCCCAGCTGCCATACCTGCATGGCGAACAAGAAGGCGGCGGCACTTATGCCCAGGAAGCCCAGCACCTGGGCAGGACTCAATTCGCCGCGCAGACCCTGGACGGGGACCGTGGTGGCGACGGCGATGGGGATGATAAAGGTGACGATGATGCGCAGCCAGGCGGGGTAAACTGTAGCGGGGAAGCGCCCGGAATCGAGCAAGGCTTGCAGGATGGTGACGTTGTTGTCAAACTTGGTGAACCAGAAGGTGAGCGCGATCAGCACCACCCACAGGCTGTAGAGCACCAGCCCGCCGGAGAGCACCAACACAAAGAAGGTCAGCAGGGAGAGCGGGCTGGATATAGAGCCGCTCATGCGCGTGCCCACGACGATCAGGCTGCCAGAAAGCAGTACCTCCCAGCCTCTCCAGATGGTGATGCGCGAAAAGCTGACCATGAACAGGCTGTTAACCGGCTGGAGCAGGGTGTAATCCAACGAGCCGTCGCGCACGGAAGCGTTGAATTTTTCGGTGTTGGGCCAGATCAGGGCGGCCATGTAGGTGTTCACGAGGCGGAAAACTCCGAGCAATACGATCAGTTCGCCGATGCCCCAGCCGCCCAGGGTTGTGGTATTGCTGAAGATGATATTCAGGCTTAGAAATTCCCAGCCCAGCCAGACCAGGCTGAGGAAGATGTTAATCACCGTATCGGCTCGGTAGGCCAGCGACATCTGGATGTTGATCTTGAGCAGGGTTTGCAGCAGTTTAAGGGTTCGCATGGTCAGGCCCCCACCGCCGAAAAACGCTTGACGCCCTCGCGCCAGGTCCAGGTGAATAACAAATAGGAAACCACCAGCCAGACAAGCGCGGAGGCGAAGCCGGTGACGATTTCTGTGGGTGAGAGTCGCCCCAGAGTGAGCTGGATGGGGAAGTAGAGTATGAGTTGGAAGGGCAGGTAGCGTGCCATCTGCTGGACAATTCCCGGCATGAGCTGAAGCGGTACGAACTGGCCGGAGAACAGCACCAAAATGCTGTAATAAAATTCGTGCAGTGCCCAGACGCGCGTAGTCCAGAAGGCGACGCAGGTGATCGCACCACTTAGCAGAAAACCGATGGCGAAACCGAGGATGACTGCGGGGACGGCGAGGATTGGTCCCCACCAGGGTGTGCCGGTGTAGTCGGGGCGGAAGAGCAGGCATAGCACGCCCCAGATGGGCAAGAAGGCGAGAAAGTTGAGTGCCTTGTGGGCCAGGTTCGTCACCAGGGTGTTGGTGAGCATGGGGTGAACGGGACGGATCAACTCACCCGCCAGGGTGCCATCCTGTATCTTGTAAGCGAAGATATGGATGGTGATGTTGCCGGTGAGTTGGTCGATGACCAGCAGGGTCATGTAGTAAACGATAAAGTCGTTGGCAGTCATGCCGTTGACGCTGCCGTTGCTGCGTGCCACAGTGGTCCAGACGGCCATGTAGATGATGGGCGAGACCAACCAGTAGAACAGGTACATGAGCAGGTTGGCGCGGTACTGCCAGTTTTCCGCCCAGTTGACCTGCCAAAAGTGTTTGAAAATGTTCAGCATGTTTCACTCATTGAAGGCGCGCTCAATAACCGCCTCGATGGGCGGGTCGGTAATGGTAATGTCATGGACAGGCAGCTCGGCCAGCATGCGGGCGGTGACGGCGGTGACATCTTCAGCGCTTACCTGGATATAACGCTTTTCACTGTCCTCTTCGTTATCCACGGGGGTGCCGTAGCGTTCCAGGTTATGAGTTTCGGCGTCTGAGAGGAGTACGCCGATAAGTTTGTAGGGCGCAATGCGGCGCGAAAGGTCAACGATGCCGCCGTCATATTTGAGCTGTCCCTGGTGGATGATGACGATGCGCTCGCACAGGGCGGTCACATCTGCCATGTAGTGGCTGGTGAGCAGAATGGTGGCCCCGCTGCGCCGATTGTATTCGCGCAGGAATTCACGGATGCGTAACTGTCCGCTGATATCCAGACCAATGGTTGGCTCATCGAGAAAGAGAACTTTGGGACGGTGCAGCAGGCCAGCGGCGATTTCGCACTTCATACGTTCGCCCAGCGAGAGATTGCGAACAGGTTTTTTTAACAAAGGGCCAAGTTCCAGCAATTCGTCCAACTCTTTAAGGGTGGCGTTGTATTCGTCATCCGTCAGGCGGTAAATGGCCTGGTTGAGCAGGAATGAATCCGCGGCGGGAATATCCCAGGAGAGGCGGTTGCGCTGGCCCATTACCAGAGTCATGGATTTGAGATAAGTGTTTTTCAGTTCCCAGGGGGTAAATCCCAACACCCTGGCTTTTCCTGCGCTGGGATGCAGCAATCCGGAGAGCATCTTGAGTGTTGTGGTTTTCCCGGCGCCGTTGGGGCCAAGAAAGCCGACAATTTCACCCGGTTGGATATTGAAACTTACATTTTGTACAGCGCGCACATCTTTGTATTTGCGTTTAAAAAAGCTGCGCATGGCTGCGCCAAAACCAGCCTCGCGCTCAGGCACCTGGTAGGTTTTGCTCAAATTTTCAACAATAATGGCTGGTTCGGTGGGGGGCATACGGTTGGCGCTCCTGGAGATGGTTGGAAAAATAATTCTAACATAGCTTAGCTGAGAGGAGTTTTACCCCACGTGGCAAATATGAACAAAAATGCGTTTTCACAAAAGCAGCATATTGAAAAGGAGCTTATTATTGGATATGATGTATGGGTATCAAACCAAATCTTTTAAGCAAAGAGGCAAGCATGGCAGAAACCAGTTCCGCTCCCACCTACCGAATCACTGATCTGAAGGAAACCGACCGCCCGCGCGAGCGGCTGGCTGCGCTGGGGCCGCAGGCGCTTTCCAATGCAGAATTAATTGCTATTTTGCTGCGTGTGGGTGTGCCGGGTGAGAATGCTGTGCAGGTCGGGCAGCGTTTGCTGAACAAATTCAGCGGGATCAGCGGGCTGCACCGCGCTCCGCTAGCAGAGATGTGCCAGCAGCACGGCATTGGTGAGGCAAAAGCAGCGCAAATTAAAGCTGCGATTGAGTTGGGCCGCCGCCTGACGGTGGAAAACCCGGAAGAGCGAGCCAGTATTAACTCACCGGCAGATGCTGCTGCGTTGGTGCAGTACGAGATGAGCGCCCTGGAGCAAGAACATTTGCGCGTGATGCTGTTAGACCGGCGCAACAAGGTTCTGGAAGTGGTGGAGGTTTACCGCGGATCGGTTAATTCATCGCAGGTGCGAGTGGGGGAAGTTTTTAAGGAAGCAGTGCGAAAGAATGCTTCCGGTATTATCGTAGTGCATAACCATCCGAGCGGCGACCCAACGCCCAGTCCGGATGATGTGGCTGTGACGCGGGCGATTGTGCAGGCTGGAAAATTGCTGGATGTGGATGTGCTTGATCACCTGGTGATCGGGCAGGGAAGGTGGGTTTCATTGAAGGAGCGCGGGCTGGGGTTTTCTTGAACCAGGTGAATATTCGAAGCCTTTCAGACAACATCAAAAAGACCCGCCATCACGCGATAGCGGGTCTTTTTGATGTTATCTATGCGTTCTGTATCAGCAGGTTAGTTACTTTTTCCGTTTGGGTGGCATCCGATACAGTTGGATATATCGCTGATATTCTTTTCAGCATGTTTGGAAATCATCTCTTGCTGGTTATGGCAATTGAAGCAGGTCCATTGTACCAGTGTGCTGGGGTGGCAGTTTGAACAAACACTATTGGCACCCTGATGATTCATAGGGAAGGTGTGCAGGCCAGTGTAGGTTGCGTTCCAATTGCTGGTGGTGTGGCAGGAGGCGCAATCGGTGCCAAACACTCCGGCATGAAATGCGGGTTCATTGTGGCAGCTGGCGCATGCAGTAGGCGTGCCTTTATACACACCATTCCCATGACATGCGCTGCACGACTGGCTCTGATGCGCGCCGGTAAGCGGGAAGGCTGACTGGTTGTGGTCAAAGGTGGCGGGTTTCCAGGCACTGGTGGTATGGCAGGCATTGCACTGGGTGCCATATGCGCCAGCATGATGATCATCGGCTGCATGGCAGGCGTAACAAGTCTGCGGCGTACCCTTGAATACACCGTTGGTGTGGCATTTGGTGCAAGTTACACTGACGTGAGCGCCGGTCAGTTTGAAGGCGGCCAGGTTGTGATCAAATGTGGCGGGTTTCCAGGCGGAAGTGGAGTGGCAAGAACCGCAATTGAACCCAAATGCGCCACTGTGGGCATCCTTGCTCTGATGGCAGGAGACACAGTTGGATGAAGTGCCCTTGAACATGCCCGGGGTTGTGTGGCATGTAGAGCAGACAGCATTTACATGCGCGCCGGTTAATTGGAAGGCAGCATTTACATGGTTGAATGTGGAAGGTTTCCAACTGTTGGTGGTATGGCAGCTTTCGCAGGCGTTGCCCTCGGTACCGGCATGCACGTCGGTCTTCTGGTGGCAGCCGAGGCAGGTTTTGGGTGTGCCTTTGAATACGCCGTTGATATGGCACTGGGTGCATTGAACGGCGGTATGCTTGCCAGTTAGCTGGAAGGCAGTTGAAGTGTGGTTGAACGTGGAAGGCTTCCAGGCGGTGGTGGTGTGGCAACTGCTGCAGTTTGTGCCGTAAGTGCCCTTGTGGGCATCGTCACTGGCGTGGCAGGAGACGCAATCGGAGGGCGTGCCTTTATATTTGTCCGCTGTGGTGTGGCATTTGGCGCAGGTGACGCTGACATGCGCACCAGTGAGCTTGAAGGCGGCATTATTATGGTTGAAAGTAGAGGGCTTCCAGGCGGTTGAGGTATGGCAGCTTTCACATGCAGTGCCTTCAGTACCGGCATGCACATCCCTGGCTTGATGGCAGCCAAAACAGGTGGTGGAAGTGTTATTAAACTTGTTGGGGGTGGTATGGCATTTGGCGCAGACCACGCTACCGTGCGCGCCGACCAGATTGAAGACGTTGGAATGGTTGAATGTAGAGGGCTTCCAGGCGGCAGATGTGTGGCAGTTTTCGCAGGCGGTGCCTTCATTACCAGCATGCACATCTTTCGCCTGATGGCAACTGATGCAGGTTGTGGGCGTGCCCTTGTATTTGTCGTTGATATGGCATTGGGTGCATAGAAGGGTAGTATGCTGGCCGGTCAACTTGAACGCCGCCAGGTTGTGGTCGAATTTGGCGGGCTTCCAAGCGGTGGCGGAGTGGCAGGTGCCGCAATTTGGCCCCAAATCGCCTTGATGAACATCGTTTTTGAGGTGGCAGTCCACGCATTTTGCCGGGGCTGTTTTGAAATCTGCCAGGGATTTTGCGTTCAAATGACATTTGGCGCAGGCCAGTTTTGCGTGCGCGCCCTGTGGATTAAAGGCTACCCGGGTGTGATTAAATTTTTTATTGATGCTTTCCTTGCCATCATGGCAGGCAAGGCAATCGGCTGCGTATTCGCTGGTATGGGCAGCAATGAAAGTCGCATCACTTTTGGCGTGACAGGCAGCACAATCGCTGGTTGTGAAGGCTTTATAACCATTTACGTGGCATGTCTGGCAGATAAATGGCGAACCATCGGGGGTCTTTTTGTGGGATGTGGTTGCAAACCCAAGTAATTCGTGCGGAAATTCGGTTAGAGTTACATCGGTCAGAGATGCGTTTGCGCCGCGATGTTCTGGATGGCATTTACCACATTGGAGCACTGCCTGCTTGTTTAGCAGGATGCCGTGAAGCTTGTGGGTGTCTTTTAATTCGACCTGGATATCAATATGACAGCGTATGCAGCGGTCTTGCATGAACGCTGCTTCCCAGGGTGCGGTGTGACATTGATTGCAGTTGTTGCTGATTTGAGAATGCGAGCTGATATTTCCAAGGGGGGCGCCAGTTCGCGCACTTAATTCCCCCGCGCTAAATAGGGTATTACCTTTGAAAAATACTGTGCCTGTGATTATGAAAAACGTAATCAGGGTGGCAGTAATTGCCGGCCATGTTAAACAGCCAAGCCGTCTTGTACTGGGCATGCATTCTCCAAAATCTTTGCCTGAAATCAGGGCAAAGCTGTGTATAAAAGTATTTCTTCGCCAGGTTAATGAACCGGTTGGGGAGAGGGCCATCTCTCCAACTGCTTTCCAGGGAAAGGGGTGCGAAAAAAATCTTAAGGGAAAAACAAATATTCTTCCGCTACCTGAATGTTTTCAAGGTTTATGCGTATGTACATATGAAGTCGATACTATTTTAAGAAGGTTGCGTAATAAAGAGCGGCACCGATGTGGTAAAAAGCGGCTGTGAATAATGCCATTCCAAGCGGAATGTGAATAGTATGCCAGAGCGCCATCATGCGGCGGGCATTGGCCAGAACTGATGCCTGCGCTCCGCCCAGGGGGGTTTCAATTTCGATGCCTTCTGCTGTGCGGGGAATAAGCGTGTAAATATAGCGACCCACAAAGCCGCTTAAAACAACAACCAGGGTCATTAAAGTCACAACGCCAGCTAGCCCGTTGAATTTCCAGGAAGTGTGTAAAAAGACCATAAAAGGTCCCACAAGACCGGTGAAGATATGGAACTGGAGCCAATCTGACATTTTGCCCCAGGCAGTGAACCGGGAGCGTTTGCGCAAACTGTAAAGTGTCTCGGTCATGATCATTAAGATAAAGCCGAGAATCCCCAGTGAGTGGCCGAATAATTCGCCCGCAGCAGGAATTTTCTTTGTCACCAACATAACCAGGCCGTAAACCCCTGTAATTACCACGGATACAAGTACCGACCACCAAAATTCTCTGTTGTTCTGCAGCATGCTATCTTCTTTCGGTAGAAATTCTGGAGTAATAAGGGTTTTTTTCTGTATAAGCTATGGTTATCTTACGGAAGCTTTTTGCAGTACCACTGTGCTTGCGGCGCCAGAACCCGTGCCGGAGTTGCGCGAGTTATATATTTGAGTCCAGAATTTCGCCAGGATATCGGCGATGGGGGCATTAGGAGCTAATAATTGTTCGCGGATTGAGCTGATGTCCAGCCGGTCGCGCACAATGGTTTGAAGCGCGGATGAAAGTTTTTGGTCGCCCATTACTATAGCGCCGACGATGTATTTACCCGTCAGCATCAGACGTACATGGTTGATATCGAACCCATTCTGGGCAATGATGGCATCCGGCATATCGCGCCAGGTTTCGCTATCACCCCTTGCGATTACAAAAGGATTTTCAGCACTATCTGTTCCAACGCCGACATTCCCGATGATGGTGGTGGTCAAACCTGCCAGCCTGGTAACATTGAAAGAAACTGACTTGATGTAAGCCAGGCTTTTGCCTGCCATATTGGAACCGGCTATATGGCCTTGTTCCCGCGCTGGTGTCCAAAGACTATCGATCACAGAACGGCCAGAAACGGGATCGTAAACCTGGGCTACATCTCCGGCAGCAAAAATATTTGGTTGATTCGTGCGCAGGTGTTCATCGGCCAGAATTCCGCGATCGCAGGTGATCCCAGATTCTTTAGCAAGTTTGATGCGTGGTTGAATGCCAATAGCATAGGCCAGCATATCGCAGTCAATTTGCTGTCCACTTTTCAAGCGAACTCCAACCACCTTCCCTTGTTTGCCTAAAACTTCATCCAGCTCTGACTCGTAATGAACATTGATCCGGTCTTCTTTTAGACGGTGCTGGATAATTTTTGATTCTGCTTCGTCGAGCACATTGCTCCAATAGCGATTGGTACGGATGAGCAGGTGAACTTTCAGCCTGCGAAGAGCCAATCCTTCGGCCAACTCGAGGGCGGTAATGCCGCCTCCAACCACCACTGCTGAACGGGCGCGCTTGGAACGGGCAACAATTTGCCGGGCGTCTTCCATGTGGTCAAGCTTAACGACCCCTTCCAACTCGGCTCCCGGTACTTTTAGGCGTGAGGCACTGGCGCCCACTGAGATTAATAAACGGTCATACGGAACGCGTTTGCCATCATTTAAGGCTACGAATTGTTCTTGCGGCAAAATCTTTACGGCTGTAGCCTGCCAGAAATGGGCGTTCAATGCTTTGTAATCTTCTGGTTGAAAAGGGAATAACTGTTTTTCTTCAATTTCGCCTGTCAGGTAATAAGCCAGGCCGGGCCGGGAATAATACCAATGCGGGTCTTCGCTGATAAACGTGATGGTACCTTGTTTATCAATAGCCCGAATGGCCTGTGCTGCAGCGATGCCGGCCACGCCGGTGCCCAAGATGACATAATTGGTCATTTTTTAGGCCTCTGCAAAAAGATTGGTGCGTTCAAATCGCAACACCCCACGAGGACAACGCGATACACACTCACCGCAGGTAAGGCATTGGCTATTTTGAACAGGTATTCCCTGCCAGGCATACTCCCGGACATCGATATTGATCGGGCAATTATACGAACAGACTCCGCACTGCACACATCGCGATGAATCTGGTACGACATAGCCGCTAACAAGCGCTTCGCGCCGATTTGAATCTTGTTTGAAAAAGTTTTTAAACATATAACCTCTATAGAATAAAGTCGCACTAATCGGCTAATAGTTACGCATGAATATTAAATTTCATATTGTTGTGCACTTCGCCGCAGCAATGCTGCGGGCAGTCCGTATGAACTGCCCGCAGACTAATTTTTTATATTTCAGGAAATGGGATGGGAAGGGATTAGTCATTGTTTAATTTTGTTCTGCTGTTTCGCAGTTTCGCAGTTCTTGCAGACAGGTTTCTTCGATTCGTGCGGTAACCGGCAGTAAAGGCGGGCGCACAGCCCAGCGTTCAAACCCGTTTTGACGGGCGATGATGGCTTTTAGAATGGGCGGGAAAGGCTGGTAACGATCCAGTACTCGGCGGCGAATATTGAGCTGTTCCTGCGCCTCGATTGCATCCCCACCTTGCAGGAAAATATCCCACACCTGGCGAAGCATGGGCGAATAGAGGTTGGCCATCGCGGTTATGGCGCCCCCGGCATTATATTCGAGAGCGTGCAGGAACAGGCCATCGTTGCCGTTCAGGACGAGAAGGTCCCTGCCGAAGCGTCCGCCAAGGGCAATGGCGAATTCAGGATCGCCAGAAGAATCTTTTATACCTGCAAATTTTTCGGGGTGGGCCTGTTTAAGACGCGCCAGCAGATCGAGTGAAAATGGAATACCGGTTTGCCCGGGAATGTGATATCCAAGCAAATAGCCCCCTGCAGGCACAGAGCGCCTGATTACCTGGTCAAACCATTCAAAGAGACCGTCATCACTGATTTTGCGGAAATAATATGGCGGCAGTACCACCACCCCCTGGCAACCCAGTTCAAAGGCTGTGCGAGTCAGGTTAATGGTTTCGTCCAGGCTGGGCGTGCCGGTGCCAGCCAGGAAGCGAAAATCGGGATAGGTGCTGTGCACCTCCTGCGCGGCGCGCAATACAGATTCGCGTTCCCGGGCGCTAAAGGATGGACCTTCTCCAGTGGTGCCGAACAACAAGGCACCGTGACAATCTCGAGCTGCCAGGTAATGCAAAAATGGCGATAGCCCCCCCAGGTCTATCGAAAAATCTTTTTTAAGGGGTGTCAGAGCAGCTGCGTATATACCTGAAATGGGATGTCGATTGGGCATGGAAAATCCTTGATCGATTATCTGAGAAAACGCGTTATGATTCTACTCATCGATATTCATCACGCGAAACGGGTAAACATTAACCACCTGTGTGCCTGCATAACTGGTGATGTGACTCTTGAGGTTTTGCCTGTAGAAAATGGTATGTCCGTGCAGCATATAACGTGGTTTGACCATCTGTAACACCAGATTCAAAGCGCGCAAGCCGATATGGGCCGGGTCGTCATCATCGTGAATGCCGCTTGGGGGAGAATGGGTAAGCAGGATGTCTAAATTGCGGCGGTGGTAGAGTTTTTGCAAGACGATTTTGGGGATAAGGCGGTAAGCTCGCAACAACATGCTGTTTTGGGTATATTGATTGGAACCGCCCGGATGATACATGATGCTTCCGCCCAGTCCGGCCATTAATAGTCCTTTGGAATAAACTACCTGCCCATCCAGATTGACGCCTCCCTCGGCGCGAGTTCTTGCCTTTGTGCCATATTCAGGATCGTGATTTCCAGGCACATAGAATAGCGGTATATTAAATATGGAGACCAAAAACTCGAGATAAGAATAGGGTAAATCGCCGCAACCCAGGAGCATGCGCACATCTGGATAGGTTTCGCGTACCGATAAGTTATACAGGCGATCAACAACTTCGTCGCTCAATGCCAGGATTTTCATAAATTCTCACAGTACATGAACGAATTTTGCCTCAAAATACAGGCGGACGCAAGAGGCAAAAATGTCCTGGAGTCAGGCTGGCTAGAATGTGCTCTCAATTCAATGGTTGTCGAGCCGGTATTTTTGCTTATGCTTGTATCAAAAGCACGATTTAAGTTTTTACTGCGCTTTTTTATCAAGTGGGCTGTAGTATAGGCGCGCAAATTAGCAAATCGAGGCAATTATGGACTATAATTTATTATCTATTTTATAAGCATCTCATCAATAAGTACTGGTAGGGAATGGAAACTCAACGTATAAACCAAGTACCAGAGCCTGGAAGCCGCCGGACAACAACAGGTCAACTTCGTTCCGGAACAAATCTGGTCAATCGCTATTTGATTCAGGATGTTATTGGCGTGGGTGGTATGGGTTCTGTATATCGAGCGCGTGATCTGCACTTTCCCAATGTTGTCAAACTTGTAGCGGTAAAGGAAATGATCAACCAGGCGCCCGATCCATTGGTGCGCCAAATTGTGGTACAAAACTTTGAGCGCGAAGCGAATATTCTGGCAACATTGAGTCATCCATCCATACCTCGTATCTACGATTATTTCACCCTGGAGAATCGTTCATATCTGGTGTTGGAATATGTCAATGGGAATGATCTTGAAGTAACATTGAGCCAGATAGATGGGTTCATCCCTGAAGAACAGGTGTTGGATTGGGCTATTCAGTTATGTGATGTGCTGAGTTTTCTACATAACCATAAACCAGATCCTATCATTTTCCGTGACATGAAACCATCCAACGTGATGGTTAACCAGCATAACCATATCATTCTGGTCGATTTCGGTATTGCCAAGCCTTTCCAGGTGGGTCAAAAAGGTACCATGATTGGAACTGAGGGCTATTCACCTCCGGAGCAATATCGAGGGGAAGCCAATGCGCAGGCAGATGTATATGCCCTGGGCGCCACTCTTCATCATTTAATTACCCGCCGCGACCCTCGTCTCGAGCCGCCATTTTCCTTTGGTGAACGGCCAATTCGTAAAATTAATCCCAGCGTTTCACTAGAGTTTGAGACAGTTATTAATACGGCGTTACAGTACAACGTGGAGAGCCGGTTCAAAACCATTGATGATTTTAAGCAGGCGTTGATTGGGGCTGGTCGTAAAACCGGACTGCTTAACCGTATCAATACCAATCAGAGTTCCAGTGGGGTATCGGTCAATAAAAGCGGTATTAAACCAGTCTGGGCTTTTCAGTGCGAAGATGAAATTCGCGGGACCCCATTTTATTTAAGCGGTCTACTGTACACTGGTTGTTACGATAATAATCTATACGCCCTAAACGCATCTAATGGTGAGTTTCAATGGAAATATGCAACCCAGGGCGGGGTAGTTAGCAGGCCGACCGCCATGGACGAGAATATTTTCTTTGGCTCCGAAGATAAGCGTATGTATGCGGTTAATTCGCGTACTGGTAAATTGACCTGGGCTTATGATACTGATGGGCGCATACGTTCTTCTGGCCGCATTGCAGATGGACATATCTTTATCGGTTCTGACGACAAGTATCTCCATGCAGTTAACCTGACCACGGGAAGGTTAGCCTGGCGCTTTGAAGTTGGGGATGAGGTGCGTTCGACTCCTTTCATTGTTAACGACTTGATTTATTTTGGTACTGAAGGTGGCGAATTGATTTGCCTGGACTTCCGCGGCCAGTCCAAATGGCGCTTTAAAGCCAAACGTAGTATTACATCTTCGCCCTGGGTTCAAGACAATGTGGTGTATTTCAACTCGATGGATGGGTTCATGTATGCGTTGGACGCAAAATCGGGCTGGCTTGTGTGGCGATTCCGGATGGAGAAAGGCTCGATTGTTTCACCTTATATATCAGAAAACCTGGTATTTACCGGATCATTAGATGGTTATCTTTATGCTGTGGATTTGCACACTTCCAAGGAAGTTTGGAAATATAAGACGAATCACCAGGTAAATGGTTCGCCAGTTGTTTACAAAGATGCGATTTATGCCGGTTCAGTGGATAATCATTTGTATTGTATTGAAATTCGGACTGGCCGGTTGCGATGGAAATTTGAAAGCAAGGGTCCAATTACTGGTACGCCCTGCCTTTACGATGATTTTTTGTATTTTGGCTCAACAGACCACTTTATCTATGCCTTGATGGCCTAACATTGGTTTTGATGGAAGAAGGAGAAGGCCCGTGATGAATTTTTTTAGAAATTTGTTCGGAAAAAAAGAAAATAAGCCCGTAATCGATAATGCGGTAACGGCCCCGCTTACTGATGTGCAATTGCAGTCAATCAAGGCTTTGGCACAAAACCGCTATGAACCAATACAACTTTTGGTAGCAAGTGGACAATCGGTAGGACGCCAGCGTGAGCTGAATGAAGACAGCCTGTTCACCTGTTCTTCGATTATTGCCGGTAACAGCAGCAACCCACCTTTTGGTCTTTTTATTGTTGCTGATGGTATGGGTGGGCATCAGAATGGTGAGGTAGCCAGTAATACTACAATCAGAACTATTTCCGGGTATATTATGAAAAAGTTCTACAATTCACTGTTCGGTATGACTGGACAGCCAGTTGATGAATCGCTGCAAGAAATTGTACAGGCAGCCGTGATGGAAGCCCAGCGTTCTGTTTTACGCGATGCCCCCGGGTCTGGTACTACGGTGACTGCCGCACTGGTGGTTGGGCAACAGCTAACCATTGCGCATGTGGGGGACAGCCGCGCATATTTGTTGTATAACGAGCAACGGATGGAGGCAATCACCCGCGACCATTCGCTGGTAAGACGCCTGGAAGAACTTGGGCAAATCACGGCTGCCGAAGCTGCAGTGCACCCACAGCGCAATGTTCTTTACCGCGCGATCGGTCAAGGGGAATCTCTTGAACCGGATGTAGTCACGACTCCTTTCCCTATTGGAGGCTACCTGTTGATTTGCAGCGACGGGCTGTGGGGATTGGTACCAGATGATGAATTGCGTCGTATTGTTTATGGAGCACCTAACATTCAACGCGCTTGCCAGGAAATGGTAGCAGCTGCTAATGCTGCCGGCGGCCCGGATAACATTACCGTAATTTTGGTGCAGTTGCTTGGTTAAGTTTTATAGAATATGAGTTCTGTTAAGAAAAATCTGGTTGAGAATTATTACACCATGCTTGGCCTCCTGCGTTCTGCGAGCCAGGATGAAATTCGTCAAGCATATTTACGCGCGGCGAAGCGTCTGCATCCTGATACCAACACTAAACCAGGCGAAACCGAGATGTTTCTGGATGTTCAGAGTGTCTACCAGGTGCTTTCTGACCCGATGCGGCGTGCTTCTTACGATTTATCGCTGCCGAAGGAAGAGGACGTTCTCTCTGTCATCGAGCAGCGCATTCTGATCAGCCGCCAGGAGCTTTCATCGCAAAAAGAAAAGCAGCTTGTCTACATGCTGCTGGATCTTTCCCTTGCTGAAAGTTACAAACAAATATCCAGTTCTGCGCCATTGAATATCTGTATGGTGCTGGATTGTTCAACTTCGATGAAAAACGAAAAGCTGGATATGGTTAAAGCAACTGCCATCCAGCTTATCCGAAAACTTAAGCCAAAAGATATTTTCTCAGTTGTAACCTTTAATGACCGTGCTGAAGTTATTATCCCGGCAACGCGGCAGGCGAACACTCTCAAGATGGAAAACCGCCTGCAACTTTTGCAGACTTCTGGCGGGACAGAAATGCTAAGCGGTTTGAAAGCCGGGTTGGAAGAGGTGCGCCGATATCAAAGCCCAACCTGCATCAATCACATTATTTTGTTGACAGATGGGCGCACCTATGGCGATGAGTCTGATTGCTATGCGCTGGCAAAAGACGCAGCTCAAAGTGGCATTGGGATCAGTGGGTTGGGTATTGGCAACAGTTGGAATGATGCGTTTTTGGATGAGCTGGCCAGGTTGACAGGTGGACACAGTATTCTTGTTTCGCAGCCAAGTGATCTTGAGCCTATTCTCACTGAAAAATTCACCAATTTATCCAATACTTTTGCAGAAAAGGTGACTTTTGAATTTTCCTTAGGTGAGGGTGTTGAAATTGGCTATGCTTTTAGAATTCAGCCTGAAACCAATCCCCTTCTTCAAGCAAATCCTTTGCCCCTGGGGCCAATTCTTATAAACAGCACCCTATCCATCTTGATTGAGTTTATTATCCATCCACAGGAAAATGATATCAGGAATGTCACTTTATTGGATGGCAGATTGGATATTTCGGCTTCTGCCTTGGAAAATCCTTTGCCTCCGAAGCCAATTCGTATTACACTTCCTGTAAAAGAGAATACCACACCAGACCCCCCCCCTGCTCCGCTTGTCCAGGCGCTTTCGAGGTTAACTCTATACCGTATGCAAGAAAGAGCGCGCAGTGAAGTGGCGGCTGGAAATTATGAAAATGCTGCCCTGCATTTACAAAAACTGGCTACACACCTTCTGGCTCAGGGCGAACGGGGCCTGGCAAAAACCGTCCTTTTTGAAATTGAAAATATCGAGAAAGAAAAAGCTTTTACAGAAGTTGGTGAAAAACAGATTAAATATGGAACACGTGCATTGGTGTTATTCAAGGAGAAAAAACTATGATTATCTGTCAAAACTGCAAATCACAAGAACAAGATGGCACAATATTTTGCAGTGAATGCGGTATCCAATTGACCGAGGTCAATAGCGCACAAACGCAAAAGTTTTCGCCCAGCACCAAGGAATTATTGGGTTCGGCAGGGTATGTAAATGAAATTCCGGACAAGGGGGGAACCTGGATTTCCCTGCATCTGCTTGAAAGCGGGCAGATTTTGCCGTACTCAGACCAAAAAGAATTTACGATGGGCCGTTTGAGCGAAAACCAACCAATTGAGCCAGATGTTGACCTTTCACCTTATAAAGCATTTGACAATGGTGTTTCGCGGTTGCATGCCGTAATTCGTTATAATGAAGGTAATGTGGTTCTTGTGGATTTAGGGTCATCCAACGGCTCTTATGTCAATGGTATCCGCGTTATGCCTAATATTGAACACCCGCTTCGGCATGGCGATATTATCGCGTTGGGAAAATTAAAAATACAGGTAGTATTGTCGTAAAGGAATTGTTATGCCCACTATTCTGATTCACATCTCCAACGAAGATCCCATTCTGGGAGAAGTGGAGAGCCTGCCCACCACAACCGATCAGAGTGTGAAGGTTAAAAACCCACGTCGCCGCGATGGGAAGGATTTGCATTATTTACAGGCCAATGTAACTGAAGTGATCTGGCCGATGCTCCGTATTTCCTTTATAGAAATAATACCCGGTGACCAGGAAGAACAGATCATCGGTTTTGTAAGGGAGTAATAAGATGCCCGAAGAACTCGACCGCCGACGAATACTGGTAGTGGACGATGAAGAACGCATGGTGCGATTCATTCGATTGAACCTGGAACATGATGGTTTTCAGGTTAGCGAAGCATTTAACGGCAAACAGGCTATCCAAAGACTGCGGGATGTTAATCCCGATCTGATCCTGTTGGATGTGATGATGCCCGATCTGGATGGTTTTGAAGTGCTGGAAATGGTACGAGAAATCAGTAGTGTTCCTGTCATTATGCTGACAGCCAAAGGTGAGGAAGACGACCGAGTACGCGGGTTGGAAAAGGGGGCTGATGATTATGTTACAAAACCTTTCAGCCCTCGTGAACTTGTCAGCCGCGTACGAGCTGTGCTGCGCCGTACCGAAGGCGCAACCGGCTCGATGCACGGCTTGATTGAGGTGGATGAGCGTTTGAAAATCGATTTCGACCGTAGGGAAGTGTGGCTGGAAGGGAAAATCGTCAAGCTGCGCCCTACTGAGTACCGCCTTCTTTTTCACCTGGTGCAAAATGCAGGCTGGGTGGTTTCGCATGACCAGTTGTTGGCGAAAGTATGGGGTTATGAATACCGGGACGAGCCCCATTATGTGCGGTTGTACATCAATTATTTGCGCCAAAAGTTGGAAAAAGATGCAGCCAATCCTAAATACATTCTTACTGAGCGTGGGGTAGGTTATCGTTTTGTTGATTTCAGGCGGGCCGTTAAAGAATAATAAATTTTTACCAGGCGCAGGTATGAAAAATAATTTCTTTCAAGGCCGGTAAACACACCGGCCTTTTTTGCCCTTGCCATTCGCTCTTCTCTCGGCTATACTCTTAATTCGGATCAAGGAGATAATAAACATGGCAAAACAGCGTATTTTGCTGGTGGATGATCATGAAGTGGTTCGGCTGGGATTGAAAGCCTTATTGGAACGTCATCCCAATTTTGAGGTAGTTGGTGAAGCAGGATCTGCACGCGAGGCGATTGAGCAAGTGGCAGCTCTGCAACCAGGTGTGGTGGTCATGGATATTCGGCTGCCAGGTACTTCTGGAATTGAAGCTTGCGAAGAAATAGTGCAGCGATTTTCAGATACCAAAGTGATTATGTTAACCTCCTACGCTGAAGATGAGATGTTATTCTCTGCCATCCGCGCCGGGGCATCTGGCTATATTCTGAAACAGATCGGCGGCGAAGACCTGGTGCGTGCTTTGGAAGCTGTTGGCCGCGGCGAGGCCTTGCTGGACCCGGCTGTTACCCAACGGGTATTCCAGGAAGTACGCAAGGCAGTTAAAGAGGAAGAAGCATCTGCCTTTGCTCATCTCAGTCAGCAGGAAAAGCATGTGTTGCTGCTGGTCTCAGAAGGGAAAACCAACCGCGAAATTGCCAAGGCATTATTCCTGGGCGAGGGGACGGTGCGCAACTACGTCAGTAGTATTCTTTCAAAATTGGGTGTGAATAACCGGGCAGAAGCGGCGGCTTATGCTGTTGAACATAATCTTAAAGAGTACATTCAAAACTAAAAAAGTGCGGACTTCAAAGTCCGCACTTTTTATACCCAGAATAGCCTGAAACTGCCCTGTTTTGGTCTGGCTAAAACCGTAATTTGTGTGACCCTAAGCAATCAAAAAACTAATAAATGAACACTGATATTCAACTTAGCGACGGTTTGATCTTTCTGCGCCAACCAAAAGCCAGTGATGTGCTCGGATTGTATCTGGCAGTGGTTGAATCTCTTTCTGACCTGAGCCCGTGGCTGGATTGGGCTACAGATGCTTATGATGAGGCCAGCACGTATCGCTGGTTGAATAATGTTCAAATTGCATGGACTCATTCCAGTGCGTTTCATTTTGTTATTACAGATGCGCGTAGCGGTGAAACCATCGGTTGTTGTAGCCTGGATGGCATTGACAAAGAAAAACACTCATGCAACCTGGGTTACTGGGTACGCAGCAGCCGTACGCGACAAGGGATTGCGAGCCGGGCAGTGCGGCTTGCCGCCCAATTTGCATTTGATACGCTGAAAATGCTGCAAGTGGAAATTTTGATCGCAGCGGAGAATATTGCCAGCCAGCGCATTGCGCAAAAAATCGGCGCGCATCATAAAGGGTTGCTTACTGATGGGCTGGTAGTGCATACCACCGTTTACGATGCTGTTAAATTTGTTCTCATACCGGCAGACATGGGGTTAAGCGGTTAAAGAATTGGTGCAGTTTTAAAACGCTTATTCTTCGCTTACTTCCTGCCAGACTTTTTTCATATAAAGCGCATCCTCTTCCATAATGGGGCTTTCACACATGATGCGTCCGCCTGCTTTGAAATCATATAATGCGCGCATTAAATCTTTTAACCGAAGGTCTGATTCTGCCACGGGTAAGTGGTTTTTCTCACCTTTTGGGCCATATTCGATGCCGGAGAGGTGAATGTGCAAGCTTTTGAGCGCGGTGTCGCCCAGGGCATTTGCGTACAATTCAAGGCGGGCGCGCCACTCATCATAAGAATTCTGGGTGCCATCTCCAGGACGGGCGTGCAAATGGGCAAAGTCAATGCAGGGGAGTACCCCTGAAATGCTGCGGGCCATTTCAATGGTATCTTCGAGTGAGCCAAGCATGGCACTTTTCCCCATAGTTTCGGGCCGCAAGGTGACGGGGTTCCCGACTGCGCGTAAATCGGACAAACAGCCAGCCAGGCGCGGGATGGCAACTTTTAGAACTTCTACAGGGGGTCTTTCAAAATAGGAACCCGGGTGAAAAATAATATCTGTTGCACCAGCCAGGTTGCCATAGTGAGCTGCGTCCATTAAGCGTTGGCGTGATTTGGGCCACTCTTCATCATCTGCGTTCAGATTGATAAAGTAAGGCGCATGCACACTGAGAGAAACATCTGCCAGTCTAGCGGTCTGATTGATGATTGCGCAGGTTTCGACCGATACTCTAACGGCCTGAACCCAGCCCAACTCCAGGGTATCTAGTCCGATGGAATTACTGAATTGAATGGCTCCTACTGAACCACCTGGTTTCTTGGGGGTGCCTATGGGAGAACCTACTGTACCAAAACGGAAAGAGAGTGTCATGTCGTATCCTTTTGGGATGGGAATAATCCTGGGTTAGTTGGTTTATTTGGTTAAACGTACCAGGACTGGGGCTAATCGTAACCAGAGATGCGGGCCCAGGATGAGCAAACCAACCAGAACTGCCGCACAGGCAGCGATAAGTACAGCGGCTGCGCCAACATCCTTGCCCACTTTTGCCAGAGGGTGGTGAACCGGGCTGGCCAGATCCACAACTGCTTCTATCGCTGTGTTTAAAAACTCTGCCGACCAGACCAAGGCGATGGTCAGAACAAGGATCGCCCATTCTGTAAGCGGGATGGAAAGCCAGGTGGCTACGAGGACAACCAGAATCGTCACGACTGCATGGATCCAGGCATTCTTCTCGTTACGGATGACGTATGCCCATCCATGAAAGGCATGGCCAAAGGACTGGATGCGAGACTTTATAAACTCAAGCATGGCTGCCGGGGACTTTATTCTCGAATTTCCAGGCTTCCGAGCCCCAGCCCGGTGAGTATCTCTGCCTGGGCTTTCCACATACGGGTCTTTTCTACTCCTTCGGCATGGTCGTGACCCATAAGGTGCAAAACCCCGTGAACCACCAGAAGCTGAACCTCAGCCTCAACGGTGTGACCGGTTTCTTTGGCCTGTGTTGCGGCACGCTGAACGGAAATAAGGATATCACCCAGGTAGCGGTTTTGGCTCTCAGGGTCAATTTCGTCGGAAGGGAAAGAAAGAACGTCTGTGGGGGCGTCTACATTCATCCATTGGAGATTCAACGCCTGAAGGTGGTTATCATCTGTGAGTACAATAGTCAGTTCGGCATTATCGGGGGCTGACTGATGTTCCATTGTATTAAGGGCAGCAGATTTAACCAGTTCATCAGGGAGATTGGGGGCAAGGTTATCAATTCTCTCGATGAAGATCATTTTGCCACCGTGTTTTCGGTTGGTGGTGCTGTCTGCTCTGCTGGAATAGAAGCTTCGGCTGCCGGATAGGCTATGCGGGGGTGATAAAGCCCGGTAAGTGTGGTTACAAACATTTCGGAGATGACGGTCAAATCTTTGAGAGTGAAACGTGTATCTGCCAGCTGGCCTTCTTTTTGGCAAAAATCAATAGCCTTTTGCACTACGGCACTGATTTCTTCTTTGGTACGCGCGCCTTCCGAGCGTGTGCGGGCTTCAACATTATCGGCCAGCATTAATAGGGCTGTTTCGCGGCTGCGGGGACGAGGTCCAGGGTAGCGAAATTTAGAGTCGTCTACTTTGGATAGGTCACCACCGGCTTCCTGTACAGCGCGGTTGTAATGATAACGGGCAAGCAGCGTGCCGTGATGTTCAAGCATGAAATCTATAATCCGGCGCGGCAGGCGATATTTTCGAGCCAGCGCCACCCCGTCGGATACATGGCGGATCACGCTGGCAGCGGCTGATTCGGCATCCACATCGTTGTGAGGATTGAGGTTGTTGGGCATCTGGTTTTCGATAAAAAATGCCGGGGTAGTGGCTTTGCCAACATCATGATAAAGCGCTCCAACCCGCACCAGCAGGCTATCCATTCCCAGTTGTTCCGCAGCCTGTTCCACCAGGTTGGAAACCATCAGGCTGTGCTGGTACGTGCCTGGAGCGCGCCGGAGGAAATATTGAAGCAGCGGCGCATCTGGTCTCGAAATTTCCAACAGGCGCAAACCAGTAGTTAAGCCTAAAACTTCTGCCAGCAGGTACTGCAGCATAAGCGCCACGCTGGTTGAGGCTATACCGTTGAGCAGGGAAGCACCGATTAAAGAAAGAAACCCAACAGCATCAAGTTCTCCGGTGGGCAAGCGATAGGCGGTAATGACAGCCATGCCGCTCAAGGCTGAAACAGTTGCGGCCCAGGCAAAAGAGCTGATGCGGCGCGCTTTGCCGAGTGCAAGTACTCCCGTGCAAGACACCATGAGATAAAAGATTGTCAGGTCCAGGGAATTTGGCAGGCCAAATGCAGCCAATATGCAAATGGCTATCGATAAAATCAGACCTCCCCCCGGACCGAACAGGGTAGCGATCAGCAACCCAAAGGCCGAAAGCGGGAAAACATACGGCATGAGCGTGCGATTTGGGATGATCAGCCTGGCGGCTGCCATGAATAGAATGAAAAGGACAGCTATCAAGATCAGGCTGCGGCTGTCGTTATAATAGATTGGGCGGCGGCGGTGAAAATAAAGGCCGATAAAGGTCATTATGACAATGACGATGGAAGCTGTGCCGAGATATTCGAGCATTGGATTGCTGGGACTGACTAATCCAATGATTTCAAGTGCTTCAATATTGGCAATTGTTAATACTTTGCCGCGCTGAACTACTGTTTCGCCTGCCAGATAGGTCTGAGTAACGGGTTCCACGGCTTGCCGGGCCTGTAATCGCGCGGCGTCTGTTAATTCGGGGCTAAAAAAGCTATTGGCTACAATATAGGGTGTAGTCAAATCCACCACAATTGCAGACTGTTCTTCGTTCAAGGCGAAACTGACCATACTCTGCACCCCGGCTTGCACCCCGGCGATGTTTTCCTCCCGGACGGATGAGCGCATGATCTGTTCCAATACACGCAGACTATCTTGCTGCACAGCTGACCAGCGCAAATCTGATGCAAGCAAAATACGTTCAATCATTTTTGTACTTAAGCCCAGGTCGGGGAGTGACGCCAGGTCAGTACGTTTTTGTTCAAAAGATACAGTTGCATCACCGCGAATGCTGGCGATCGTTTCAATTGCTGTGCGCAAGCGGGAAATTTGCCTGCGGGCTACGGACTGATCTGGCGCAGTATAAACGGGTGAAACGGAACGTTCCGCAGCGTCGCGTGCCTGATTGGTACGCACTTCGCTTATATATTCCACATTTTTGGGTGCTTGCAGATCTTGTGGTGCTACCTGACCGGCGCGCAGTGGCAGGCGGGAAGGGCGCAGGGAAAGCGGCAAAATTAACACCGCACAGACTGCCACGCTTGTTACTATCAGCAAGATTAGTGCAAGCAGATCATGGCGATGAATCTGCTGCCACCAATGAGTAGGTTCTGGATTCACGAGTTATTTCTGCAAAAGTTCTCGAACTAGAGCGCTGACCTGGTCGCCAGGAGCGCGTCCTGCAATGATAGGCAGAAGTGTTTTCATTACTTTACCCATATCTGATGGCAGGGCTGCACCGGTCTCAGTGATGGCAGCCTGGACTATGACGCGCAGGTCTTCAGGGTTGAGACCTTCAGGCAGGAAGACGTTTAAGATATCAATCTCGGCCAGTGCATCAGCGGCAAGATCTTCGCGATTGGCTTTTTTGGCTTCTTCCAGGGCTTCTTTGCGTAATTTGATTTCTTTTTGCAAAACGGAAATCACTGCGGCGTCATCAAGGCTAATACGCCGGTCAACTTCAATTTGTTTGATGGCGGCCAATACCATACGAAGCGTGAGCTTTCGCATTTCATCGCCCGATCTCATTGAATCTTTTACAGCATCTGTTAGTTTCGTTTTTATGTCCATAGTTTTATTATAACCCTTTGGAATTACGTTTTGGGAAAAAGGATGCAGGGGCTTGATTATAGAGGGTTTTTGCCTCTGAACAGGATTGCTTGCTTTGAGTTAAGTTGTTGTGAAATGCGATGGTATTCGAGAGTGGTGCGCTTAACTGCCGCAGCAAAAGCAAGTTCAAACCCGGGCCGGTCTGGCGCATCCAGGTTCATCCAGGCATGCGAGTCGCGCGGCAGCAAGGGCAATACCAAAGGTCGGAAGAAAGCAATAAATGACAAGGCTTCCAGCGGGTAATAGAGCTTTCCACTGTGCAAGCGGGTGTCTTTCATCAATTCCTGTATTTCTGGTTGGATCTCTTCGGCTGGCGCATTGGGATGGCTTGCGCGCCATAAATGGACATAGTTACTGTGCGCATAGAAATCCTGCACGGTATGCGTCAATTGCCCAAATGAAGTGAGGGCTGATGCAGAATCTGATTGCTGCACGGCGACTAGCACGGATTGCCTTAATTCTTCGGCATAAGCGTTGGCGGTGTCGAAGGAATTGTTATCATAATGGAAATGGTCATGCCCAAATTGATAACGTAAAGCGTCCTGCCCAAGGTTGGCAGAAATAATGATTTTTAGCGCAGACTCGGCCATGTTGGGACTTAGCGCATCGGTTGTGATCTGGCGGTGGTATTGTTCTTTCATCGGACATCCTTTAAGAGATAAACATCTACCTGTTGAGCGCGGCCCTTTACCGTGAGGGGATCAATTGCATCTGCGATAAATTTATTCTTGACGATATCATAAGTGGTTTTTTGAATGAATATTTGGCCTGGTTGCGCGCTGGATTGTAACCGCTGGGCCAGGTTGACAGTATCGCCAATGGCAGCGTAATTGAATAATTGGCTGGTTCCCACATTCCCAACACTGGCGGGGCCAGTGGTAATCCCAATCTGGAAGGTAGGGCTAAATTCGGGCCCGGAAAAACGCGGCGGGAATCGTTTGCAGACATCGGATGTTCTACGCATAATTTCCAGGGCTGCACGGCAGGTACGTGCCGCATGATCAGTTTGGTGATCTGGCGAATTCCACATCGCCATAACTGCATCGCCATAAATTTATCAAGGGTGCCTTCATTTTCCAAGATAACCTGCGCGACAATATCCAGGTAAGAATTCAGCAAGGTAAAAACTGTTTCTGGTGAATTTTTTGCGCTGAGGGATGTAAAAGTACCCAGATCGGCAAAAAGCATTGTGACGGTTTTTCGTATGCCGTGAAGTTGCAGGTTGCCTGCATCTGCCAGCAGACGATCTCGAACACGAGGCGCTTCAAGACGGCCAAAGGTGTGGCGGATGAGCTCGCTCTCTGCTTCGAGCTTGCGGGTCTCGGTAAGATTTTCAAAGACAAGTGTGGCGCCTTTGGTGGCTGAATATGCGTCACGCAGATGTGTGGCAGAAAGACGTAAAAACAGATCGCCGCGTTCAAGTGAGCGTGAATTCAGTTCGTGGCCGCTGGAAGTTTCGCCCTGGGTAATGACATTGGTGACTACCTGATCTAGTGCGGGGTTGAGAGATGGCAGAGCGTCATATAAGGATTTTCCAAGCACATTTTCAAGGGGAAGCCCAAAAATATTCTCTGCCGCGCGATTGAAGAGCGTGATTTTATGATCGAGATCGGTTGTGATGACGCCCGTGGCGATGGAAGTAAAAATATTGTCCTTCATGTTCTTCATTTCGCGGGTTCCATCCAGAGTGCGGCGAAGATTTTCAAAGAGGCGGGCATTTTCAAAGGCGAGCGCTGATTTACTGGCAACCGCCGAGAGAAAATCCAGATCGTCGCTGGAGTACGGCTCGCCTGAGAGCCGCCTGCCGATTGCCAAAAAACCGATCAGGCGGCCTTCGTTTATAAGCAGAACGAAGACTTCGCAGCCAATGAGATGCTGCCTGTAACCCTGCGGGTAAAGGCGTTTCGGACGGGCACCAGAGCGGGACGTTATTTTCCCGCAATAATTGGGGCAACGGATTGTTGAGCGAAAATGTGCGCGAAGGGTCTTCAATACAGCTACTGCCGCTCAAAATAGCAAAAACGAGTGCGTTAGTCTATTTTTTTGAATTATTGAGAGCGTGGGAGAGAACATCTCCTGGCAAGTGGGAACTTTTTTCATTATACGATGATTTGAGCACTTTGAATTTCACAAACCTTTTGGATGATGATTATGAGTCGAGTATAATTGCGTGCATGCCCTCCTTATATTCTCAAACTGGCGATCAAGGCAGTACAGGTCTGCTTGGTGAAGGCCGTGTTCCGAAATTTGACCTGCGTATCGAAGCGTTGGGGGCACTCGATGAGGCCACCGCCGCTCTGGGACTTGCGCGTGCAAGCGCAAACAGCCCAGTGATTGCCCCATTAATCGTCACTGTACAACGTGATTTATATAAATTGATGGCAGAAGTGGGCGCTACGCCGGAAAATGCAGCCAAATTCCGTTCCATCGACGAAGCGCGAGTTAAATGGCTTGAGGAACAAATCAACGCTGTCAGCGCCGGGGTAAATGTGCCCGGCGAGTTCATCCTACCAGGCGAAGTTCCATCCAGTGCTGCGATGGGAGTGGCGCGAACCGTTATTCGCCGCGCGGAACGCAGAGTGGTGGAGTTGTATCATCAGGGTGGGTTGGAAAACCTTGCGTTGCTTGCTTATATTAATCGACTATCGTCACTATGCTTCGCACTCGAACTGCTTGAAAACCAGCAGGCCGGGCAATCCACAAAACTGGCAAAAGAGAAATGACCGGAACTCTGATTAATTTTGTGGCAATTTTGGTTGGCAGCGCTATTGGAATGTTGTTTGGATCGCGATTATCAGATCATCTGAAGAACACCGTGGTGGCAGGGATGGGTCTGTTTACCGCGGCTGTTGGGATGCAAATGTTTCTAAAAACCGAAAACGCGTTAATTGTACTGGGTGCGCTTATTTTCGGAGCTATCCTGGGCGAGTGGTGGGGTGTGGAAGAAGCTATTCAGAACCTGGGCGTGTGGCTGGAAAAACGCGTTTCTGGCAATTCAGATGGCGGTTCAAGCCGGTTTGTGCGCGGATTTTTGACAGCCTCGGTTTTGTACTGCACCGGGCCTATGGCAGTGCTTGGCTCCATCAGCGATGGTTTGAGAGGTGATTACCTTACACTCTCTATTAAATCGGTCCTGGATGGTTTTATATCGGTTGCATTTGCTTCGACGCTGGGTATTGGTGTGGCGTTTGCGGCGCTTCCGGTGGTTATTTACCAGGGTAGTATTAGCCTGCTTGCAGCGCAGTTAAATGCCATTGTGACTACTTCCATGATGAATGAAATGACAGCCACTGGCGGCGTGCTGCTGATTGGAATTGGGATGAGTAGCTTGCTGGAATTGAAAAAAATCCGAGTGGGGAATTTTTTGCCAGCACTGGCGATTGCACCCGGTATTGTTTATCTACTTAATCTTATTGTGAAATAACAACTGGGTGTGCGGCGGATTTTAATTCCGAGTTGAGAATAAGCAAGTATGCCTGGTTAACACAAAATAGCCGCCTCACTTATTGAGACGGCTATTTTTGTTATGAGCCTGTCTTATTTTTTCAGCAAAGCCTCAATTTCAGTCTGGAAGACTGAAAAAGGTTGAGCACCTTCAACGAGTTTGCCATTTATAGTAAAGGATGGTGTGGCCTTTACGCCAGCCTTGGTGCCGTCCGTGCCATCCTGGAGGACCTGCGCTTTGTATTTGCTACTATTAAAACAATCGCTAAATTTACCAGCATCCAAGCCAACCTTGGCGGCAAAGGCGGTCAGGCGCTTGTCAGAAAATGCGCCCACGTTCTCGCCAGTCTGGTTGGCAAAAATGATATCGTGCATTTCCCAGAACTTACCCTGGTCTCCAGCGCAGTAAGCGGCCTCTGCAGAACGCAGGGATTCAGTGCCGATAAATTCACCAAATGAATGGTATTCAAAGTATACCTTTCCGGTGGCGACATAAGCATCAATAAGCTGCTGTTCGGTATCCGTTGTGAACCTGGCACAGTAAGGGCATTGAAAATCTGAATATTCGATGATCTTCACTGGCGCGTTCGGATCACCCATGCCATTCAAATTTACCTGAGGCCGGTTCATTAAAGGATGTTCGGCAATCGAGCCGACTGGCTGCAGCGTGGGTAGGATTAAGAATAGTGCAACCGCAAGAGCGATGATTACGATACCGACAATGACCAAAATTCTCTGGTTCCGTTCTGAACGAGCGCGCTTATCGCGCATTTCTTGACGTTTACTCATGATTTCTCCATCTTTCTTGATAAAGAATTTGATGTAAGGAATTTTGCCATGTTCAATGGCTTTTGTCCAGTACGCATGGATAAGAATTGCATTAATAACTGAGTCTCAGGTTCCGCGAATCGGGACATTTGACCCGGGGCAAGGAACAGGTCACAACACAGTAAGGGTTGAAGTCATCACTACCAGCATAGGTTAGAGCGTTTTATCCATCCAATCGATCATGGTTTGAATAACCTCTGCTTTTTCTGGTTCGTTATGAATCTCGTGATAAAAACCATCCCAGATGCGCAAGGTGACCAGGGCTCCGGCTTTTTTTGCAAATTCACTCGAAGCCTTGGCCGAAGTAAGTTTATCGGCGGAACCATGCATGAGCAGCATGGGAATCTTCAACTCAGCGGCGCGTTCAAGTGATGAAATGCCGTTGGAGTACATGCCTGTGTAAAGCCGTACTGAAATTTTATCGTGTACCAACGGGTCTGCGGCATACTTGCTGACCACCTGCGGGTCGCGGGATAGAGCTGCCTGGCTGAGTCCGCTGGCAAGTGAGAAAGATGGCAGGATGTTGTTGAGAAGTTTGGCTACCATTACCTGGGCAACGGGCGGGTCAAAGGCCAGTTTAATCCAGGGAGCGGTGGCTATTACACCTTTTAATCCTTGTGGCGAGCGCAGTGCATAATTGATGACCTGGTTTCCGCCCATGCTGTGTCCGTAAAGAAAGACGGGCAATCCGGGGTAGCGCGTTCTGGCATCGCCAATAAAGTCGGTAATGTCATCCATCAGGCTTTCATAGGTGGGGGTGTGTCCGCGCTGCCCGGCAGATTTTCCATGCCCGCGCAGGTCAAAGCCCTGCAAGGCATAGCCTGCATCAACAAAAGCACTGGCTACATGTTGATAACGATTGATATGTTCGCCGTGCCCGTGAATCAGCACGACAATTGCTTTGGGGCTATCGGGCTTCCAACCAAGCGCTGACATCTCCAGGCCGTCACGGGATTTCCATTTCCATTCAAAGGTTTGCATCTTTATTTCCCTTCTGATTAAGTTTTGAATTCGCTAGAATTTCATCTGGAAGCACAGCAGGAAACTTTCTGGGTATGATGCTCGCGACCAGTGGCCCATACTGAAAGGAGGCTTTGGCAATTCTGCTCAGCATGCCTTTTGCTGCACGGACGTAAAAAGCTTCAATCGCGTGGTACAGCCTGGCATAATTTGAAGTGTTTATGAACGGTTGCATGTCGTTTTGTGGCAAATTACCAGCGAATTGTTCCAGGCCGCAGGAACGTAATACTGTACACTAGCCATTCGCGCCCATAACTTCTTCGGCTGATACCAAAGCCTGGCGTACAATTCCATTGACGATGACAGAATCAGGACGATACATGCCTTGCTCCTAAATTAGATATGTGTAAACTGTGTAGCGTTCACCTGTTGCGTGGAATCCAATTTTTTGATAGAGACCCAAGGACGTATTGTTATCATTCTGAGTGTTTACGGTAAGCCGGTACAGGCCCGAACAATGGGCCTGTGTTAATAAATCTTGTAAAAGGCAGTGACCGAGTCCGCGCCCTTGTTGTTGGGGATTAACAGCCAGTCGAGCGAGATGCACCCCAAATGAATTACGTGTGCTGATCTGATACCCCACGATTTCTCCATTTACTTCTGCCACTGTGGCAAAGCCCGCCTGAGAATACCCGGAGTGTAAAGCAGAGAGGGAATTACGCCAGAGAGGGGCAAACCCAGAGGCATCCACTACCGCCACAGCCGGCAAGTCTTCTTCGTACATGCGGCGGATGGTTACACCTGCGGGGGTTGGGCGCTGTGGAAATGTTGATGAATTATATTCAAGCACCACAATATGCTGTTTATTTTCGAAGCTGCTTTCAGATAAAAGGGTGGAGAGCCAATCATTAATGGTGATCGCTGCCACAGTAATGCTGCGTTCGGCTAGAGATAATTTGGCATTTTGCCATAGTGCATCCCAGGCGTGGGCCAGCGGAATTAACGATGAATGAGCAAACAGCCTTAACCAAGCCACTCCGTCCGGGTCGATTGGACAGGCCAGGGCGGCGGCGACTGAACCTGATTGTTCAAGCACCCAGTATTCTTGAGAGCCGAGCCAATCCAGAGGGCCGCGCCAATCCAGGTGGCGGTGAACGTGGGGCTCAAAATACATGAGATTCGCGATCTGCGAATGGTCATTTTGGACTGCAGAACGGATAGCAAATTGAGTATTTATCATGTTCGGAATCGTAATAAACCTCGGAGGATTTTTTGTTTTATTGTTGGGTGTTTAACCCCGGCCAGGCCAATTTGCATGGAGAGCAAAGCCTGCATCAGTTTGCCCTGGCGCAGTTGGATGCCTGCAATTGCTTGCATTACACTAGCGCGTAATTGATCTTCGCCGGCTTTTTCCAGTGCAGTTGCAGCCTGTTGGTATGAATTGGCTGCTTCATTCATTTTGCCCAATGCAGTCAGTGCAGTGGCTTGATTGCCATAAGCCATTCCTTCGCGGCGAAAATCGCCGCCGGCTGCAAAGATTTCCGGGGTGCCAATTGTAGCTTCGAAAGATGCTTGAGCATCTCCGCTTTGCAATAAAGCTACGCTCTGGTTATTTTTCATTTCAGCGGCATCAAGCGGTTTTCCCAGCGCCTGAAAAGCAGACGCGGCTTCGCCAAAGAGGCGTGCCGCGTTTTCAAAATCACCTTCCTGATATAGCCGTAAAGCATCTGCGGTCAGGGTTTTTGAGTTCATGGAGAGCATGCAGTTCCTCGCAATTGTCTAAGATGAGCACGCAGGCGCTTGCTTCACAATGTTTTCTACAGCGTAATATCGAGCAGACCTTCTGCCACTGCGCGTAATTTTTCGGTGGAAAGTTGGCTTAAGTTGCGCGCCAGATCGAGGTAGGGGCGGTTAACTGGCATACAAACGAAAGCGCGTAATTCAGATGGCATTTTTAGAAATTCCAGAATCGCTGCCTGGTCATTCATCCACCGACCTACCGGACCATTCTGATCAAAGAAGGTCTCAACGTGGCCGCCAATGACCATCAGGAGGGCTTCCAATTCTGGCAAGGGGATGGCGCGCTCACCAAGTTCGTAAGAAGTTAAGCGACCTTGCGGAATGCCTGTCTCAAAAGAAAGGGCTTTAAGAGAAATGCTGGTCTGCAGGCGTTTTTGCCGGAGCATGGTACCGATTATCCTGTGACGCAGAGTGGATAGTTGGATCAGGTCGATTTTATCGGTGCGCGAAGCATCGTTGGACAATGCTTCACTGCTCCAAAAGTGTTGAACTGGAAGATCGAGGTAATATGCCAGGAGTTCCAGTTCGGGCAGTGAAGGAGCCTTGCGGCCTTCTTCATAGGCGCGTAAAACTGCGGATGAAATGCTCATGGCTTTTGCCATTTCAGTCACGGTTTTACGTGCTGCCATGCGGGCATCGCGGATCAAAACTCCCAGTTTGCGGGTGCGAAGGGTGATCTGGACTTTAAGGCTCATAATTGTTTTCCGGTGAAATCAGGTGAAGAACTACCGCACACGGGTGAAATATATCTTAATTCTCATTATACCCAGAACGGTCGTAAATAGCAGTTTATTTTGCTTAAGCTTGAAACGGCGTTGAGTGACTATGGGTGCACTAACCCTGGTAACTTTAACGGCGTCTGAGCATATCGCTCATGTTGGCGCCAAAGACTTCGGGCGGAAGCTTGAACCCGGCGGATTCGAGACGGGGTGTAAACAAAGGCCGAATTCCCGTGGGTTTCAGTTGCCCGACGATTTTTGCATCACTGGATGTACCTGTTTGTTCGAATCGGAAAATATCGGTCAAAACAATCGTGTCGCCTTCCATACCAGCTACTTCAGTGATGGCTGTTACTTTGCGCGTACCGTCTTTTAACCGTGTCTGCTGCACAATTACATCGATGGCGGAGGAGACCTGCTGGCGAATGACCTTAATTGGCAGATCCATGCCCGCCATCAGTACCATTGTTTCGGTGCGGGAGAGGGCATCACGAGGTGTATTGGCATGCAAAGTGGTCAGTGAACCATCATGACCGGTATTCATAGCCTGGAGCATGTCGAGGGTTTCGCCGCCACGACATTCACCAACAATGATGCGGTCTGGGCGCATGCGCAGAGCATTACGCACCAGGTCACGAATTGTCACCAGACCTTTACCGCTGAGGTCGGCTGACTTGGTTTCAAGCCGGACAACATGCTCTTGTTGTAATTGAAGTTCGGCAGCATCTTCAATGGTAACAATGCGTTCAGTTTCAGGAATCAGGCTGGAAAGCACGTTTAATAAAGTGGTTTTTCCAGAACCGGTTCCTCCAGAAACAATTATATTTAGCCGGCTGACAACACAGGCTTTTAAGAATTCCGCCATGGATGAAGTGATTGATCCGAGCTCGACCAGTTGCTGCATGCTCAATTTGTCTTTGCGGAATTTCCGAATGGTAATGGATGGGCCATCAATGGCAACGGGCGGTACGATTGCGTTCACACGCGAGCCGTCTGGTAAGCGGGCGTCCACCGTGGGTGAATCAGCGTCTACCCGGCGGCCAAGCGGCAGGATGATGCGGTCGATAACACGCAGCACCTGTTCGTTATTTTCGAAAGTAACCCCGGTTTTAATTAATTTTCCTTTTTTTTCCACATATATTTTTTTAGGCCCATTTACCATTACCTCATCCACATCTGGATCGTCCAAAAGCGGCTGGATCGGGCCGTACCCCAGAACATCATTTTTTACTTCCTGAGCAATTTGTTGGCGCATGGACTCGGGCAGCTTTGGACCCAGCTTTCCAAAGATATCAACCAGCTTTTGTTGTACAAAGGCTTCGCGCTGCGCGGGTGGTGGATTTTCAACTTCAAGGTCGCGGATGAGACTTTCAATGACAAAATGTTTGAGCTTAAGTAAATCTGCGGAAGATAGCCCGGATGATGCTGAAGAAGAAAGGAGGCTCATCGTCTGTCTCCTGAATGGGCAGTATCATCGCTGGGGATCACCCAAATAATTTGTATACGCGATATGGTCATAAAATCTGCCTGGTACAGCAATAAGCCGTCGTCAGAAAATATTTTGGCATTCGTGACCGCCAGGAATGGCTCGCTGCGATCAAGTTCGTCTTTTACACGCCCATCCATGCGAACGTGAACAGACCCTTCGATGCGATGGGTGGTGGTTTGGATGATGGCAGGAATAGCTATTTTTGAGATAATGTCGGTGAAATATTTTCCCTTATCGTTGAATTCTACGCTCATTGTATTCTCTCCCTTAAGCGCGAGCCCGTCGCGCAGTTTCTAAAATCTCCCGCGAAATCTGGTCCATCATGACTGCGGCAGTGTTTTTGGGTAATTTCGTCAAAATTGGCAGATGCTGGTTGTTGGCAAGTGCTAATGCCCCACCGAAGTAAGGGATGAAGGCCTGAATATCAATGCCAAGAATGCTCTCAGCATCACTTTTGCTTAGACCGTCCTGTTCTATTGAACGATTGAGTACGGTGTATATATTATGTTGTTTAATGCCGTTTTGTTTCAAAAAATTCCATGCGGTACGCGTTAACTTAACGGTGTTAAGATCGGTGCCTGTGACCATCACCACAACATCTGCTTGCTGAATAATGGATAAATTGACAACAGAGAGTGAGCGGCCCATGTCAATCAAAGTGAGATCGAAGGCCTGTTGAAAAGCATCTGCAACCTGGGGTATTTGAAAAATATCGATTGAATTGGCGGTTTCAGGGTCTGGCGAACCGGGCAGTAAACGGAATTTCCAGTTGTCGACCACTTCCAGCTTCTGGCGCAGGGTATATTTGTTTAACTCCGCCGCGGAACGTGAGGCGGTTTGGATATTAAAATCTCCGTTGTATCCGACAATGGATGAAATTGATCCAATTGGAAAAACCAGGTCTATGACGGCCACATTAAGCTTTGGAGAACTGACAGTGATGTTTTGTGCAATATTGGCGCACAGTGATGAAGTGCCGGTGCCTCCCTTGGCGCTGATGAATACCCCTAAGAGACCGCCGATTTGCTTTTTTTTCTGCCCAACGGCAGACTTTCTGTCTTTATTTTCATCCTGGGAAGGATTTGCCAACATATTAAGCAGTTTTTCCACGGATTGTGGGCTTTTTAGAAAATATTCGTTGCATCCGGCTGACAAGATTTCCGGTATTTTGTCGCTGCTGGATGGCTCTGCCAGGGCAATGCAAAGTGTTGTGGCACTGCGCCTGTCACTTCTCAGTTTTCTAATCAGGTCAGCGGCTGGCATATCAATCATCCCGGCATCCAGGATGATTACATCCGGCTTATCGCGCAGGGCAATGATATAGCCTTCCTTACCGGATGATACTGACTGAATTAAAAAATTTTGTCTGGAGAGGATCGCACTAAAAAAATTTCTGGTGCGTTCATCTTCATCGATTAAAAGGATTGATAATTGTGGATCACTCACGATAGGCCCATTATTCTTCAAAAGGAGGCATCAAATACCCAAGGCCAGAACGGGTGACAATGTGCTTTGGCGAGTGGGCGTCTTCTTCCAGTTTTTGGCGAAGACGGGCGATACTGACCCATAGAATTTCCTTATCATTGCGATATTCCTGCCCCCAAACGCTGGATAGCAGGTCTTCTGCACTCATTACAACCCCTGCATTATGGGCAAACTGGAGCAGTAAACGGTATTCTGTTGCTGAAAGAAAGACTGGCTGGTTGCTGCGCCAGACTTCGGCACGAGCAAAGTCGATACGCAAGTTGTCATGTTCAAAAAAGCGACTCTGACTCACATCTTTGGATGTCTGGGAGCGGCGCAATACCGCGCGGACCCGGGCCAGTAACTCGGTGGCGGAGAACGGTTTGACCAGGTAATCATCTGCGCCCATATCCAGACCGCGTATCCGGTCTTGTTCCTCGCCTTTTGCCGTAAGTATGATAATGGGCACGTTGGAAAATTGGCGGATGCGCTGGCAGGCAGCAAAACCATCCAGGTTGGGCATCATTACATCCATCAATATCAGATCGACCGGGTTGGCAGAGAAGGTCTCTACTGCTTGAAGCCCATCGGACGCAGTGACAACTTCATATCCATCCGTAAGCAGGTTGGCCTCCAACAAGCGTAAATAGCGTGGTTCATCATCAACGACTAAGATTTTAGTGGACATCCTTGTCTCCTTTGGGACTTAAACCTTGATTATTGGGTAAATCGATCAGAAATGCTGTGCCTATGCCCGGTTGCGATTCAACTGAAATTCTGCCGCCATGAGCTTCAATAATTTTTTCGCAAATGAAAAGTCCTAAACCAGAACCGCTGCCACCCTGCCCTGGTACGCGATAAAAGCGTTTGAAAAGGTTTTGTAAATGTTCGGGTTTTATCCCTGAACCATTATCTGCAAAACGAATGCGGTAAAAACCAGTTTCTTCGCTCAATGAGATTGTTATGAGCGCTTCAGGGGCATACTTTGCTGCGTTGGTGAACAGGTTGCTCAACACCTGTGCTATGCGCACGCTGTCCAACTGAAGTACGGGTTTTACAATAAAATTAAACTCCACTTGCATTCCCTTAAAACGCGCCTGGGCGCGAGTAGCAGTATCGAATAATAATGCGTCCAGCCGGGTGGGCTGGAATTTCATGGGCAGGGTATTACTTTGCAGACGCGCCGATTCCAAAACATTTTCGATCAGTGTATTCAGGTGGTCGGATTCTTCTTCAATAATTGTCAGGAATTCCCTGCGCGTGGTTTCATCCCATTCAGTATCCTGGCGCAGTAAGGTGGTTGAATAACCTTTGATAAATCCCAACGGGGTGCGTAATTCATGCGATATGGTAGCAATAAAATCATCCTGCAAGGCCAACAAACGGCGGGCTTCTTCAAGGGCGCGGATCTCTTCGTTAAGTTTTTTGCGTTCAAACAGCCCTGCGAATTGAGCAGCTATATAACGAGCGTGCAAGATATGCTCGGTGCTATATGGAGGGCCACCAAAGCGGACAAAGACAGCCGCGCCTCGCGAACCGATGGAAGTGCGCAGAGGAAGTCCCAGTAGATAAGCATCAACAAGGCGGTCATCCTCAGTACTCAATTTTTTAGGATGATGAACCACAATTTCATCACGTTCCATAACCTGTGTGGCTATATCCACGCCCCAGGCCGCATCTGCTCCGGCAGATTGACCACGTCCGAGGGCGCGAGCGTAGACAATTTCGGTCATGTCACGCGCCTGGCCTTCGGCTAAAAACAAGGCCAGATTGTCGAAAATAAACACCGAACGCACGACGGCGATGACTGAATCCAGTGCTTTCTTCCAATCACCGTGCTGTGTAACTGCTTCGGCTATGGCCAGGTAATCGGGGATACTCTCGTGGTTGGACAAGCTTTATCCTGCCTTAGTGATCAGTAAAGGGAAGGAGACGGTTGTTCCTTTGTTAATTTCAGACTGGACATCGAGCATGGAACCGTGGGATTCGATAATTTGCAATACCAGGGTTAATCCCAAACCAGTGCCTCCGTAGCGCCGTGTGGGTGATCCGTCCAATTGATGAAAAGGCTCAAAGATTTCTGAAATACGTTCTTTTACAATACCTATGCCAGTGTCTGCTACGCTGATTGTAACCAGGTTGGTATTGGCGGGATCTCTTGTGGCGCTAATGCAAACTTTGCCCCCGGTCGGGGTGAATTTAACTGCGTTATCCAGCAACTGCGCAATCACCCAATTCAGTTTTTCCTGGTCTGCCTTAATTCTGGGCAAGTTTGGCTCAAGATCTACTTCAAGGTTTACATGTTTATCGTCGAAACGGGGTTTCATCCTAGCAACCACGTTTCCCATCACTGAGCCTACATCCACCGGGTTGATGGATAGGGTCATTTCACCCCGAGATGCCTGCGAGAACAGGATCAAATCATCTATGAGGTTTTGCAAGCGCAGCGATGCCCGTAATGAAACATCCAGCGCATTTTTTTGATCTGAATTTAAGTCACCAAGTGATCCAGTAAAAAGCAGATCCAGATATCCACGGATGTGTGTGAGCGGTGTGCGCAGTTCGTGGGATACATTGGCGACAAAATTTGCTTTTAGCTGGTTGATCTCAGAAAGCCGCCGCAGGGCCTCTTCCAGTTCGGTAGTGCGTTGTTGAACGCGCAGTTCCAGGTTGCGGTTTGCGTCTTGCAGTGCGGCGCGCAGCCGGATAATTTGATCTGTGACCGCCCGGTCGAGAGTAGGTCGGTCAAGAAACCCCAGTTCGACAATTGCCTGCCCCAACAAGCGCTGCCGTCCTTCGGCGGCACCATTTTTTTGATATTCAAGAGCCTGTTTCAATTGAGCCTCAGTTAACAAGCCCACGATAATGAGCTGCTCACCCAGGCGGGGCACCAGAATTTCGGGACTAATCAGCATATTGTCGTTCATAACGTCATCTCAGGCTTGCCATAACCACTCACCAGCGAGCATGGTGGCTGAGGATTGCAAGTTCAAAAGCTCATCAGGGTCGCATGTGAAAGGGTTTTTCTCAAGAACGATAAGGTCTGCATAATGACCAGGCGAGAGTCTTCCGAGCTGGTCTTCTTGTCCGCCAGCGTAAGCTGCTCCTGTGGTGTATGCTTCCAGTGCTTCTCGGATGGTTAAACACTGTTGTGGGAGCCATCCCAGTGGACCAGGCAAGCCATCTGCCCGGCGGCGTGTAATGGCAGCATGCAGTCCCCAAAATGGATTGGGAGCTTCTACGGGTGCATCTGACCCAAAGGCTAATGTAGCGCCTGAATCCAACTGGGTGCGCCACGCATAGGCGAGATTGACACGCTCTCCCCAATATTTTTCGGCTGCCAGCATATCAGAAGTGGCATGAATTGGCTGCATGGATGCAATGATACCCATTTTCCCAAGGCGCGGAGCATCTTCAGGATGGAGGATCTGAACGTGTTCGATGCGATGCCGTAATGCGGGCAGTCCATTTTCACGTTCGTAGGTGCGCAGCCGCTCGTAGCCATTCAATATTTCGTGCAGGGCCCGATCTCCAATAGCGTGAGCTGTCATACTGAGGCCTACATCTGCTGCCCGGCGGCTGTGCTCAAAAAACTGTTCCCCATCCATATTCAGAATACCCCTATTTTGAGGCTCATTCAAGTAGGGTTGAAGCATTGCTGCGGTGCGCGGGCCGAGGGCGCCATCCATAAAGACTTTTACCGAGCCAATGCGCAGGTTTTGGCTGCCAAAGCCAGTGCGCAGGCCAAGTGCATGGGCATGGGGCAGCAAATCCAGCGGCACACTTTTGGTAACGCGAAGCTTGAGTTTTGCGTCGGCATCCAAAATTTGCAGGGCCATGAACGCGGTGCGATAATCAAAATCATGCGCACCGGTGAGTCCCAGCTTCCATAAGTTGGGCAGGGCTGATTCGATGGCATCTGCGGCCTGTGCCGGATGGGTGCCGGGGATAATTTTTTCTACCAGTTCCATGGCTGTTTCGAGTAAAACGCCGTTTGGAAGGCCATTTGCATCCCGCAGGATTTTTCCGTTGAGCGGGTCTGGTGATCCGGCTGAAATGCCGGATAAACGCAGCGCCATTGTGTTTGCCCAGGATGCGTGCAAAGATTTCCCGGTGAGGTAGATGGGGTGTTCTGTTGTGATTGCGTCCAGATCACTGGCGGTGGGAAATTCTCCGCCCCAGTCATTTTGCTGCCAGCCGTGCCCCAAAACCCATTGACCGGGTGGCGTGCTGGCTGCGCGCGCTGCTATTCGTTTTAATGCTTCTGATTTTGTAGAAGTTTCAACATCCACTTTTTGCAAACTGAGAGCATAGGTCATCAGGTGCATGTGGGCATCTGTCAACCCGGGTAAAATTACCCGCCCGCCCATATCTTCCTTGCTTGCTCGCGAACCAAAAACCTCGAGAAGTTCATCGCCTCCAAGCGCAGCGATTTTGTCACGATCGATGACAAGCACGGTTGATTCAGGGCGCACCTGATCGAAGCTATAAATATGGGCATTGTAAAGAATTTTCATAGTCACCTGGTTACGGGGTGTATTTTTGGCCAGTCAGGCGGATCATTAAATCTTGAAATTCTTCTTCCGAGCCATAATGCAGGGTCATGGAGCCGCTGTTTTTATCCTTACCGATTTTTACTGAGACTTTCTGGCTTAAGTTGGTGCGGATAAAATCTTCTAATGACTTTTCTTGGGGAGACGGCCCTTCTTTGATAGCCGAAACGGGCTTCTCCCCCTTGAGTTTATTGACCAATTCTTCTGTTTGGCGGACTGTCAAAGAATGGAATAACACGGTTTGCAAAGCTGATTCCATTGCGCGTGGGTTGCTCAACCCCAATAGTGCCCGCGCATGCCCTTCTGTGATTTCGCCTTCGACCAGCGATTTTTGAATCAGCTCGGGAAGGTGGAGCAGACGCAGGGTATTTGTGACTGCCACGCGGCTTTTTCCCACTCTGGTTGCGATTTCTTCATGCGAAAGATGAAATTCATCCGATAACTGGCGATAGGCAAAGGCTTCTTCCAGAGGGTTCAAGTCAGCGCGCTGGATGTTTTCAATCAGCGCCAATTCGAGACGCTGCTGATCAGTGGTTTGCCTGACAATTACCGGAACTTCTTTTAACCCGGCACGCTGCGATGCCTGCCAGCGGCGCTCGCCTGCCACCAATGTGTAGCCAGACCCATTCTCGTTGCGGCTGACCAGCAAGGGCTGAATGATTCCGTGTTCGCGTATGGATTCAGTTAAATCGGCCAACGCTGATTCTTTAAAGTGAGAACGCGGTTGGCGCGGGTTGGGTGTGATTTGTTCGACGGGCACAGTTAAAAATCCGCCTGGAATAACTGGTGCATCACCACCCGTGGTTGCATCTGATTGAAAACTGGCGGGGATTAGTGCGTCCAATCCTTTGCCCAGGCCGGAATGTTTTGGCATGAGAACTCCTCTTTACAAGTTTGTTACCGGGTGGAAATTCATATTATTGCGGAATGAATTAAATCATTTTATTGTGGCAAAATAACGCCATCACCCGCCAGCAATTCTTTGGCCAGGGCCGAATAGGCCTGAGCGCCTGTTGAGTTTGGCGCGTAGGCAACAATGGGGAGGCCGTAAGATGGCGCTTCGGCCAGGCGAACGCTGCGCGGTACGATGGCATTGAACACCTGATTTGGAAAGTGTTTGCGGATTTCACCCACCACATCCGATGAGAGATGAGCGCGGCTTTCAAACATTGTCATCACCACGCCGCGTACTTTAAGCCCCGGAAATAAAGATTGGCGAATTCGCTGAAGCGTTTGCAGTAATTGGCTGATGCCTTCCAGCGCCAGGTATTCACACTGTACCGGGATGATAACACCATCTCTGGCAGCTACCAGACCGTTGATGGTGAGTAAACCCAATGAAGGCGGGCAATCAATCAAAATGTAATCAAAATGCCCGCTGAGCGGTTCAAGAATTTGTTTTAAACGTGTATCCCGCCCCTGTTCATTGACCAATTCAACTTCTGCGCCAGCCAGGGAAGGCGATGCTGGCAGAAGTGTAAGACCCAGTGTGGGGTTGGAAAGCAAACTGGCCTGGGCGGGCAAGTTGTTCAGCATTGATTCGTAAGTGCCTTTTGTAACTGAATACTTATCGACTCCAAGGCTGGATGTGGCATTTGCTTGCGGATCGAGATCCACAATGAGAACTTTTTGTCCAAGTTTTGCCAGGTAAGCGCCTAGATTTATGGTGGTGGTGGTTTTACCCACCCCGCCTTTTTGATTAACCAATGTATAAATGCGAGCCGTCAAGGAACTACCTCCATAATTCTTTTGCTATTACAACACTTCCAACAAACAGGAACGCGCTTCATCTGGTGTGGGTATTCCGGCAAAGCCAACCCGTGTAACTGAAATGGCAGCCATACGGTTGGCAAAACGGGCCGCTTCCCAGGGGTCACGCGTATTTAACAGACGCACAAAAAACGAGGCTGCAAAAATATCACCAGCGCCGGTTGGATCCACTTCACTCACATTTGGCGGGCGGAAACGACGGCTGTCGCCATGCCAGAACAACCTGGCTCCTTCTGCTGCTTCGGTTACTGCCAAAATGCGGGAAGAATGAGCGAGATGTTCAAGCATTTCTTCATCATTGGCGATGTCTTCCATGCTGAATACCCCGGCTCCCGCCTGTGACAGAGCTGAATCAGCAGCGGGCCAGGCGCATGGGCCTACCTTTCCATGCGCATCCCAGGTACGCAGCCAACCCTGGAGAGTGAGGCCGAGCAAGGTTGGCTTGAAATCGGGCGGCAGCAGGGGTTCAACTTCCTGGGCTACTGGAGCCAGGTGGATGATCTTTGCGCGGCGCCAGACTTCAGGAACAAGGGCAAAATCCACTTTTGGCGCAACATGGCGCAGGTACTGAACGCGCCCCGCAGATGTGTAGGTATTTTCAAAGGTGGTGCTATGTTCAGCAGTACCTGTTATAACCGGGATGCCTTCCAACAAATCGAGCGGAATCTCGCTGGCGCGAACTGTTACCACGCCCACCCGTAAGCCCAGAGACTGTGCTGTTAATGCAGCATAAAATGCCGAGCCGCCCAATACAGGGCCAGACGAAGTCAGGTCAACGGTTATGTGCCCAATGACCAGGTAATCGATGGGTTCCAGTGAAACCATGTGAAACATATATTAAATTATAACCCCAGAACTAAAAACAGCCCGGTGTTTTTGGCACCGGGCTGTGGGATTCATAAGAATCTACTTCTTTAAGACAATACCTACCTTGCGATTGGGCTCATCGCCCACGCTTTCGGTGGTTACTGTATCATGGTCGCGCAGCTCAAGATGCACAATGCGCCGTTCGGATGCCGACATGGGTTCGAGCAGCTGGCGCTTGCCGGTACGCATTGCCTGCTCTGCCATGCGGCGGGCAAGCTGGCGCAGTTGGCGCTCACGACGCGAGCGATAACCTTCCACATCCACAATTACCTGCACCCAGTGGTTTGCTTCTTTGCTCACGATCAGGGCAAGAATATATTGCAATGCGTTCAAGATTTCAGCCCGGCGGCCAATTAATATGCTCAAATCTTCACCAAATATATCAATAAAGACTGGCACTTCTCCATCGGAGTCCGCATCACCATATTTCGCAGTAACCCGCGCGGCAATCTTCATTTTCGAAAGCAAGTCGCTGGTGGTTTTAATGGTAAATTCCAGCAAGGCATCGCTCTGAGGCGCGGCAGATGATGCAGGTGCGGCATCTGATTTTGTTTCAGGAGCCGCGAAAGTGGTAAGGTTGTCTTCAACCGCTTTGATGGTCAGACGTACGCGCACCTGGCGGCTGCCAAGGCCAAGGAAGCCTTTGGAGCCTTCATCCAGAATATCCACATTGACCATGTCGCGCGGCACACCCAGTTGTTCTAAGCCGCGCGCGATGGCTTCATCGACAGAAGGAGCGATCACTTCCAAATTAGTCCGTTCCATTTCACCTCTTTACGAGCGTTTGCCCGATTTGGTTTTGGGATCCGGCTTGGCTGCCGAACCAAACTTAAACAGGTTGTTCCAATTGACTTTCCCCAGGGCTGCGTACTGTGCAATACCCAAAAGGTTGCTGGTAATAAAGTAGACTGCCAGACCAGATGCAAAGTTGAGCGCAAAGTAGAAAAGGAGCACAGGCATATACAAACCCATCATCTTGTTCATTTGAGCAGATTGATCGTTGGGGCTGGCAGAGGGCTGAATGGTCAGCTTGGTTTGCACATAGGTGGTAAGGCCCACGATGATCGCCAGAATAGGGATTGCAAATGGCAGGAAGGACAGTTTGACGCCTTCGGGTTGGCCCAGGTTCATCCATAAAAACTGGCTGTGGATGGGAATGAGCGATGAGAGACTGGCAGCGGGGGTGATATTTTCCAGACCGGGGTAAATGCCGCGTACCAGCGAGAGCAATTGCAAAGGCGTGGCACCGATGGCGCGTACAATACTCTGGTAGAAACCAATCAGGATGGGAAATTGGATGAGTGTGGGAAGACAGGAGCTGAATGGGCTGACGCCGCGTTCACTGTAAATTCTCATCTGCTCAGAGGCTAATTTCTCTTTATCGCCCTTGTATTTTTCCTGGATTTTAATCCACTCATCCGATGCCATTAATTCCTGCATGGCTGTGCTGGATTTGATCTGTTGCGCCATGATGGGGTGCGTGAGCAGGCGAATTAGAATGGTAAAGAGGATGATGGAAAGACCAAAATTGCCCACAAAAGCGTATATCAGTAACAGGGCATTGGTAAATGGATTGACGATCAATAAGTCGAAAATGTTACCCATATTCACTTTTCCTATTTCGCAATAAAGGTCCACTTCTGGGCGCCGTTCATATCATAGGCAGCCAGAAGGAATTTGGCGTTCATTGGAGCGATCAGGATCACATCCCCGGCCAAAAAAGGCGGGGTATAAAGCTTGGCGTTTTCAATGGTGGCTTGCCATTTGGGTGTGCCGTTTTGATCGAGAGACTGAATGCGTCCGGTTTCGGTGGTGTAGATTACCTGGTCTTTGGCGATCAAAGGTCCTGCGACAATCGAGCCTTCTTCATCCTTCGACCAGGCAATTTGTCCGGTGGATGCATTGAGAGCATAGAATTTGCCCGCATTGGCTTTGACAGTGCCCACATAAACATTGGTGCCGTCAGTGGCAGGGGTACCCCAGATGCCGCCATCCAGCAATTTTACCCATTTCTGCTTGCCATCTGCGGCGTTAATCGCGTATAGGTTTCCAGAAAGCGTGCCCACAAACAGGGTGCCGTCCAGATAGGATGGCGCCCCAATAATACCGTTATCGAGCTTGATGCTCCAAACCTTCTTGCCATCCGGCCCGAGTGCATATACATCGTGGTCAAGGGTTGCCAGGTAAATCAACAGGCCGTCAGTAATGGGGCTGGTCCAGAGGCTGTGATCTGAAGCGGCGAATTCCCATTTTTTTTCGCCCTTCATACCAAAAGCATAGAGTTTGCCATCGCCGCCCGGGGCATAGACTGTGTCATTCAAGACGACAGCGCCCGCCAGCCAGGGGCTTTTTAGCCCGGGGAATTTCCACTTTTCGGTGCCGGTGGCAGGATCAATGCTGTAAAGGGTATGGTCACCCTGCGCGGCACTGCCAACCACCAATTGCCCATCGACAGTCAGGGCAGGGGCGGCATAAAACGATTTGGTGCCTTCTGCTTTAAGGGGAAAGCGGGCCGGTACAGGGCCATCAGCAGTCTGCATGGTAACTTCTGAGCCATCGCTCACCAATATCTTGTAGATATATTGGCCGTCTGCAAGATAAACGTTTGTACCATCAGAGGCCAGCCCGGGCCAGTTGCTGGCAGGGGCTGCTCCGCAGGCAGTTAAGAGCACGGCCAGCGAAGCGACAAGCACAAAGAAAAAGACGCGGTTGAACTTCATCAAATCTCCTGGTATGCCATTGCGCTTATTGAGCGCGTGATACACCCTTGGCAGGCATTAGTTAAGGGACGGGGTCAACTCCACCCGGGTTGAACGGATTACAGCGCAGAACACGCCAGACCGCCATGATGGAACCTTTAATCGCTCCATATTTATAGATTGCCTGATATCCATAATGCGAGCAAGATGGATAAAACCTGCAGGTATTCGGCGGCATGGTTTTTGATAGCGTCATCTGGTACAAGCGGATTAAAGCCAATAACGGCAGGCGCGGCCAATTAAAGATTGAGCGGGGCAAATCGCGCAAGCTGGGTTCGTTTGGATATTCATGTGGCAGGTAGTGATCGGCGCACATATTGCTTTATACATCCTGCGCAGCAATCAAGCCAGCCCGCTGCATAAGCCCGGCAAGCGCAGATTGGACATCCTGAAAAGCGGCGGAGACCAGGGGCGCCCGGGCAATCAGAACCAGTTCCCAACCTGAAACAAGCCGCGGAATCAAAAGGCGCATGGATTCACGCAAAAGACGCTTGGAGCGGTTTCGTTGGACTGCATTACCCAGAGCACGGCTTGTGCTTATACCCACTTTCAGGTGATTTTCATCTGAAGGTAGTTTTACCAACACAACAAGCGGGTGCGCGAAGGACTTGCCTTTGGTTCGCACCCGCTTGAAGTCTATGGACCGAGTCAGGCGAAAGCGATGCTTCACCTTTGCTTTGCGCTCAAAGAGGTGCCGAGCGCGCGGAGACTAAAACGCCTCCGGCGGGGCAGCCTACCAACGGATCCGCTTGACGTGGTTATTGATCTTGACCGCCAACTTGATGCGGCCGCGGCTGCGGCGACGGCGCAGAACTTCGCGGCCATCAGCAGTGGACATTCGTTCGCGGAAACCGTGGACACGCATACGGCGGCGAATTTTGGGCTGGTATGTACGTTTGGTTGACATTCTCTGTTACCTCTTTATAGTGATAATAACAAAAATCATGCCGTTCAATTACTTGGACGGCATGGCATTATACCGTATAGTTCCGGAATCTAAAAGGCTATTTTGAAAACGTTGCAGGGTTTTTGCAAAGCCAGAGTATGCTGTTGTTGATTGATGATTTTGCTCCACTCTGTCAGTGAGCGACATCAATATTTTTTGGGCTGCAACTTTATTCGATTAGAAAAAACGGCTTCCTGATAATGTAGATAAAGATCGTTCACTCTGGCAGCGCAAAATTTGGTTTGTATAAGCTCAACTCCTGGCTTCTCAGGGCTGGCGGATGGGCATTTGTAAAAAGAAAGTGCTGCCTTTTCTAAGTTGGCTCTCCACCCAGGCTTTACCGCCATGTCGTTCAGCAATCGATTTAACGATGGCAAGCCCCAACCCGGAGCCTTTTTGTTCACGCGCCTCACGCTGTTTGGCACGATAGAACTTCTCAAAAAGGTGAGACTGATCCGCTGGCAAAATGCCAATGCCGCTATCCTGTACCGCAAAGGTGATCTTATTTCCATCAACTTTTACGCGCACATCCACACGCCCTTCGTTCGGAGTGTATTTAATCGCATTTTCAACCAGATTATATAAAGCCTGGTGAAGCAACGCCTGATCTGCTTCGATGGGCGGTATGGATTCTTGCGGGGGTGAAACTGTCAGCTTGATTCTTTTTTGTCCGGCCAGAAGTTGCAAAGGGCCTGTTACCCGTTCAAGCAAATCGGGCAGTGAGACCAATTCCAACTGCAAGCCTATCCCCGCTTCTACCCGCCCCAGGTCAAGAAGATTATTAACCAAGCGGGCCATATTTTCAACACCTGCAATAATATTACTAACATAGCCCTGCTGTTGCTCGTTGATTGTCCCAACCATCTCCAGCATGGTGGCGTAACCGCGGATGAGAGTGAGCGGAGAGCGCAGATCATGGCTGACCGTGTTTACAAACTCGGTTTTCATTGAATCCAATTCTTTGAAGTGGGTCACATCGCGTAAAATACATACCCGCCCAACCGGATGATCTTTGGCGATAACCGGTGAGGCGATTGCCAGGTAAACCTTTTTGGATGGCATGGCTATTTCGGCAGAAAGTTTTTCGGTTGAATTAGATTGCAGAATATCCAATAAGGGTTTCTGCGTTACTAATTTATCAATTAGCTGACCAGAAGCATTCTCCATTGCGGCGCCAAGTACATCCACGGCGGCCGGGTTTGCCAAAAGCAACCGGTTGTATTGGTCAATCACCAATACCGGATCGGGCGTGGAGGCCAGAATTGCTGCCAGACGCTGCCTGCCCACTTCTGCGGTGCGGAATAAGTGGTGGTTGGAAGCAGCCAGGGCGGCCTGTCCCGCCAGGGTGGTCAAGAAACGGATATCCTGTTCAGAAAAAGCCCGCATTTGATCGTACCCGGCCCACAGTACCCCATAACTGCTGTTTTCATGTCGAAGGGGAATTGCAAGTAAAGATGCCGGTATATTTTTTGCACCGCGCGCTTCCAATCCCAGTGATCGCCCAACATTGGGAATAAAAACGCGCTCCTGCTGGTGGGCAAGCAACATGACCTGCTCATCGAGGAAAGCAAATTGTTTCTTGTTTGGGCCAAGCGCGTAGACTGAGACCTGACCCTGCTCGTCATAGTCTCCAACAGATGGCATGACCACGCGTACGGCGCTTGCGCCGGTCGCCAGCACCGCTTCCAGAATTGATTGAACCGCTTCCCGCATGTCAAGACTGGAGGCAACCCCCTGGCTGACCAACAACAGGCGGTTGAGTTCCCCAAGGCGAGCCTGCAGGCTGCTGCGCATTTGTTCAAAGGAACGTCGAAGCTGGCCAACCTCATCCACCCCTTCCAGGGTGAGCGCATGGTCAAGCTGACCCTGGGCAATTCTTACCGCTTCGTTGGTCAGGGTCTGAAGGGATGTAGTAATGACTTTAAGACCCAATCGTAAAGAAATCAGGGCAACGAATGCGAGCACCAGGATCATCAGAGAAAGAGGCGCGGCAATGGTCAGGGCTAATTGTTGCGCCTGCTGTGCGGGTACGCTTAATACCACCGCCCACGAGCGCCCGGCTACCGGTTGGTAATAGACCAGGCTGCGGGTGCCATTGGGGGCGGTATCGTCAAAAAAGGCTGGCTGGCTTTGCCGCTGGCCGGAATACAGGCCAGCCAGCTGCGTGCTGACTGGATGGTATAAAATGCGGTTATTTTCATCCAACAGGATGCCATTGCCGCCCAGCGCAGATACGGATTGCAGGCTGTTGATCAGAGGTTGTGTAAAGGGGTTGGTTAACAGGTCTGTGCGTGCGATCAGGGCCCGCGGAGGTTGGCTTGAGAGTGGGTCTGGGATTGCAATGATAAAGGATAGATGGGCAGGTTGGCCTGGAATGGTATACACCTGGCTGCGGACACCGCTAAAGGTCAGGGCCAGTGCGTCAATTTCTTCGGGGAAGAGACTGGGTTCTCCTTCAGGCAGTGGCGGATAAAACCCCAAAACCTGTTTGGAACTGTCGACGACAAACAATTGGTCAAAATAAGGTATTGTTCGGATCTGCTCATCCAGCAAATTTACCAGGCCGCTGCCTGCCAGGGAAGATATTTCTGGGTGTTCAGAGATCTGGATGGCCAGGTTTTGACCGGTTTCAAGAATAAACGGGATGTTTTGAGAGGCAAGTTCGGCTGTGCTTTTCAGGCGGTTATTCAGCATATTACGCGCTGCGGCTCCGGAAACCAACCAGTCACCAGCCAGCAGAGCTAGCAAAAGGGAAATGATCAGTGTGCCTGTGCCAAGCAGGAAACGCGCCTCGAGGCTGCGTTCAGCGGGGGATGGGTGCAGCGGCAAGTTTCGCCCCCAGGCATCTGGAAAGGCAAAAACCAGTACCTGGGTAAACACTCCAGCCAGCAGCAATTCCCCACCTGTGGCAAGTGCAGCGTAAGAAACACCGGTTAATGCATAATCCAGACGGGCGGCCATGGAGCCTGAGGCTGCCAGAGATGCATCAATAATGAATAACGGCACATAAAGCAGCGCCAACCCCAGCGCAGCAACCAGAGGCTCACGCAGCAGGGTAAATATACGCGTCCGGTATCGCTGGCGAACAGCCAGACCGAATAATATTGCCAACAACGCCAGCTCCGGGCCAGTAAAAATGCTGTGTGTATCCCAGAGAAAACGTATGGCACCAGCCAGCAATCCCAATACTGCCGCGGCAAGCGGACCGAGGATTCCAGCGGCCAGCAAAAGCGGCAATCCTGAAAACAACATTAGCGCTGGGCCGCGTAATTCTTGTGGCACATTGGGCAGAGGCAGCGCTGTGCCTACGGGCAGCCGGATACCGATAAATAGATTGCCTGCAATCACCAACAGCGTCAGCCCAACAAAAATCCCCAGTTTTTGGGCATTCCAGGGCAATTGTTCATGCCGTCCATTCCAAACCAACCAGATATTAACCCCCAATAAAACAAGCCACCCCAACCAGCCAACGATGGTAAGCGGCCAGAATGGGGCAGGATAGGATTCAAATAACCAGAAGATAATATCCATAAATTGGATAACGGCCGGAAACACACCGAGATGAAATCATTATAGCATGTGCATTGTGAAATTTGATTGTGCGCTGAAATGACCCGCAGCGCGGCAGAAAATATCAAAAAGAGAGATTGAGACTGCTCTTATGGTCCGTAATAACCCCGGTAGTTGGGCGGAAGTAAGGCCGCGATATGCTCCATTACCAGGTCGGCATTATGTTGGCGAGCCTCGCGACGTTCACTGCCCTTGCCTTTTATCGGCGGTAGGATAAATGGTTTGCCAATGTGCATTTCCAATAAGCGGCGTTCGGCCCGAATTGCTTTTTTGAAGAAGTCATCTGTTGTGCCAGTTATCCCCACCGGTATAACTGGAACCCCGGATTGTTCAACAATAAACGCTATGCCCGGATGGGCGCGGCGCATGCCTTCGTGGTGAGAACGCCCGCCTTCAGGCGCGAGCAGCAGCGGCTTTCCAGACGAAAGCACTGCCAGGACTTTATCAAAAACCTCCCGATCATACTCTCCACGGTGTACTGGAATGGCATGGTAGATTTTTACCAACTGTGCCTGGCCTGGCCGCTGCCACACATCTGAAGCACCCATGGCTTCAATCATTTCAGGCCAAAAAGCTATGGCAAATGGTGGATCAAAGATGGAGACATGATTAATTGCCACTATATAAGGCTTGCCGAAGGGTACATTTTCCTGCCCGGTTATTTTTATTCGGGCAAGCAGATGAAATAGCCCCTGAAAGGATGGCTTAAAGAACAGGCGCGCAATGCGGTTTATGAGCGGAACTTTATAGGCGAGCTTTGGGGCAGTGTTGGGCAAATCCATGCTGTTGTGGGGTGATTATTTGGTGCACAGGTCGTAGGCTTGTTCAAAAACCGTATCTGCATCCAGGCGGTCAGAATCAAGAATGACGGCATCTTCGGCTGGTTTGAGAGGCGCGGCAGCGCGGGTTGTATCAATCCGGTCACGTTCGCGCACTTTTGCCAGGATATCGTCATAATTTGCTTTGCCGCCCCTGTCTAATATTTCCTGGTAGCGGCGTTGGGAGCGTACTTCGGGCGAGGCATCAAGAAAAATTTTGAGATCGGCTTTGGGTAAAACCACGGTGCCAATATCGCGTCCCACCATTACCACCTTACCGCGCAAGCCAATGCGCCTTTGCTGCAGGGTTAAAGCCTGGCGCACACCCACATAAGCCGCCACAACAGAAACGTTGCTTTCCACTTCGGGTTTTCTTATTTCCCAGGTTATATCATGGCCCTCTACAACCACGTCGCAGGAACGGCCATCATCCAGGGATGGTGCGGTCACGTCAATCGGTACTTGCTCGGCCAGTAATGTCACCGCGGGTTCATTTTTAATATCCACCTGGCGGTTGAGAGCCACCCAGGTAATGGCGCGATACATTAAGCCTGTATCAAAGTATAAATAACCGAGAGTATCTGCCAGACGAAAGCCAAGCGTGGATTTTCCAGATGCTGCGGGGCCGTCAATTGCGATGGTGGAGGAAATTCCCATGATTCGATGAATCCTTTTTTGTTATTTGTGCCAAAACAAGCCTGTTTTTAAAGCGAAATCTGGTCTGTTTTTACGGGTTGTTTTGAGAGTCGATGAAAACATCGCTGCGCACCCACAAAATCAGCTTTTCTTCGCCGCTGGGGAACCGATGCAGGATACTCCAATTCAACCAGTCTGCCAATAGTCCCTGGTTCCAGGCAGGGTATGTGCGCCAGATCAGATCCTGGCCGCGGTAAGTGTTTTCGATACTGGTTGCCACAAATTGTTCAGATGCAATCACAATCGACGGCGAACCCGAGAGAGTTAACCCTGATGAAACTGAAACGGGCCAATCGCGCAGTATCCAAAGCAAGGCGGGAGAATCTACACCAACAATGTTGACATCCAGAGAGTTAATTGTGCCAGCTTTCCAGCGTGAAAGTTCATTCATCTGGCTGATTAATGTTTGGGATTGGCCAATTTGCGGGCTTGTGGGCCATGTTTCGGTTGTCTTGTAGGTGCGCAAGTCTGCGGATGCCATGGCGTTTGAGAAGGTAAACGCTAAAAAGACAACCAGTGTGCCCCATAGACCACCCTGTACTGCAGTTGACCTGGACCAGCCAAAGGCCACCATTAGAATACTGATAACCAGCAACCCCAACGAACCTAATAAAACCCACCAGCGTACCTGTGTGGCAGTTTGATCAATCTGGGTCATGGCGATGGCAGCATAATTAAGCGCAGCAAAGGTCAGGATCGCTGCTGTAAATACCGCCATGCCAATTGTTTCCCACGCACCTTCTTTGATTGCAACAAAATATACACTCAGTTCCCTGGCTGCCAGCACCAAAATAGGAACAATTACCCAGGCAAGGTCTGCAACCACTTTGGAAGGGTAAGCCAGGCAAAGAACCAGCGCAGCGGCCAGCCAGACCCCAAGCGAGATGGTCAACTCATCTTTCTTGTAGATGCCCCGTAAGAGCCCTGCAATAGCCAGTAGAACAGGCAGCAATTCATAGGCAACCAGGCTAATTAATAAGCGATTGATCTGTACATCGGTGAAATCCAGCCATCCGGAAAAATAGGCCGTGAACCCGGTCATTCCGGCGCTGAGGCCACCACTGGCAAGCAGGAAAAAACTTCCCAGAATAAAATAAGTTCCTGCAGTGTAAGCGGCCAGTTCAAGAAGCGGCCTGCGGGCTGTGTTTGTTGAATCGGCGGTATGGGATTCCCTGACAAAAAAACCACGTATGAGACCATTTGCTACAATCAGGCCCAATATTCCAGGCCACAGGGCTGGCCCGCTGAGTAAAGCAACCCCGGCCCAAATTCCCGCAGCGCGCATATTTGATTTTCGCCAGGCGGACCAGGCCAATAACAGCGCACAGATCGCGATTGTCGGTCCGCCAGCCTGTCGGGAAAGCCCCAAAAAGCCAGGGTCAATTGCCAGCAAAAAAGCCAGCAGAATGGCTGGCTTGCTGTGCAGCCGGTCGCGGAAGCCGTAAGGGATGGTGGTGAGTAGAGCGCCAAACACGGCGGGCACAAAACGCGCCGCAAAATTACTGGCCTGCACTGCATAAAAAACCAGAGCGGTGAGGTTAATGTAAGCGGGAAGCGGCCCCATGCCTGATTTTATGCCCCTGGTGAGATCGAGAGCCTGAAGGGCCAAACGGGCTTCGTTATCGTTAAGCGGCAATTCGCCCAGGCGCAGCAAACGAAGGGCCAATGCCAGGCCAAAGGCCAGCACAAATAGTCCAAATTCCAGGTTGTGTTTTCGAGAATGATCTGTCATGAGATGTATTTTAATTTAGATTCTTGATTCGTGTTTTATGAGTTGAGCCGCGGGATTATCGCGTCTCATGGTATTTGATAAATTACCACATTGCCCTGACGGTAGGCTTCAGACAGGTTTGTCGTGAACTTGAACTCGTTAACCTGATATGCCGTGCGCTCGAGCTGTCCAACAAATATATAACGAATACCGTATTTCTGAATGATGGCCTGAGCCACATTCCAATCGGCTGTGGTATAGAGCATGTCGATATCATCCGAGCGGCTGCCCATCTCATTATATCCGCCGCGCCACTGGCTTTCGTGACCAGGCCACCCCAATACGGATGGCTGCCCGGAATAAGTGGATACACGCGCAAAATCGGAATAACTTCCGCCAACCGCTTCCACCACTGTTCCGCGTGGAGCCTGCGAAATCCACAATATGGCAGAGTATTCATCTGGATTGTTTGTGCCGAGATAAGCAGCTCCATCCAAAGTGCGGCGCCCGGTATCCGCGGCATAAAAGTTTTCCGTCTTTTCAGGCAGCGCAAGAACCGGGTAGGTTAATCCAATGCCAAGCACAATTACTGAAACAATGGAAAATAGAGCCAGGCGTATGCCGCGCAATTCTGTGACCAGAACTGCGACTCCAAACCCAGCAGCAAGCGACCAGATCGCCCAGGCTTGATAATAGAATTTGAAGACGGTATTCATACGCCAGCCAAATTGGTCGCGCAAGTAAACAAACTCTGGGGCCAAAACCAGCAAGCCGCCAAAGATGACAAACATTAAGATAAAGGAGATGGGTGAGTTTTGCTTTTCCACGGGCTGGTCAGATTCATTTTGCTGATCTTTTCCCGTTAGATATGAAAATGCGGAGCCAACCAGGATGATCAGCGTCAGCAGTCCCGCGCCATATTGCGCACGCCGCAGTGTGGCAGCCATCAGTACTTCGCTGTTTGAGGTAAGTCCCTGAGAAGCGATAAAAGATTGCCCGGCTTGCGTCAGCGCTGCGACAATCCCCAAAATGATGGAAAAAATCCATAAAATCAGGATCACGCCCAGGGTGGTGAGAAAGCCTGTTTTCCAGTTGGCGGCGCGTTTGCCGAAGAGTGATACCAGAAATGAAAAGATTGGCACCAGCAGCGTGCCAAACATGATCCATAGATACGCACCGCGGGTAGGAAAGAGAATATTGGGTAAAATGCCGCCAGCCTGCGAAGCAAAACCGACATAAAACGGCAGGTAAAGAACAACACTGGTGATCGCCAGCGGGATCGAAAGTTTAAAGATATCTTCCAGTAAGCCCCAACTCCAGCCGCGTTCATTGATCAGCGACAGGGCGAATGCACCAGTGACCAGTGCCAGGTAGATGGGAAAATCCCAGGTGTTCAAGAAAGCCAGACCGCCCAGAACAACTGCGGAGAGTGCCAGCCCTTCCTTGCGAAGCGGGAGTTTAAATCCGAATAAATTGGTTTCACCTTTCCAACCGCCCAGGTAAATGTTAAGTGCCAATGCAGCAGCCAGCAGGCCAAATGGCATGGCCAATACATGCGGGTGCAGGTCGCCGAGCAAGTAGGAGAAGAAGGGGAATTCGTCGATAATTTCAAGGTAGTTGCCGCGCAAGTCATAATCATGCAAGATGCGCGAGGCTCGCCACCAAAACCAGAAGCGCGGCTGCCAGATATAAGGCGCGCTTGGGGCAACGCTCAGGTCTTTCATGTTAAGCCACAGCCAGAAGTTGGATGTGTTATTTGCCCAACCAATGCCATAGGCGCGCAGTAACTCCAAAAAGCCTTCCACGTTGCCCATCAGGACGAGAAAGACAGGTGCAAAAAGAGCGCCCAACATGGAGCGCAATCTGCCGCCTGTACCCCAATAGACACTCAGCAAATTGAAGAGCAAGCCGTACGAACCTATGACACTCAATGCAAATACCAGGGAGAGCATCAGGTTGAAAGTCATGCCGCCGTTGGTGGCGGTGAACATGGCGAGCATGGCGGCCAGCACATAGCCAAAGTAATAGTAAGAGATGGCGTATCCACTTAGCCAGGGGTCATGAGGAGGAAAAGTCGGCGAGTGTAAAATGGAATTAATAAAGGCAATTTCCATCGGCTTTTCAGTGCCAACCGTCTCCGGATTATTGGCCCGAACAAAAGACCAGGCTGCGAATGCAACCAGAAAGATCACCTCAACTGAAAACACCAGCCGCAAGTTGGTTTTCAACCAGCCAGTGACTTCCCCCAGGTTGAAAGCAGCTTTATTTTGGTCTGTTTGCGCCTGCCAGAGCGCCCAGGCTGATAAACCGGCAACTACCGCCAGCGCAAAAATCAAGCCGCCTGTATTGTTACGCGCCAATCCGAAAGAAACTGTCAGCCAGAATATAAACCCCCACAACAACAGGCCAAGAACACGACTGAGACTGTAGCCCCGATCGGCAAGCGCTGGGAACAGCCGGTGTGCCAGCGGAAAGGTCAACAGGCCGAGCAGAGATATTGTCAGGTACCACAGAATGAATTGGAACATAAGCGCTCCGGTTACAGAATTAATCCAGGGCTGGAAGCTCGAATTTTCCATTCGGGCCAATAGGGAAATCGATCACCCGATCAACAGCGTCGAAGTTCAAAGGGCCGTATAAGTGAGGGAAGAGCGCACCGTCACTTGCTGTTGGGGGCAGGGCCGAAGGGCCTGGGTGAACCGGGTTTTCAAATTTCAATTCAGCTTTCAGGCGTGAAACATTCACCGCCAGAATTACCAGGTTGGTTTGACCATCGTAAAAAGAGTTAGCCACATTCAAGGTTTGAAAACTCTGTGAAAAATGAATAAAGCCCTGGCTTGCCAGGCTTTCTGCACGGTATTCACCGCGCTGGCCTGCCTGCTCCGCGGCAGAGCGGGTGGTGATGTGATAGATATGTGTCACGGCAAAACCTCGTAAATTACAGTATCGGCCTGGCGGTAAACTTCTTTCCATAACTTACCGTTTTGAGCTTCAAATTTCCACAGACCCTCGGGGAAGCGAATGCGTTCCTGCTGCCCGACGACTATATACCGAACATCATATTTTTTTAAGAAGGCAAGCGCGCTGGTAATATCGTTGTTACGATAAAAAGCCTGCGCCTCTATTCCGCGCGCTGCAACGGTGCCTTGCGGTAAAAGCGCGCGCTGTTGTTCCTGGTGCCATTGCCAGCCTACCACAGTGGGCAGACCGGTATAGATTGAAATACGCGAAAACCATGTATATTGAATACCAGCCGGGGCAGCTTCGAGCACAACCGGCGAACCTTTAACATTATCTTGCAGCCAGCGAATGGCGCGGTAATCTTCGCTCAGGTCCATTGTTGCGCCATTATCGCCATAGAATGAATACTTCATATAAGTCATACTGTCAAAGGTAAAGGGCACATTGGTTGTCATGCGGTCGCGAACCTTGTCCATACTGGCCGTGAAAGTGAACAACGCTGCGCATGCCAGCAATAAACCGCCAAAAACCTGAAAGACAATTTTTCCAATACGGCCCCACTCATCAAACTCAGTCAGGATCCAACCCAGGGCGGCGGCTGAACTGACAGCGAACAGCACCCAGACCTGCAGGTAGAATTTAAAGACAGTATTCATGCGGCCAATATCGCCAACCAGCACGATCATTTCGACTGCCAGGGTCAGTACGGTCCCAGTTCCGATCATGAACAGCACCAAGCGTTTTGCATCCGGCTGGCCTGGGCGGAACATTAAGAGCAGTGCCCAAACGGCTACCGGGAAAGCAAACCAGGCAATCGGCACATCCAGCATAAACTGCAGGGCGAGGTAAATGACAACCAGCAGGGCAATGCCAAGTTCAATTGTGACCTGGTAAGGCTTGAGTTTTGCCAGGGATGAAACGGGTGTTTGCGCCAACCATTGACGGGTTTCCCACAGCATCCACGAGAGTATCACAAATAGGAACAGACCCCATTGCGTCCAGTAGGACCAGATGGGCGTTTTTTGATTCTTCCATTGACTTACCTGGCTGTATGCCAGCCCATACCAGTTTGCAAAAGGTTGGTATAACAGCACAGCGAAACCGACCAGCAGGCCCATCGCCAGACCTGCCAGGATCAAGCGCAGCACAATGGGAGAAATCTCCAAACGTTTTTTGACTGACTGGCTTTGTAAAATATCAAGATTCACGTAGCGGAAAACCGAATAGCCCGTGACCAGCGTGCCAAGTGCCAGGTAAGTTGGGAAATCCCAGGTATTGGTGGGGCGCAGAACGCCAATCACCAGGCCGCCGAAAAGCAGGGTGCCCAACCAGCCCCAGCGGCTGAGTTTGCGTGCCAGCAGGGTGGAAAGTGTCCAGGCGATTGCCAGAACAGTCAGCGGCAGCGCGATCATGTGGGCGTGTAAATCGCTGTACAGGAAGGTGAATAATGGGAACTCAGTAATCGCCAGATCGCCAAGCGGCATCACCCGGCTGGGTGCCCAGTAATATTCGCCCCAGCCAATCGGCAGCTTTGCGCCGGAGAACAATTTTGCAATTCCCTGTGCCGCCCAGGCCCAACGCTGAAAGATAAGGACATCCTGGGCATCGACCAGTTGGTTAGGAACAGTCATCTTTTGCAAAGCGTGATAAATAAGCTGGATGGTGCCCAGGTTGCCTAGCAGCACCAAACCTGCTCCGGCTGCAATTCCCGCAACAACTGGCAGGTTGACCGGGAACCGGCGGGCTCTGTCTTCATCCTGAAGGGCGCTGATCATATTCCAAACAACTGAAAAACCGCCTATGCCAAGCAGTGCAAAGAATGTCGGTAAGATAAAGTTGTATGCGATGGATGGCACAATCCCCAGAAGTTTTACGGGAGTGCCAACCAGCACAAAGCCCCAGTAATAGTAATTAATGTAACCGCCTGCAAACCATGGGTCATAGGGCGGGAAGCTTGTGCTCTTGATAATCGCATTCAGGTAAGCGAAATCCATGGGTCGTTCGCCCCCGCGCGCAGGGTGCCATAGATCGGGGTTTCCAAGGCGGATGGCGAGGTCGAACAGGAAGAAGGCGAGGAACAGACCTTCCACGATAAAAAAATATTTACCTTTGGCGCGTATTTCCGCACCAATTTTTTCCCGGTTTTTCAAGTAGGTAAATGCGCCCAGGATAACGATTAACACGTATACTACCGCAATCACAGGGCGCGAATATTGCCCGCCAAGCGAGGCAAACAACCAGACCAGGTATGCCAATAACAAAAGACCACTGAGCCGGGCGAGAGGATAGCCTCCATCTGCGAGCCCAGGTAAAAGCAAGCGCAAGATCGGCCAGGTAAACAGACCCAGCAGACCAATCGCCACATACCAGATTACCAGCCCCAATATGGGGTATTTATTTTGCAGCGACTCATATGAAAATAACTCGCTCCAGGTACCGCCAGCGCGGTCGGCTGACAGGCGGTCTGCTGGGAGCATTAAGTCGCCAGGATAGCGGGCTGCCTGGCGCGGAGTGAGGTGCACAACATGTGCTAAGTCTACAGAGCGCAACAGGCTGCGAACGGTTTTGGGGTCATACCCCGCTGTTTTCTTGAAAATCAAAACTTTGGGAGTGTCATAAACGGTAAAAGCTTCTTCGGCAAACTGGGTATTAAACTGGCGCCCAAACAATTCCGGGTAAGATGTAAAGGTTTGGACCAGTTCAAAGCCCAAATTTCCTGTAAATTTTCCGGGGACGGCAACGTTATAGCACCAGATGATTTCTTTATCTGCCGGGCAGCCCAATAATTCACGATAATAATGGGTCGTTAGCGGATAACGCTCGGGTAGGCGTGTGGTGGTGGCAAATTGGCGGTTGGATGTGATAAACAGATAATCCCCAGCATCCAAGAGGCCCTCAAAACGGGTGCGCTTTTCCGGGGTGTCATCCCAATACATTTCAAAAATAAGGCCGCCCTGGTACATGCCGCCGAATGCGTCATAGCCATCCATGCGTAAGGGCAAGCCGTCGTCCCAGGTCGATTCCTGAATGGGCGAGGAACCTTGCATGCCAAGTGCTCCGGATGTGATGAAGCGCAGGAAATAGATGCGGTCTTTTTCAAGCATAACAGGCCGGTCGAATTTAAGGGTATAAGATTCGCCGCGCGGGTCTGCCTGGGCGCTAAAATCGGATGTCAGGCTTGCTTGAGCCAGCAACTTGTTTACCGGAACACCCGGGGCATTTGAAATGCCAATGACGAGTGTCTGTTTTGCCGGGTTGCCTTGATTGACAGCATGAGCGATCAAAATCTCGGTCAGATTGCCAGATGCTGAGGCGGTGAATTGTGAGTCGTAAGGAACCACGGGCGTGATGACAGACCCGTTTGGAATGGACATGGGCTGGGTAAATGTGCTGCCATCCGCTTGCTGGATCTTTAGATTGTAAGGGCCTGGAATATTTTGATAAATCCAACGGGTGGCTTGCACGCGGCTGTGATCGCGGGTGTAGATCATGCTAAAAGCGTATGCCCAGGCAAAAGTGGCGGTCAGAACCAAAAAGGCAAGCAGAGCATAGCCAACACGAAAGGCAAAGTGCGGTTCGCGGGGTTTCTCTGTTGCGGCGATGGGCTGTAAACCGCGCGGCCCATTAAAGATAAACCAGGACGCCATCAAGGCGAGCAGCGGATAAATGGGGAGCTGGTAACGCATGGTCGGGTTCCATTGAGTGGATTGCCAGACAAAGTAACCTGCTGTCCAGACCCATAGCAGCGCATGTTCCCGCCATTCACCGCGCAGGATGCGCCATGCCATATAGGCAGCCCCGGCCAGCGCCAGCAGTCCCAGCGGCCAGCCAAGTCCCCAGGCAACCAGGTTATAGCCTGAAAACCAGAATGAGCGGCGCGCCCATTGCAGGGCAGGCGGGAAATCCACATCCCCACTGGCCTGGGCGCGTTGTTGGGTAATATTTGCCACCCACTTTGGGTTGGGCAGCATGTTGAAAAAGCTTGGGCCGCTAAAGGCATAAGGCATAAAGACACGAAAAGCCAGGATCGAAGCCAGGGCACCAAGAATCAACAAAACAAGGATGGTTTCTATGCTGAAATGGGCGCGCCGATTGAGGTTCTGTGCGGGCTGCGCTTCGGATGAGCCGGTTTCACTGATTTCATCAGGGGTTTCAGAGTCTATACTGGCCTGTGGGTTTGCGGGATCTGACGTGGACTGTTCTGCCTGGGAAGTCTGTGAGAAATAGCGTATAAGCAATGCGCCGGGCAGCAAGACAGCCAGGGGGGCGGCGTTGATCTTGGATGCCACAGAAGCGCCCAGAGCCAGGCCGAAACCGAGCACGTCCCACACGATTGGGTTGAAAAATAAAGCCAAAGGATTATGAATGCTGGAGTATGCGGGTTCTGGCGCATTATTTTCCCCGCCAGTTTGCGGAGAATCGTTATCCTTCATGATACGTACTGCAAAGTAGGTTGCCAGGAACATGAAGAAATTGGCAAACATATCGACTGTAAAGAAGTGAGACTGCTGGATTTGCATGACAGCCAATGAGGAAAAGGCTGCTGCCAGTGTGGCAACTTTGCGATCGTACAAACGTGCCGCGATCAGGTACAGCAATACAATTGAGCCTAAATCGGAGAAGGCCGCGAGTACCCGGCCTACCAGCGTGACTTCGTCATAGCCCGCCCATGTGACGGTTTTCCCCAAAAGCGCCATCAGCGGGCCAAAAAAACCGCCAGTGCCATTGATTTGCACATATTGAGCTGCCGAAGCAGAGATGGATGACATCCATTCGGCGGCATACCGCACCATAAAAATCGGTAGATCGCCGTAAACGTAAAAGGTATAGCCGCGATTGTGCGGGTTAAGCGTTGAATTATCGGTATCAAAATATTCTGACAGGTTGTGTACAGGGATTAGTGCGGATTCCACCATGGTCATAAAGCGTTCATCGGGATGAAGATGCTGGTTTTGATCCCAATTCAGCCCGCTTAAACGGAAATACGCTGCCACAAGCAGAACCAACAAGAACATTAAATCGTAAAACAAGGTGCGGGTACGAGTATTGTGCATGTCAGGGTTTTACCATCAGGTTATCGGGTACTGTGTATATCCAGAAGTTTTTGCCTTCCATGGGGCTGATGAAGTGACCTACCAGCCCGTCTGGATAGAGTTTGTAAAGTGCATCCAGTGTGTCGCGGTCTTCTTCTTTAACGATAAATACCTTTGCGCCGGGCTGTGGCAGCGTGCTTGCTAAATTATCGCGCCAGAGTGCATAATCTTTGGTGGGGTACCCTGCTTGAATACCGACCAGGCGTGTATCAACCCAGTACGGGAAGGGCACCACATACGCATTTTCTGAATTGTTGCCAGCCTGCACAAATGATTTAATGACTGCTCCCATATCTGATGTATTCAAAGAATGGTTTGCAAATTGTGTGGCAAATTGGTCAAAGACCAGGCTGTAGTTATGCAAACCGGAGATCAATAAAAGTAAAACAACTGTACCGACTGCCAGGTTCCGTCGATTCGAAAGTCCACCGCGCAACCCTTTATACAGCCCATCCAACGCCATGCCTGCAATGACAAAAACGATAATGGCCGCTGCGCCGGTTCGATTAAGCGATGGGTTTTCGCGCGGGAATGCCAGAGAGAGAATGGATGGCATAAGCAACAGGGGGACAGAGAGGATCAGGAACAGATCCAGCCAATCGCGTTTTCGTAGATAGCGCACCAATATAAAGATGTATCCAAAAACAAACAGGAGCGCGCTGACTACATCCAGCGCGGGGCGATGGGTCACTGAATGCACCCATATTTCGCCATCGTCAACATTAAACATGGACATGGCGTTAAATGTGTTGCTTATAAAAATCTGCCAGGCTGGCCCGGGAAGTGGGTTGCCTTCGCCTGTCAGGCGCGACAAGGCACGCATGGAGAAATTATCAGGGTTTTCGATGGCATAGCGCATGAGCGGCAGAAAAACCAGCAGCGATGCAATCACCAGCATGGAGAACATCATCAAGGTCTGTGCCCGGTTTCCATGTGACTGGCGATGCAATAAATACAGGCCCAGACCAAGTAACATCACTAACGGCACAAATCGGAAGGGGCTGTAGCCATGCAGACCCAGCCCCAGGAATAACCCGGCAAGAATAAAGTCATTGCGCTGCTGCCGGCGTAAGCCGCGAATAAGGTAATACAAAGCCGGGGCAGTGAATGCGGGGTAAAGCGGGAAACGCAGCCCGATACGGCTGATCGTATTCAACCAGTAGGAAACCCCGGCCAGGGTGAGCGCAAAAAGTGCAACACGTTTTCCACCCACCTCTTTGCCAAGTAAGTAAACATAGGGCAATGTGAAAAGACCGATCAATACTGTGCCAATTTTCAAACTTATAAAAGTCAGCCCGCTACCCAGTAAATTGGCCAGGAAGGCTGTCCAGTAAAACTGGATAAATTCGCGCCCGGTGTTGCGTGGGAAGAAAATATGGGTTTGCTCCTGGGTGATGTCGTACACATCCAGCAGCTTTTCAGCGTGATCGCTGAAAGGTTCGTTGGGAATGCCATCCAAACGGTAAAAGCGAAAGAAAACGATCACGATGGCAAGCCCAATGATCAGTAAAGCCCAGCGTGAAAGGGTGATCTGCCAGGAATTGCGCTTGATGAAATCTCCAACCCGTTTAATGAGCGATAATTTTTGCGGGTTGTTTAACCATAATCCACGCACAAATAACGCAATGGACGCCAGCCAGATGGTGACATTTAGCGTAGTGAACAGGTTACCCGTAAACAGAACAAAAGCCACCAGCGCAAGAAACGCAGCGCTTAAAAGTATTCTGCTGTGGTAAGTCTGCGGATCAACCCGGGTTGAAACATCTTCGGGTTCGGGCAGTACAAATTCATTGGCAAAGTAAGACCAGGTGAGAAAAAACAGTGCGAAACAATAAAGTCCAATTGACAGGGTTATCGAAGCTGGCGGTTCAAGGTACAGTTGAGCCGTAAGGCCGAGGGCAATGGCAAACAATGTGCGCCAGGGCCACGCTGTTGATCTGCTTAATTTGTTGGCAGTTATAAGATCCCCATCTGTAGCGATTACGGCATCCGGGTTGTCATCCAGATATGCCTCAGTGTCGAACAAAGACTCTTGCAGGCTGCCAGCTTCACCATCTTCCGGCTCGAGCGAGGCAGGAATCTCAATCTTTTCTTTTTGCCAGGGATTAAGCCTGGATTTTAGATAATCAAGGATGCTCGGCTCATTCATGCGCGTAACTCTTTCCTAATAAATATGGGTCAAGGGCAGGTTGTTACCCGGGAAGAAAAACTGCCAGGTTACAGGTTGTAACACTGAACTCTCGGATATGGACTATCCGTTATTTTTGATTATAGATGGACAAGCGATAAATTGATTACATCCTGCGGGCAATATAAAAGGTGTAAGCACCTTGCTCTTGAGGCACTGGTTCATCGTAATACTTGCGCAGCAAGGCCATTGTTGGAGCAAAATTCCAGTAGGCGGATGTGAGATGCCAGTGTCGGGTGAAAAAATGGATGATGAGTGAGGGCAGACCAAAATAATGTCCCCATTCCAGAGCAGCTAATGCCTCAGGCGAAAAATAATGCCAATACTTTTCCACCTTGAACCCGGCAGCGCCAAGACGTTGGGTCCATTGTTCCGGATTTTCGCAGGTTACATGGCGGGAAATTTTATTAAAAAAGGCGCGGTATGAGCGCGCCAGGCCCTTGAGACCGACAGCATCCAGGAAACGCGCCACAGACAGGTTGGGCAAAAAGTTATGATTGGGAACGCAAAAGGCGAAGGTAGCGCCTGGCTTGAGCACGCGGGCAGTTTCAATTAAGACAGCATCCAGGTGCGGGATGTGTTCCAAGACGGAGTTGCTGATTGCGCTGGCAAAATATTGATCGGGATAGGGCATGTTAGCCCCGTCTGCTTCGGTCAACAGGTTGTAAACTTTGCGCGTGCCCGCTTCTTGAATGGGGCCAGTCCAGGGATCGAGCCCTACTTCCAACTTACGATCAAAGGTCAATTGTGCGAAATGACCATCACCACAGCCCACGTCCAGGGTGGGTGAAGGCAGGTCGAACTCTTGATAAAAGCGCGATTCAACTGCGCGTAAAAATGCGCGAAAGTAAGGCAGGTCGCGAGTATGCAGGAACAGGAAGTCTTTGCTTTTGGGTTGACGATCAGCCATTGTTTATTTCCCAGTTAGTTTTGCAAATAATTTTTCGTATTCAGCCGCAACAGCGTCAGGGTCGTATGTGCGGGCAATTTCTGCCGGGTCACGGCGAAACTTTTGGGGATCTGCAAGGATCTCTAATATAGCCTGGGCCAGTGCTCTGGCATTGCCAATCGGTGTAACTGTACCCATGCCGGTCATTTGCACCGGGCGGCGAACACCGGGCAGGGCAGATGCCACACAGGGCACGTTATTCTGCATGGCTTCAATCTGAACCAGGCCAAAAGCCTCGGTAGAGTTCAAGCTGGAAACAACCAGCACATCCAGATTTGGATAATATGCTGCCATCTGGGTAGGATTCAGGTTGCCCAGGAATTTCCAATGACCGCTTTGTTCGTAAGTGCGAATGATCGGGATCAGACGTTCAAAATAAGCCTGTTCGCCCATCACGTTAATATGCTGCCCGGCAAAGAGAACCTGCGCATTGGGGTATTTTTCCAGAACCATTGGCAGAGCTTCCAGCAGCACTTCCACCCCTTTTTCAGAAGCAAAACGAGTCGCCATGCCAATTACCGGGTTGCGCGTAGATATTTTTTGTTCTTTTGCAAAAGCATCCACTGCACCGAGTGCAGCGGGTGGTAACTGCACGGGCGGCAGGATGGGAGTCAGCTTGTTTTTGTAGCGTGAAAGGAAGGGTGAATGATCCGCGTAATCTTGCGTATAGGTGACGATGTGGTTTGCGAAAAGCGCAGCGCTGGCATTTTGGAAATCAATCACAGTGTTTACCAGGCGATTAAATAAACCGTTTGGCAATTGTAAATCACAATGATACGTAAGGATTGAGAGCTTGCCAAGCAAGCGCGCCCTACCGGCAAAACCCGGCGCATCAAACTGCGGCAAATGCATCTGCACAACATCGTTTTGGGCCACATATTTCCAGGCCAACCAGCCAAAGGTGGGCATGATCACGCCTTTGCTGATGCGCAGTGCCACCGGGGCGCGGACAATTTTGACGCCGTTACGCATTTCTTCTGCGGGGGTTGATTCGTCAAATCGCGAAGTGAGCACGGTTACTTCATGCCCACGCCGGGCGAAAGCCTCTGCCAGGCGTTCAGCATAAATGGTCAACCCGGATGTGTGCGGACGATAGTAAGTAAGTACAGTAAGAATTTTCATTAAAAATACTCAGTACGATAGGATCAAAGAATTATTGCGCAATCGTCAAATCCAGGACCTCGACAGGCGCCCAGCCAGATTGATCAGAAAACTGTACCAGTGCCCAGGTTTGTGCTTCGTTAAACCCCAGAAGTTTGCCGTTTTGACCTGGAGCCACACGCCCCGCCTGGGGTGATTCGGGGCCGGGTTGGTTGCGCAACAATAGCGCTTCCATGCCCTGCAAATTACGGACGGTTACAGCACCTACGGCTGGCGTAGCCAGGCTGGCGTTTGGAGAAGAAACCACGGTATTTCTGACTGCTGCCCCGGCAGGCGCAGCACAGGAACCCAGAACAAACATCAATAAAGGTAAAAATACGAAGAACTTCCTCATCTTTATTTCAAAACCTCATAATAACTGGGGAATAAATGAATTTCATTCGCCGGATTAAAACAAGTCTTTGTTCGTGTTGACCCAATCAAAGAGTTGTTTCACACCCTGGTCCACATTATATTTTGGGCTCCAACCCAAAATGCTGTGCGCCTTGCGAATATCTGCCACAAAGACTTTCTGGTCTCCAGGTCGCCAATCGCCTGTGGATACCTGGATGGGGCGCCCAAGTAATCTTTCGAGGCGTGGACCAAACTCAGTCCAGATGGACATGGTATTTTCGTGCCCGCCGCCCAGGTTGAATACATCCCCTTGCGCTCTGTCAATATTCTGGATTGCGGCATCATAGGCATCCAACAGGTCATATACATGCAGCAAATCGCGGATTTGTTTGCCATCACCATAGATGGTAATCACTTTACCGGTTACCGCAGCAATGATCATCCAGGCTACCCAGCCCTGGTCTTCCACACCAAACTGACGTGGTCCATAAATACAACTCTGCCGTAAAACCACTGTGCGCAACCCGTAAATGCGGCTGTAGTCGCGCACATATTGATCGCCGGCGCCTTTTGAACACCCATAGGGAGAGTGAAAATCAAGCGGTTGTGTCTCCGGCGCACCAAAAGGCAGGTTTTCATACTCCCAGCGCTGACCCTTTTCAACAACTTTCACATCATCCATACCGCCGTAAACTTTGTTGGTGGATGAGTATAGGAAAATGGGATTGCGCTGGTTAAGGCGGGCCGCTTCCAGCACATTGAAGGTGCCCAGTGCATTGATTTCAAAATCTTCGCGCGGTTTTACCACGGAGGTGGTGACTGCCACCTGGCCTGCCAGGTGAACAATTACATCAGCAGAACGCGCGGTCACCACCAGTTGGGCTGAATCGCGCACATCACCAACCACCAGGTCAAAAGCTTTTTCCCCAAATTTTTCTTGCAGCCACTTCAGATTACGCGGCGCACCCGCACGGCTCAAGTTATCATAAACGGTTACTTTTTCAGCGCGTTCCAACAAACGGGAGACATAGTTGGAACCAATGAATCCGGCGCCGCCGGTTACTAGGTAATTCACAGACATGCTTACTCCTGATTAGAATCCGCCGCTTCCTGGTCGTCTGCGGTACGGGATTGGAATTTGGTCAATTGCTGGTAAATACCAGTGATGGTCTGGCCTTCAAGCGACAGACCATACAGGCCAAAAACACCGCTGTATAAATAGTTCAACACACGGCTGCTGAGTGCCACAGCCAGGGCTGTGGACTGATCACCGGAAAGCAAGGTGAGCGCGCCTGCCATTGCGCCTTCCAATGTTCCCACTCCGCCGGGCAGGGAAGGAATGGCCCCACCAAAAGCTGCCGCGCCTAACACAAACATGCCCCAGATCAGGGTGGCTTGCGGGTAAAAGGCGCGAGTAAGCAAATAATATTGCAGGATTGCCATGCCCCAGTTGAGTGTCATCAGCAGGAAGAAGCGCGCAAACAAACCAGGATCCGTTAATACTTCCAGACCGGTAAAAAAGGCTTCCAAGAAACTCCCGCCAGTCTTTTGAAGAACTGGCCAGCGTTTGCTTAGACTGTGGAAGACATCCAGCGCCCACTGACGATTGCGCGCCAATAAATACATACATAACAGCCCGACCAGCACCGCGCCGCCCACGATGAAGCCGATCTGTCCGGCGCCGCCTTCGCCCGCCCCCGCAACAAATGGCACCGCGGCTACAAAAATGGTTGCGGAAAAGGCCAGGTCGGTCACGCGCTCAATAATGATGGTGGGGAGAATTTCGACAAACTTCAGTTCGGTTTTACGGCTGAGCAAAAAAGCACGCCCAACTTCCCCCAGGCGGAACGGGAGAAAGTTGTTTAATAAGTAGCCTTCCATTAAAGTCAGGAAAACATCCTTATAGGATGCGCGGTTACGCAGCAAGGTGCGCCAAACCAGGCCGCGCACCATTAACCATAAAACGCCCAGGCACAAAACTACCAGTAACAAAACATAATTGGCAGTCTTAATGGCTTGCAGCGTGGCTTTAAGATCGACAAAATATAAAATGATTGCTACCAGGATGACACTGACGATCAAACCTGGCACCATGCGGCGCAAACTTTTGAAGGATTGGGACATAGGCTTTCTTTCGTCACACTGTGGGTATGACGCTGTTTTTAAAATCTACGCAGGCTATTCACTTTCCAATTTCAGTACCGCCATGAAGGCTTCCTGTGGAATTTCAACATTTCCAACCATCTTGAGGCGCCGCTTGCCTTTCTTTTGTTTCTCAAGCAGCTTCTTTTTGCGTGAAATATCGCCGCCATAACATTTGGCAAGCACATCTTTGCGCATGGCTTTAACGTTGGCACGGCTGATAATGCGTCCACCGGATGAAGCCTGAATGGCAACATCAAACATCTGGCGTGGGATGATGTCTTTTAGTTTGGTGATCAGCGCCTGGCCTTTATGGTAGGCATTCTTTTCGTGAACAATGGCTGCCAACGCATCCACCGGGTCTCCGTTAACCAGAATTTCCAATTTCTGCAGGGTGTCTGCGCGGTATTCAGCAAATTGGTAATCCAGCGAAGCATAGCCCTTTGTGCGTGATTTCAGTGTATCGAAGAAATCGACGATCAGTTCAGCCAGGGGAATCTGGAAATTAAGCTGTACTCGATGGGGGGCCGGGTATTCTTGATTTTTAAAGATGCCGCGACGATTGATGACCAGATCCATGATTGTGCCGTAATAATCGGTGGGGGTGATGATCTCGATATTCATCCACGGCTCACGGATTTCCGTTACCATGCCTTCGTCCGGCAGCTGAGCGGGCGAATCGATCAAAAGGACTTCATTGTTGCCCATCACCACTTCGTATTCCACCGAAGGAGCGGTAAATAACACATCCAGGTCGTATTCGCGTTCGATGCGCTCCTGAATGATTTCCATGTGGAACAGCCCAAGGAAGCCTGCGCGAAAACCAAACCCAATGGCTTGAGAAGTTTCTGGTGTATAGGTCAAAGATGCATCGTTTAATTGCAGTTTTTCAAGTGCATCGCGCAAATTGGTGTAATCATCCGCATCCACCGGGTAAATGCCTGCGAAAACCATTGGCTTGGGATGGAAATAGCCGGGCAAGGGTTCAGCCGCCGGATTGGCGGCGCTGGTGATGGTGTCACCTACGCGCGCCTCGTGGACTGTCTTTAGTCCAGTGGCTATATAACCCACTTCGCCTGCATTCAATCGAGTAACGGGTTTCATGGTTGGGGCAAAAATACCCACTTCAATCGGCTTGACATTGATTTTTGTCGCCATCAAGCGTACGGTCTCGGTGGCTGAAAACGAGCCTTCCACTACACGCACGTAGCATATGACACCTTTATAGGCATCGTAATGCGAATCAAAGACCAGCGCGCGCGGGCAATCTGCTTCCAGACCTTTGGGAGGCGGCACACGCTCAACAATGGTTTCCAATACCTGTTCAATATTGATGCCCGACTTGGCCGAAATACGAATAACATCTTCCGGCTTACCGCCGATTAACGCAGCAATATCTTCGGCTACTTCATCTGGATGCGCCGAGGGCAGGTCAATTTTGTTGATGACAGGGATAATTTCCAGGTCAGCATTTAGCGCAGAATACAAATTGGCCAGAGTTTGCGCTTCAATTCCCTGGGTAGCATCCACCACCAGAATTGCGCCTTCGCAGGCGTTAAGAGCACGGCTAACCTCGTAACCGAAATCGACATGACCGGGAGTATCAATCAGGTTTAATTCGTAGGTCTGCCCATTTTTGGCAGTGTACTTCATGCGCACGGCGGAGGCTTTGATCGTGACGCCTTTTTCGCGTTCCAGATCCATGCTGTCCAGTACCTGTTCCGTCATGTCACGATCAGAAATCGTGCCAGTAAACTGGAGCAAGCGATCTGCCAGCGTGGATTTGCCGTGGTCAACGTGGGCTATAATACAAAAATTTCGGATTTGTTCTGACATTACCATCTTTCATTTGGGAAATAGCGATTAATCGGCTAAAGTATAACCGATTTTAAAAGCAAAAACCGCTGCGCATGGCAGGCGTACTGGCAAAGTTCCACTACGCAGCGGTCAGGTGAGTTAGCGACTTGTTTTTTCTTGATCTTATCTGCCTGATTCAATACCGCTTACATTTTTGCGAGCAGTTCTTTTTTCTTCAGTTGGAATTCTGCTTCGTTAATGATTCCTTTTTTGCGCAGTTCGTCCAATTCAACGATGAGCCCCGGAATATTATCGGTTCGAGAAATATGCGAGCTTGTTTCTTCAAAGCTCTGATTTTCTCTTGCATTCAACATGGAGGTTTTGAATTTGACAGGATCACCAATCCGTTTGAATAGATTGATTCCCTGTTCACTGGCGGTCATGATCTCGATATCGCCATAATCAAAAACCCTTCCCAAAAAGGATTGTGTCATTTTGACGTCGTTGACTTTTTCCAGCGAAGAATCGATGACGCTTTTATTAAAAATGCCAAAGATCTGTATGACCCGCCGGTTAGTGACAATGTACTGGCGGTTTTTCCAGTTGAGAATGTCGTGGGCCATGCTGATCAGAGGAATAATGACAAGCAAAAAAGCAAACCCTGCCAGCGGGTTAGTAAAAGAGGCAATCATTATCCCGATAATTACAACCAGTGTGACAACGATTTCCAACAGAATGGCGCTAAACAACACAAACCAGTGCTGGCGCGTGATCAGCATAATTCGCTCGTTCTCACCTAACATACCCTGTATGTAATGATCCACCACCATCATCATCATCCTGCTCCTTAATCTATTTGTTCAGGGGCAAACTTCACCAGCCGGGTAAACCAGCGACCGCTTTACTGGCTGGGAAGATCAAGCCCACGAAGAATGCTTTCTATTATTGTAGCGCAATTAAGTGCAGCCTGAACACTATTTTCGCAAAGGGCAAAGCTGTAATCATTTTATCCAAAGCAGCTATCATTTTTATTGCCAGGCTGTGAGGTTGAGAGCAGTCGTTCCCCAGTGCGTGATCGAGAAGCTCTTGCGGTGTATTTTACACAAACCCAATTGTTTAATGGCCTGATAATGTAGTGCGGTTCCATAGCCTTTATGCCGGGCAAAGCCATAGCCGGGGTATTCATCCTCCAGGGTATGCATTAACTCATCTCTGGTGGTCTTGGCCAGCACCGAAGCGGCTGCTATGCTGAGAGATTGAGTCTCGCCTCTTACCAGTTTTTCGCCTGGATAGGGGCAGTTCTTCCAGTGGATGAAATCGAATAAATGAGATTGGGGGGAGGGCGATAACCCATCGATGGCACGTGCCATTGCAAGGCGGTTGCAGGCCAATATTCCTTTTTCGTCAATTTCAGAGGATGAACTCATACCTACCGACCAGGCCAGCGCAACTGATTTTATTACCAGCACCCAACGTGCGCGCTGGAGATGGGTCATTTTTTTGGAGTCGCGTACCCCGGCCAGTTCATTGGCCAGACCAGTATTATTTGGAAGGATAACCGCCCCGGCTGTTACGGGACCTGCCCAGGCCCCGCGACCAGCCTCGTCTATACCAGCTATAAATTTTATCCCCTGGTTCCACAACGCTTGCTCATAATGCAGGCCGGGCAAGTCAATCATACTGGCCTGAACGTCCATTTCTGCGGATTGCAAGCAGGTCGAAAAACATGCGCCAGGAATCGCGCCAAATTCTAACCTTGCTTTCCGGATTGAAATACCAGGGAATGGCTACCTCTAAAATTGGGTAGCCTCGCCGGCTTGCAATATAGAGAAGTTCTACATCGAAAGACCAACCCATCAAGGTTTGGCGGCGGAATAAATCTTCGGCAGCATCAGCACGAAACATCTTAAAACCACACTGGGTATCTTGCAGGGCTGGTAGAACCAACATACGGATCAGAGTATTAAAAATTCTGCCAGTTAAATGACGGTAAAGCGGCTCGTGATATCGAACTGCGCCTGGAGACTCACGCGAAGCAATCGCGACCGGGATATCTACGGCTGGGGGGATAAATCGAAGAATTTCAGAGACCGGCATCGAAAAATCAGCGTCAGCAAAGAACCGGTATGTGCCTGTGGCTGCCAACATGCCTTTTTGAACGGCACGCCCTTTGCCGGGCAATTCCTCGTGTAGGATGTTGAACAATGAATCATGCCGGGCTGCAAATTCTCTGGCAACGTCCAGGGTACGATCCTGGCTGGCATTCTCCACAACCACGATTTCGGTTTTGAATGATTGACTGAAAGCAAAACTAACCACCTGTTCCAGAGTCTTGGGAAGGCGGTTTTCTTCGTTATGGGCAGGGATGATAATACTCAGAAAAGGATCGGACATCATTAAGATAGGAAGAAAACGTAGCCTGCGAATAAAACCATTGAACATAACCAGAAAAGCAGAATTACTCCCAGAACGATTAACTGGGTGGCAGTCATTCCAAGCATGATCTTTTTCTTGCCCTGGGCTGTGCCGGGGTTTGTGCTGGTGGCTGGCTTGTTAATAGATGGATTGGGGATGGCAGTGCCGGTGAGCTGAACTGTAGCGGACGCGTCTCGTGTTTCGTATGGATCAGAAAATGAAGAAGGATCAGGATCGTCCAGAAAAACTGTGTTTCGCAAATCCTTATCTTCTGAACTGTAACTCAGTCTATCCATACCACTTGCAAGGGTATCCTGTTTTTGTGGGTCGGCAGGCTGCTGTACCAGTTGGCTTTGTTCGACCTGGGGGGTGTCATCAAATGAAAAGCCCAAAGATTCAGCGCTAAAGGCTGAATCTTGCAGTGGCGCAGGGTTGAAAAGGGTATCTGATGTGTCACGTCCGCTACTGATCGGCGCAGCCATCACCGTGGCTGTTGCAACGGCGACTTTTTCATCTTTATTTTGTTTGGGGCCATTAACCACAGTATGTGCGATGGTGGAAATAAGGCCGCTGGTCAACAACGATCGAGCCTGGTTCATGGATATGGCAAAGCGTTCCAGTGCGTCGCTCATCACGATACGCGCTGCGGGACGCACCGACTCGATATGCATTCCTGGGGAAGCAGCCATCAGAATGGGATCGACCATTGCCACGTCTTTGAGACCGGCTCTTTCCAGGTAAATCTGTAACACCCGGCCCAATTTCACCGTGCGTTGAAGCTGGTTTATTGCGGCGGGAACGAGCTTTTCCCCTGAAACAGTGCCCCATTCATCATCCTTGGCTCGATACACCCCACGTTCGTGAATAACATTAATTAAATAAACACCTGGCGGGCCAATTAATACCAACGGCAGGTCAATTTCTGTATCGGGCAAGGTTACATTGCGCAATAAAATAAAATCTGCCCCCAAAACTTTATCCAACACTGCAATGACCACATCCTGGGCCTGCAAGCGATCGTACCAGTTGAGACCGTATTTAAGCGTGCCCTGAACGCGACCCATGACATCGATGATGCCGCTGGCATTACGGAACGGAGTTCTATCAGCAATTTTCATCGCTTACCTCCACCAGAAATTATGAACCCGATTAGAGTGCGGGAACGCCTTCGAGTAGGTCACGTTTGGAATTGCTACCGGTGTTAATCACATCACCGTCCAGACGTACGGTTTTGGTTGTCTCGAATGTGCTTCCCAAAAATTCCTTGCGTGATCCGGTGACAAATATTTCGCCACCTTTTAAACGAGTGACAAGATTGGCACGGTCAATTAGAATGTGATCTGAAAAGGTTGCCCCGCGACGTTCATAAGCTCGGACCAATTCAATTTTCCCATCGGGTGAATAACGTACTGCCTCAATCAGACCATCAAATTTAGGTTTTGCCACAGGTTGCCTCCATAATTTATTTCTTTTCTAATTTTACTGCCATTTCACCATTTATGAGTTGAATGAGTGCCTGGACAGGGAAGAGCAGAACATTGCGCTTTGTAGAGAAAAAGATAAAACCGCCTACCTTACGGCGGGCGGTTTTATCTGTCGGGGTGGGCGGACTTGAACCGCCGGCCCCCGCGTCCCAAACGCGGTGCGCTGCCAACTGCGCTACACCCCGATATTCAGCGAGCGGAAAGAGTATAATGCCATCCGTTCTACTCGTCAAATGTTTATTGTGAGACTTTGCCAAATGCCCCTAAAATATACCCTTTTTCCTTATTGTTTAATCATGTGTGTGTTGTTTGTATCTGGATGCGGCCTGGCGACGAAGACCCCGGTACCTTATCAGCCAAGACCTACCATTTCCGAACCCACTATCACTCCAAAACCCACCCGGTTACCTGTTAAGGCTGTATCAACAGAACAGGTAACCCTGGAATGTGCCGAAACCACTGGAACCATCGAGCAGGGCAGCGTGGAAAACGGTCTGCCCGACAAACCAATGCGATACAAGGTTTATCTGCCTCCCTGTTACAGCTTCGATCCGAGCCAAAGATATCCGGTGGTTTACTTGTTGCATGGGCAGAATTCGACAGAAGAACAATGGATACGGATTGGCGCTGTTTCTGCGGCCGATCAAATCATTGTTCAAGAACAATATCTTCCTTTTATTATTGTGTTTCCGTTCGACTATTCATTTAAGCAGCCCCGTGAATATAATTTTGAGGATGTCTTCATCAATACACTTATCCCGACAATTGATACCGTGTATCGAACGCAAGCCAATGCATCTGGACGATCGATTGGGGGTCTTTCACGTGGAGGGGCCTGGGCACTGCGCCTGGGCACACTTTACCCTGATATGTTCGGCGCAATTGGCGGGCATTCCCCGGCGATTTTTTTTGCAGATGACCATGCGCTTAAAAGGCGTCTTTTGACGGACGTCCGGGATAAATTGCCGCATTTATGGTTGGATGTCGGGACAAATGACAGTGAATACGCACTTATTTTGTCTTTTGACAAATTCTTAAGTGATAATAATATTCCTCATGAATACCACGAATATGCCGGTTGGCATGATGAAAAATACTGGTCTGCGCATGTAAAAGAATATTTGCTCTGGTATGTGCAGAATTGGAAGTAAGACGAATACGGTTTATGTTGAAGGTATAATTCTAATATGTCCCTTTCCATTGAAGAAGTTGAACATATCGCTAATCTCGCCCGGTTGGAATTGACCGATGCCGAAAAAAGACGGTACAGGGTACAGTTATCGGCCATCCTTGAGCACGTTGCGCAGCTGCAAAAGCTGGATACTGCCTTTATTCAACCCATGTCTGGCGTATTTAGTCTCGAAAATCCCCTGCGTCCAGATGAAGCTCATCCGGGTTTGACAACGGAAACGCTGTTGAGCAGCGCTACTGAAAAAGAACGAGCGCAGTTTAAAATTCCGCCGGTGTTCGAATAAGGATGGATAATTGGGAAGCGGAAATACAAACGGACTTCTAATTCAGTTTGTCTTATCGCGCAACCTGGCATTCCGAATTTCTCTATGAATCTTTGTAATTTTTCCATTCACGAAGCACAGGCTTTGCTCCAAAAAGGTGAAATTTCCAGCCGCCAGTTGACACTGGAAACGCTGGAACGTATTGACGCGCTCGACAGCAGCTTGCATGCTTTTTTGTATGTTGCTGTTGAATCTGCGCTGTCTCAGGCAGACGAGGCCGATCGCAAGCGCAAAACCATGGATGCTGAGAAAAGTCCGCTGTTGGGTATTCCACTGGCGGTTAAAGATGTTTTGACGGTGGCAGGCATGCCCTGTACGTGTGGATCGAAGATACTGGAAGGCTACTTGCCACCCTACACGGCAACGGTTGTCCGGCGGTTGCAGGAAGCAGGCATGGTGATCATCGGCAAGACCAACACCGATGAGTTCGCCATGGGTTCTTCGACGGAGAACTCTGCCTACGGCGTAACACACAACCCCTGGGATCTTAGCCGTGTGCCTGGCGGGTCATCGGGCGGCAGCGCTGCGGCAGTTGCGGCTCGTCTCGTTCCGGCAGCGCTGGGGACCGATACGGGCGGCAGCGTGCGGCAGCCCGCCTCCTTTTGCGGTGTCACCGGAATAAAACCGACCTACGGGCGTGTTTCTCGTTACGGTTTGATCGCTTATGGCTCATCTCTGGACGCTTGCGGGGCATTTGGCCGCTCCGCGGCAGATGTGGCGCAGATATTTTCTGCGATGGCCGGATGTGACCCGCTGGATGCTACTTCGCAAAATATTCCTGTGCCAGAAATTTTCCTGGAAACCAGCTTCGATTTGCATGGCGTGCGGATTGGCGTGCCGAAAGAGTATTTCATCGAGGGTATTCAACCTGAAGTTGAACAAAAAGTCAGAGAAGCGATTCATAAGCTGCAAATGCTGGGTGCAGAGATCAAAGAAGTCAGCCTTCCACATACCGAATATGCCCTGCCAGTTTATTACCTGATTGCTCCGGCAGAAGCCTCTGCTAATCTGGCGCGTTATGACGGCATCCGTTTTGGCCCGCGCGAGGCAGGAGAAAATCTGTGGGAAGTGTTCACCAGAACACGTGGGGAAAGATTTGGTGATGAGGTTACCCGGCGGGTTATGCTGGGTACTTATGCTTTATCGGCGGGATATTATGACGCGTATTACGGGCAGGCCCAAAAGGTGCGCACCTTGATCAAGCGCGATTTTGAACAAGTATTTCGTGAAGTGGATGCCATCGCCTGCCCGGTCGCGCCAACCACTGCTTTTCCAATTGGGGCGCATGGGGACGACCCGCTGGCTATGTACCTGGAAGATGTTTTTAGCCTGCCTGCCAACCTGGCGGGTGTGCCGGGCCTGGCATTCCCGGTGGGATTTGACATAAACGGTCTGCCGGTGGGCATGCAGATGATGGGGCGTCATTTTGATGAGGCTAACCTTTTCAAAATAGCGCATGCTTATCAACAGGTTACCGATTGGCACAAACGGGAACCTGAATTACAAAATCGTTAAAACCAATGGGAGTTTCTCCCGGGAAGAGGATGAAACTATGAATATTTTTGTAACTGGCGGCGCGGGCTATATTGGTTCGGCAACCGCAGAAGCTCTCCTGAAAGCTGGACACAGCGTTACTGTTTATGATTCCCTGGTTACCGGGCACCGCCAGGCTGTGCCGGAAGGCGCAATATTTATCCAGGCCGATCTTTCAGACAGTCATGCTCTGGCAGCCGCCCTGACTGAACAAAAATTTGATGCAGTACTGCATTTCGCGGCTTTTATCGAAGCCGGGGAAAGCATGAAAGACCCGGGTAAGTTTTTGCGCAACAACCTGGTGAATTCCATCGCGTTGATTGATACGGCCGTCAAGGCCCGCGTTGGCCGTTTTGTGCTTTCTTCCACCGCGGCAGTTTATCAATCCAGTGAAGAACCGCTTACAGAAAATTCCTTAATCGGGCCAACTAATACGTATGGTTATACAAAACTGGCTGTTGAAGAGTCTTTGGATTGGTATCGGAAAATCCACGGGCTGCACTTCGCGGCTTTGCGATATTTCAATGCGAGTGGGGCGTTGCCCGGACGCGGAGAGGCTCACCAACCCGAGTCGCATCTTATTCCGCGCGTTTTTCAGGTGGCGTTGGGTCAGGCGGAGTATGCTTATATCTTTGGCACAGATTATCCAACCCCGGATGGCACCTGTATCCGCGATTATATTCACTTGAGTGACCTGGTTTCAGCACATATGCTGGCTTTGGATGCTCTTGCTGAGCGCGACAAGATGATTTACAATCTGGGGTCAGGGGCAGGTTATTCTGTGCGCGAGGTCATTAATACAGCCAGCGTAGTATCCGGGGTTGAGATTCCTGTAAAAGAGATGGAACGCCGCGCTGGCGATCCGGCGCGGTTAGTGGCTTCTTCAGAAAAAATCCGCCGAGAACTGGGCTGGAGCCCCAAACATGACAGGCTTGAAGATATTATAGGGTCCGCCTGGGCGTGGCATAAAGGGCACCCGCACGGGTACGATTAAATCAATTATCGAGGAAACTATGCGCATAATTCGTTACCAAACCAAAAATTTGCCCATAAAGTACGGCTGGGTGTTCGATGATAATGTTGGCGAAATTGATGGGAATATCTTCGGCGAATACCGCCGCCAGGAGGCCCTGACCCCAATATCATCGGTGAAACTACTCAACCCTTGCCAGCCGGGAAAAATTATCTGCGTGGGCCGTAATTATTCAGAACATGCCAAGGAATTTGGAAATGATGTTCCCAAAGTGCCGTTGATTTTTCTAAAACCGCCCTCATCCATCATCAATCCGGATGAATTTATTGTGCTGCCGCCGCAATCGCAACAAGTGGAGCATGAGGCGGAATTAGTGGTGGTGATTGGCAAACGTGGACGGAATATCACCCCTGAAGAGGCCCGCGATTATATTCTGGGCTATACCATTGGGAATGATATTACCGCTCGTGATTTGCAAAAAACCGATGGGCAGTGGACACGTGCCAAGGGTTTCGATACTTTCTGTTCTTTTGGGCCGTGGATTGATACCGATTTCGACATTTCAGATGCGTTGATCACCTGCAAAGTAAGCGGTCAGCCGCGCCAGATGGCTTCCACTCGCGATATGGTTTTCAGTGTTGCGACCCTGGTTGCCTTTGTTTCCTCGGTTATGACGCTGGAACCCGGTGACATCCTCTTTACCGGCACGCCTGCCGGAGTAGGCCCGCTCAAGGCCGGGGATGAAGTTGTGGTGGAGATTGAAGGATTGGGAAGGCTCTCGAACCCGGTTAAAGTCTAGTTTCGTCATCTATTCCAGGGCAAACTGGATTGCTGCCTGTGCGTGGATCAGGGTGGTATCAAACAACGGCACAAGGCAATCTTCCTGTTTGACCAGCAGGCCAATTTCGGTGCAACCCAGGATAATTCCTTCCGCACCGCTCTGCACCAACTCATTCATGATTCGCAGGTATTCTGTTCTGGAATCTGGAATGATCTTGCCAAGTACCAGTTCATCGTAAATCACGCGGTGGATGATGGCTCGATTGGCAGCGTTGGGGATAAGCACTTCCAGATCGTGTTTTTGCACCAGCCGCCCGCGATAAAAGTCTCCTTCCATCGTGAAGCGTGTGCCGAGCAGCCCGATCTTGCGCAGTCCGTGTGCTTTAACAATCTCCGCGGTTGCATCGGCGATATGTAAAAGCGGAATGTCGATTGCCTGCTGCACTTCGACCGCCATTTTGTGCATGGTGTTGGTACAGATGACCACAAAATCCGCCCCGCCTGCCTGTACCTGCCTGGCAGCCTGGATCATGGCATGTGTGGCATCCGCCCAGCGCCCTTCATGTTGGAGCGCCTCGATTTCCGCAAAATCCACCGAGACCATTACACTTTTGGCAGAATGCAGCCCGCCTAGAGCGCGGTTGATCTCATGATTTATGATTCGGTAGTATTCAATCGATGATTCCCAACTCATTCCGCCGATCAAACCGATTGTTTTCATGTCAGCTCCCTGCCTAATGCCAGATATTCTGATATGCGCCCGAAACAAGTTTTCCCTGCGCGAACCGTAGCGGCGAGAGCGATGAAATATCCACTGTACTGGCAGCGCCGTCCAGGATTAACTCGGACATACACAGACCGACCGCCGGTCCAATTTTGAAGCCTGTGCCGCTGAAACCGCAGTCCAGGTAAAAGCCGTCCAGCCCTGCCAGGCCCAGCATGGGGTGTTGATCGGGAGTGATGCCATCATACCCGCCGTGGGCGCTGTGCAGGCTGCCTTGCTCCATTACCGGTATGCGCTCACAGATACGTTCGATGGCGCGTTCAACAAACCCGGGTTTGGCGTGATCGGCATCGCCATCTGGTGACTCTCCCAGCGGGTTTCCATCTTCCAATCCAACCAGAGTCAGCCCGCCCTCGGGCCGGAAGTATAGTTCTCTCGGGAAATCGATTACTGTGGGGTGGCTGGGAACTATTTTTGCCGGGCGCACCACAAACATCGTGTCGTGCCGCCAGGTATCGTAGGGCAAATCCAAACCAGCAAGTTTATTAAGTTGACCAGCCCAGGCGCCCGCGGCATTTACGACCACTGGCGCAGAAAACGAGCCCTGGGATGTTTTTACGCCAGTCACCCGGTCCCCAGATGCAATGATCCCACTGACCGCATGATCCTGCAGCAACGAGGCACCCTGGGCACGCGCAGCATTGATTAAAGCGGACGCGGTATCCCCCGGCATAGCAAACCCGGATTCTGGTTCGTAGGCGGCGATGTCAAAATCGTCAGTCACAAAGCTGGGCGCGAGGCGGCGCACATCCTCGGCTGTAATAAGAAAGCTGGGGATGCCCACGCGCTGCTGCATGACGACATTGCCGCGCAAAGCATCCGCATCTTTGCGCGCCACGATCTGGATAAATCCTGTGCGCTTAAAACCACAATCTCCCCCAACCAGTTCCTTCCAGTTGAGAAAATAGCGGAAAGATTCCCATGCCAGCCTGGAATCGACCTCGGTATCGTAATGCATGCGCACCAAACCGCTGGAGCGGCCGGTTGCACCAGCTGCCACAAAGCGTTTTTCCAGAACAGTCACTTTTACTCCGCGGCGGGCCAGGTGAAAAGCAAGGCTGGCACCGTGCACGCCAGCTCCGATGATAATGACATCTGCTGTTTTACTCATAAGAACCTCCGCGCCTTGTGTTAGAAATGTGATTTGCGTAAAACCAGAAATGAACCAGCCTGGATGATCAGTGTGGCGAGCGTGGATAACAAAAAAGCGGGCAGGATCCCAATTCGCTCCAACAGCAGCGCTAACACCAGGTAAAACCCCGAAAACCCAAATAGTCCGAATAATAATCCACGCAGAACGCTGCTGGCCCCGGCAGGTCCCTGCAAGCGCTGCGCAAATATGGTCAGGATGGCTGTGTAAAGGGGAATGGTGGAGAGCAACCCGGTCAGGCGCGGGCCGATGTAAGGCGCAATTCCGGTCAGCCCCAGAATAAAAGAGGTGCCAATAAGAATGCGCGCCGGAATATCCCAGCGCCCCGGTTTCTCATCCAGCTTTTCAAGCAGTGTTTCTTTGGGCATCAATTTCAAGCCAGCCAGGATGGCTGCAACAACCAGCACAAAAATCAGCGCCAGCGGAAGGATCAGGTTTTGCATCAACAGGGTAACCAGGGCGAAACAAACCATGCTGCCGCTAAGTGCAACCGGCCACTTAAAACGCAGCGCCAGCCACGTGTAGGATAGGCAAAATGCTACCAGGGAAAGGCCTCCACTCAAGGTGCCCAGTACGGTGGATGACGCAAAAGCAGCGCTGTTGCTGAGCGCAACAATTAACACCACCGGGCCAGATGTGAGCGGCAAACCGATCAACCAGCCGCTCACGGCGTGTCCCCAGCGCCTGCCCGCCAGGCTTGCGCCGCCGATGATCAGCGGCGCAAGCAGGAGTTTGAGCGCAAGAATGTTCATTGAATTTCTGTGATGATGGTACGTCGCGCGCCTGCAGTCAGCAGTCCTCGTGCGACTTTTTCTGCGGCCCCCGGAGTGACCAGTGCCAACATATTTCCACCGCGACCACCGCCAGACAGCTTGGCCCCCAGGGCACCGTTGGCTTTTGCGGCAGCAACCAGGTGGTCAAGTTCAGGAGATGAAACAGTCATTTCCTGCAAGAGCGCATGGTTGGCATCCATCAACGGGCCCAATTGCTGCCACTCTCCGTTTTTTATCAGGCGGCGAGCCTTTCGGGAAATTTCGCCTACTCTGTCAAAGACAGAATTCCACCGATCTGGTTCAGCCTGCCATAGATTTCTTAAATCGTCCACCGCTTGGCGGGTCGGAGCTGAAATGCCTGTATCGCCAATCACAATTGTGAAAGGCTCGCTGCTGTGGAAGGTTTCAATACGCTGACCCTTGATGAAATAAACCGGGCGCGCAAAGGTGATGACTGTATTGTCGATACCAGACGGGTTACCGTGATGGATTTTCTCAACTTCAAAGGCAAGTTGGTTCACTTGTTCGTTCGAAAGACGCCGGGAAAGGCAACCGGATATCGCGCGAATCAGCGCAACAGAGACTGCGGCGCCAGAACCAAGTCCTGAAGCAACCGGAATGGTGGAAATGATTCGAATTTTCAGGGCAGGAATGTTCGAAATTCCAATTGCCTGAAAAACATTTTCGATAATAACGCGCAGGGGATGAGCGGGAGCCAGTGTGGAAAGTTCGGCAGCCAGATTGATAATTGGGGCATCGATCCAGATGCCGGGTTCAAGCGAGTTTGAAACATCCACATCTGCGTGTACCTGCAATACTGGCACAGCCAGTGCCGGACGCTGATAAACAACAGCGTGTTCTCCGAATAAAATGATCTTACCGGGGGCGGTGGCGTGGCTCATCATTGAATGTAAAAGACCATCAAAATGACCAGGCCTGTCAATAAACAGGCAATCTGGATGGGCCGGTCGGTCAACAATACTTCTTCGGGTGCGCCTGCGTTTTGTGTCATCTGGATCAAGTATAAATAGCGGAAAATAATATAGGCCACAAACGGAATGGAAAGCATCATGCTGTGGTTGGGCGGTAGATTGGGCGCAAAGACCGTGTAGAGCGCGTAAGAAAGAATAGTCGCAGTGGAAACTATGGTGATGTACTGGTCAAGAAGTGGGATGCTGTAGCCTTCCAGCACCTTGCGGTGTGAACTAGCTCCCTGGGCCAGCAAAGTCAATTCTGCACGGCGTTTGCCAAACCCCAGGTAAAGTGATCCAAGCGTGGTAACCATGTATAACCAGGGTGAGAAACGCTGTACCGTAATCAATGTAACACCAGCTTCCACGCGGAGAACAAATCCAGCCGCGATAATAAACACATCCACAATTGGTACGTGTTTGAGCCATTTAGAGTAGGCCAAGTTGATGAGCAAATAGGCTGTCAAAACCGCCGCAAATGTTGGGGCAAGCCAATAGGCCAGGGGCATTGTGATGATGATCAGGGCAGCCGCGGCGCCCCAGGCTAGATTGATAGGTAATGTTCCTGAGGGCAGTGGCCGGTGTTTTTTGGTGGGGTGTTGGCGATCTGCCTGGATATCCGCAATATCATTGATAAGATATACAACACTGGAGACCAGGCAAAACAGGGCAAAACCTGCCAGTGTACGCAAGAATGCGGATGGCACCAGCATTTGTTTGTCAAAAAAAAGGGCAAAAAAGACAAAAGCGTTCTTTGTCCATTGACGAGGGCGCATGGTTTTGATGAGAGCAGTCAGCATAATGTAATTTTACCTTATGGAGTACGCATTGGGCGTTTGCAGGTAGAATTGGAAGAATGTTTGTAAAGATTGTTTTGCTTGCGAGACCGAGCGGAAGGTTAAAGCGTCCCTAGGCCTCTGATGACATTTTATTTCATTAGTAGGAGAAAAATTATGCAGGTTGGCAATCATTGACCATGCCCAAAACCCGGTTGGATTTGTTACTGGTTGAACGTGGATTGGCAGAAACCCGCTCCAAAGCGCAGGCCATCATCATGGCCAGGCAGGTGCGGGTTAAAGGTGAAATGGTTGACCGCGCCGGGTCCACTTTTGTTTCGGATGTAGTGATTACTGTTGATTCTGGACCACGCTTTGTTTCACGAGGTGGTGAAAAGCTCCTGGGTGCGCTCGAAGCTTTTTCATTCAATCCCCAGGGGTTGGTTTGCGCAGATGTGGGCGCATCGACTGGCGGGTTCAGTGATTGCCTGCTGCAACATGGCGCTGTGAAGATTTATACCATTGATGTGGGCAAGGGAATTCTGCACTGGAAGCTGCGTTCGGACCTGCGCATCGTGGTCATGGAAGAAACGAATGCGCGCTATGTCGAAGCGTTGCCCGAGCAGGTACAACTGGTGGTTTGCGATGCTTCTTTCATCTCACTTAAAACCTTGCTGCCGGTATTTGCGCGCTGGTTGGTCGCGAATGGCACCGTGATCACCTTGATCAAGCCGCAGTTTGAAGCCGGGCGCGTGGATGTAGCCCGCGGAGATGGAGTGGTTCGCGACCCTGCCATTCACCGCCGGGTCTTGAATGAGATACTGGATTTTGTTCAAAAAGAGGGCTTTGGCGTCAAAGGGTTGATACGCTCACCTTTGCTTGGGCCAAAAGGAAACACCGAGTTTTTGGCCTGGCTTGACCGGCAGCCTGGAAGTCTGGATGTCGATTCTTTGATTGAAAACGCACTGGCTCATGCTTAATCAAAGTATTGCGGTTGGTAGTCTGCCACATGCTTGCGCGATTCTGCCAGGATCTGGTCGATGGTCATCCCCTGATGTTCTTTGTCTGCAGGGTGGTAATGCACATGCACGCGCCGTAAATTGGGAATGGCACTGCACAACAAGGTTTCAACCCGATTGGCAATTTCATCACCATCTCTGACCGATAGTTGACCATCAACACCAATCGTGACATTGATCACGCTGTGCGGGCCAAAGCGGTGTGCCTGTACTTCATGCAGCTGTTCCACGCCAGGAACAGTACGCAAAATCTCAGCAACCTGTCCGGCCAATTCCTTGCCTGGAACAGTATCCATCAACTCCACGGATGATTCGCGCAAGATATAAATGCCGGTTCGCAGGATCAGCAAAGCTACAATCGCGCCAGCCAATGGATCAATCCAGGGCAGGCCGCGCTGCCCCAGGAAAATACCGACCGAAGCAGCCCCTGCGGAAAGCAGGTCATTACGATGGTCATAAGCCATCGCTTCGACCACCGGGTTTTTAGTTTCTTTGCCCAGTTTGCGAACATAAAAAGTAAGGAAAAACTTGATCACCACTGTTAGCAGCGCCACCCACAGCGCAATGCTGGATGCGCCCTGCGAAGCGGTATTCCGGACGATTAAGTCCCAAACCTTATCCACCGCATCCCAAAAAACCGCTACAGCTGTTGTAACAATAAAGGATCCCACCACCACTGCGGCGATGCTCTCCAGTTGCTGGTGACCGTAAGGATGCTCATCGTCGGCGGGCTTATTCGCCATGCGCACAAAAATGCTCGCCACAACATAATAGGCCACATCCGAAGTGGAATTGATTCCCTCGGCCAGCAAAGCCGGGCTGTGCCCGATTACGCCAATGTAAGTTTTCAGTGCTGCCAGACCGATATTAATCCCCAGACCGAGATTAACAGCCAGCAGGCTTTTCTTATCACGCTCATGTGTCATGTTTCCATTGTAAATGGTATTTGACTTGAATAGAAAGGATAAAAGGCATGTTATCGGCTCTTTTCATGCATGTCATTTATCCTGTATTGGGCGGCAGTATAATAAAAACTTGAAGTCTGCAGTAATAAGCCCCGTTCTTTGTTTCAGGAGCATTCTTATGGATTGTCCAAAATGTGATACCGCGTTGACGAAAAAATATTATAAGGGGATGATGGAAGTAGACTACTGCCCAAACTGCCGGGGGATGTGGCTTGATTTTGATGAATTGGACCGGCTTGAAGATACGGTTTATTCTGAAGATCAGTACAAAGGCTCTCTTATTCACCGGGAGTTGGATGTTCATTATCAATGCCCGGTTTGCGCCGGGCATATGCACGAATTTCAATATCGCTTATATGATCTGAAACTTGATCTATGCCCAGAAAAACATGGATTCTGGCTCGACGCAGGCGAGGACGAACGTGTCATGGAGATCATGCGTACCCAGGAGACACATATCAAGCGCAAGATCGATGCGGAATCAGATTGGAAGCAGTTTCTTAAGGGACTGCATACGTTCTTCAAGAGTTCATAACTCAAAAATTTTCGCATTCTTTGACACTTCCAATAGATAAACATGCGGTTTATCTCCATTTTACAAGCAAAACGGGCAAGTGGGTGTCTGGGCGCAGCGCACGCGATGCATATGTACAATAAAATTATTGCAGTAACAATTTCTACTATAACCCTTGACAATCTTATGCAAGCACAGCATAATAACGACTAATAAAGTCGTATATAAGATTTGAGAGATAATGAAAATTTCCAAAAAGTCCGATTATGCTTTACGCGTGTTGATGACCCTGGTCGAATATTATGGGCAGGATCCCATCTCCATTCGGGAGCTGGCAAAGCGAAATGCGGTCCCCAAACGTTTTTTGGAGCATATAATGCTCGATCTGAAGTCGCAGGGTTGGGTGACCAGCTCGCCCGGTAAAAGCGGCGGCTATATGCTGGCGCGCAGACCGGAAGAGATTCGCATGGGGCAGGTGGTGCGCCACTTTGACAGCCTGTTGGCGCCGATCAGCTGCGTTTCAAACAGCCAATACGAGAAATGCAGCCAGGAAGATAATTGCCGCTTCCGGAGGGTTTTCCTAGATGTGCGGAACACGACCGCCAGGTTGATGGATAACACCACGCTCGCGGCGGTTTTTACCGGGGCGCCCGTGCAGCGGAAGGAAGTTTTTGATGATGTGCTGATCGGCGGTGCTGGAATCTAATCAACACAATTTTTGCGCTTAAATGCGCAAAAATTTTTACCCAAAATACACGACCGGAAAGATCGTCATTCAGATAGGAGACTAAGATGACTAAGATTGCAAATAATGTCACGGATTTGATTGGAAACACACCACTGGTGCGTTTGAACCGCGTTACCGAAGGGGCCTATGCCGAGGTGGTTGCCAAGCTGGAATTTTACAACCCGGCCAAAAGCGTAAAGGACCGCATCGGTTTTTCAATGATCGACGCAGCTGAGAAGGCGGGCGTGCTTACCAAGGATAAAACCATTGTTGAGCCGACCAGCGGTAATACCGGTATTGCGCTGGCGATGGTGGCGGCGGCCAAGGGTTACAAAATCACCCTGTTCATGCCCGAGACCATGTCGAAGGAACGGCGCATGCTGCTGCGCGCCTACGGTGCGGAACTGGTTTTGACCCCCGGTTCTGAAGGCATGGGTGGTGCGATTAGCCGCGCAGAGCAACTGGCTGCATCCGAACCGGATAAGTATTTCCTCCCACAGCAATTCACGAACCCGGCCAACCCGGAGATCCACCGCAAGACGACCGCCGAGGAGATTTGGCGCGACACAGACGGCAAAGTAGACTTTCTGGTGGCTGGGATTGGCACGGGCGGCACGATCACCGGTGTGGGTGAAGTGCTTAAGGAGCGCAAACCTTCCTTCAAGGCAATTGCAGTCGAACCAGATGCATCCCCGGTACTCTCGGGCGGCGTCAAGGGTCCGCATCCTATTCAGGGTATTGGCGCGGGCTTTGTCCCGGCAGTATTAAACACCCAGGTTTACGAAGAAATAATTCGTGTGCCCAATGAAGAAGCACTTAGCATGGCTCGCCGCATGGCAAAGGAAGAAGGCTTGCTGGTGGGTATTTCATCTGGCGCGGCGACCTGGGCTGCCCTGCAGGTTGCTAACCGCCCCGAAAACGCTGGAAAACTGATCGTGGTGATTATCCCGTCCTTTGGCGAGCGCTATTTGAGCACCGTGCTCTTCCAACACCTGGCGGATTAGTTCGTCAGGTCGTGAACTACGCGATTCCCGCCGGTGCCCTTTGGTCTACAGGCTAAAAAGCCTGAAAATTGAATAGGTAAACTCTTATCCAGAGAGGCGGAGGGCCTGGCCCTGTGATGCCTCGACAACCTGACTCATAAGGTCAAGGTGCTAATTCCGGCAGAAGTAAGTTCTGGAAGATGAGAGGCTCTTGTTGAACCTGGCCTCTTATCACAAGAGGCTTTTTGTTTGCGTCACAGGAGAAAAGCCATGTGTTGTCACTGTCGATAACAACAAGGTAATCTGTGAATTGTCGCTAAAACCGTACGCCTGCTTAAATGAAAGCGGGTGGGCAGGGAAACTTGATCCTGCCCACTCGCATTCAGAAAAGGTAATTTGGGGAAATGGAAAAATATCTGGAACCTGGACTACCAATCTTTTTGCCAGACAAATACACTATAATCGCAAATATCTTTCAGAAATAAGATTGAGCGCGCCTTACCTAACCAAAGGGCCGCCAGGCTTGTTTTGAAATTCATTGAGAAGAAAGAGGAGAAGAATGAAAAACCGAAATCTACTTTCCATGTTTGCCGTCCTTGCCATCGCCGGCATGCTCTTATCCGCATGCGGGTCAGCCTCCACTCCGGTGCCAGCTGCCCAGGCTCCGGCCAACACAGAAGCCGCCGCACCATCGGCTACTGAAGCCCCGGCCCTCACGGCAGTACCCAGCGAAGCCCCCACTGCAACCCCTGACCCCTCCGGCGGCATGCTATCGCTGGGCATCCCCGTGGAACCCGAAACACTCGACCCCGGTGACGCCGTGTATGTGCAGGAACAGTTTATTCTGCAGAGCCTGTTCGATTCGCTGCTTTCAATGTCAGCCGACGGCGGCTTGCACCCCGGACTCGCCACCGAATGGACTCCAAACGCAGATTACTCCGAATTTACCTTCAAGCTGCGTAGGGATGTTAAATTTCACGACGGCACGGCTTTTAAGGCCGATGCGGTTAAGGCGTCCTTCGATCATATTGTCAGTGAAGCTGTGCTCGAATCGGGCGGCAAGACACTTCTCAAGGACCACAAGTATGTTGAAACCGTGGTCGTGGATGATTACACCGTCACCGTCAAGTTCGCGGGTTCCTACCCGCTCTTCCTGCGCGATGCCGCGCGCCAGTGGCTGGCTATTTCTTCGCCTGCTGCGCTCACCAAATACGGCAAGGATTACGGACGCAACCCGGTCGGCACCGGCCCCTTCAAATTTGTCAAATGGGATGCCCAATCCAGGATCGTGCTGGAACGCAACCCTGATTACAACTGGGCACCCGAATTTGCCAGGCATGCTGGTCCCGCTTATCTCGACCAGGTGGTCTTCAACATTCTCTCCGAAGCCGCCACCCGCCTGACCGCTTTTGAAACTGGCGAAATCCAGGTTGTAAGTGAACCTCCCGCCATTGATGCCGTTGCTATGGCTGATTCCGGCAAAGCAGCCATCCAGACCTTCGCCCAGCCCGGCATCCCGGCCATCTTGATGATCAACACCACCAAGCCCCCCACGGACGATATCAATGTCCGCAAGGCCATGATCCTGGCAGTTAACCAGGAAGAACTGGCGACGACCGCCTTCCAAAAGCTGGGTCTGCCCGCCCATAGCGTGATTTCAAATACCACCTGGGGCTATGACGCAAAAGCCGCCAGCCTGTACCAATTCAACCTGGATGAATCCCAAAAATTACTGGAAACCGCCGGTTGGGTGGATGCGAATGGTGACGGAGTCCGCGAAAAGGACGGTAACAAGCTGACCATCGATTGGCCCGATAACCCGGCCTGGTCCGAAGCCTTCAATGAACTGCTTTCCGGTTACCTGTCTGCCGCCGGGTTTGAAGTCAAGTACCGCTCCATGGATGACGGCGCTGCCTATCAAGAACTGCTGGATGGCAAATACACGCTGGTCTATATCTACTGGACCCGCCCCGACCCATCCCCGTTGCGTTCCCTGTTTCACTCCGCGAATATCGGCGGTGGCGCCTGGACCAACTTTAAGAGCGCCGAACTGGACGCCGCGCTGGCCGATGCTGATACCAACATTGATGAAGCCGCACGCAAGGCGGATTATGCCACCGCGCAGAATATCATCATGGAAAATGCGCTGGTTATTCCGATGTTTAGCGTAAACACCTCCTACCTGGTGGCACCTGCCGTCCAGAACTTTGTTTTTGACCTGGAAGGTTACCCGCAGATTTACGATATCTCGCTCACCAAATAGGCTGCATGTTCAACTACCTGGTACGGCGCGTTTTAACATCCATTCTGGTGCTTTTTGGCGTCTCGATGCTGGTATTTTCCGTCATCCACCTAGTACCGGGTGACGTGACCATGGCCATCCTCGGGCGCCAGAAAGTATCACCTGAAAGAATAGCCGAGCTGCGCGAGCAGCTCGGCTTAAACGATCCTCTTTACGTGCAATATGGGCGCTACCTGAATAATGCCTTGCACGGTGACCTGGGCACTTCCATCCGTAACAACCTGCCTGTTTCCAAATCCATCGCCGAACAGTTACCCAGCACAGTTGCCCTGGCGTTTTCAGCCCTACTGGTGGCGCTCAGCATTGGGGGCGTTCTGGGAATGGTTGCGGCGCTGCAGCACGGCACCTGGATGGACACACTGGTGATGGGCCTCTCTGTCAGCGGCCTGTCCATCCCCACCTTCTGGATGGGGCTGCTGCTGATACTGCTGTTTTCAGTCAAGCTGGGACTTTTTCCCAGTATGTCAAACGACTCGACCCCGGTTGAACTTTTCCTCCCGGCCCTCACGTTGGGTCTACCCGAAGCGGCTGTGGTGGCGCGCATGGTGCGTGCCAGCATGCTGGATGTGCTGGGTAAGGAATACATCACCACCGCTCGCGCCAAGGGTCTGCCGCAGCGCACGGTCATCCTCAAGCATGCCTTGCGTAATGCCCTTATCCCGGTCGTGACCTTTCTTGGGCTGCAGATGGCCTACCTGCTGGGCGGTGCAACGATTGTGGAAACCATGTTCGCGCGCCAGGGCATCGGCAGGCTGGCGGTGCAATCCATTTTCAACCGTGACTACCCGATGGTGCAGGGCGTTGTACTCGTCACTGCCACCATTTATGTATTGATCAATACGCTCACCGATTTCACCTATGTGCTGGTGAATCCAAAGATCCGGCTTAAATGATTGCAAAGCTGGCAACTTCCTGGCTACCAACCAACTCGCCCGGTCTGCGCATGATCCGGCAGATCCTGCGCAATCGCAGTGCGCAGATCGGCGGAATCCTGCTGTTCCTGCTGGTTTTCTGTTCCTACGGCGCGCCGCTTTTTACTAAATTTGACCCCAATAAAACCGCGCCTTCCCTGGCGCTCAAGGCCCCCAGCCTGCAGCACCCCATGGGCACCGACAACATCGGGCGCGATACTTTTACCCGTTTTTTGTACGGTGGTCAGCTTTCGCTGCGCGTGGGGCTGGTGGGTATTACCATTGGCTCGCTGATCGGCGTTTTGCTCGGGCTGATCTCCGGTTATTTTGGCGGCTGGCTCGATTCGGGCCTCTCCTGGTTTAACGAGGTACTGATGGCCTTTCCCGATATTTTGCTGGCACTCGCCATCATCGCCATCCTGGGGCCGGGTATCTCCAATGCCATGCTCGCCATCGGCATCTCGTTTGTGCCGTCTTTTATGCGCCTGACGCGCGGCAGTGTGATGGCCTTGCGTGAAATGACCTATATTGAAGCCTCGCGCGCGCTGGGTAGTTCGGATGCGCGCATCATGCTGAGGCACATCCTGCCCAACTCAGTGCGTACCCTGCTGGTGCTGCTCACGCTCGGCATTGGCTCGTCCATCCTGGCGGGTGCGGCGCTTAACTTCCTGGGTCTGGGCGCTGAACCGCCTACCGCCGAATGGGGCGCGATGCTCAACGCGGGTATGAAGTTTGTGCGCAACGCCTGGTGGCTGACCGTCTTCCCTGGTGCGGGCATCTTTCTGGCGGTGCTGTCCATCAACCTGATCGGCGATGCCGTTAGCGATGTAGTTGCTGGAACGACTGTTTTCATCGAGAAGAAATAACCTGCCATATTAATAGTCAGTCAAAACCAAAACCCCAACCGAAAAAGGTACCCCATGCAGCCTGCTCAATATTTGATTGAAAACGCGCGCGTCTTTACCGCCGACCCTTCCCGGGCTTCCGCCGAAGCGGTGGCAGTCAACGGCAGCCGCATTCTTTTCGTTGGCAGCCGCGCCGAAGCTCAGGCGTACAAAGGCAAGACCACGCGTGTGATCGATGCGGCTGGCGGCACCCTGATGCCCGGTTTTATAGACAGCCATTTCCATATAATGTACGGCGCGCTCAACCTGGATGGCATGCAGCTCGAACCTGCCGCCAGTTACGAGGACCTCGCGCGCATCATCCTGGCTTATGCCGCCGAACATCCGTCCGATCCCTGGCTGCCCGGCACCGGTCTGCGCTACAACGTAGGCCCCGAGTATACCCCGCTCAACCGCCAGCACCTGGATGCACTGGTTGCAGACCGGCCCATATATATCAACGCTTTCGACGGCCACACTTCCTGGGCAAACACACTGGCGCTCAAAATGGCGGGCATCTTTCACGGCGGCGAATGCGGTCCGAATAGTGAAAATGTTTTGGACGATCATGGCGAATCCACCGGTGAACTGCGCGAACCTGGCGCGTACAAACCGGTCAGCGATATGGTGCCCAAACCCGATAGCGCGCGCAAACGCGCCCTGCTGCAAAAAGCGCTGCGTCTGACCGCCTCGCTGGGCGTGACCAGTGTTCACAATATGAACGGAAATGACAGCGATGCAGCGTTTTATGCTGCCCTGGATGACCTCGGCGAACTGACCTGCCGCATTTATTTACCGTACAGTGTCTCTCCCGAAACAGCTGTTGAAGCCATTGAAAAAGAAGCTCTGGCAATGAAAAATACCTACACCAGCGACATGGTTCGCGCCGGCAGTGTGAAATTCTTTATCGATGGCGTGATCGAAGGCTTTACCGGATTGTTGGTGGAGCCGTATGCTGACGACCCATCGACCTGCGGCGCGGCCAATTACCAGAAGGAACATTTCCAGCGCCTTGTAGCTGAATCCGACCGGCTGGGAATGCAAATCTACACTCATTCCTGCGGAGACATGGGCGTCCGCTGGGTGCTGGATGCCTATCAGAATGCGCAAAAGCTGAACGGTAAACGCGATTCGCGCCATAGGGTGGAGCATATCGAGCTGGTGCACGCGCAGGATCTGGCGCGCTTCAAAGAGTTGGGAGTGCTGGCATCCATGCAGCCCTTGCATTCACCAATGGTAGTGGATGAAAACGACATCTGGCCTACGCGGGTTGGGAGACAACGCTGGCCGATGAGCTTTGCCTGGCAGACCTTGCGCGAGGCGGGCGCAACCCTCATCTTCGGCTCAGATTGGCCGGTGGTGACACACAACCCGCTAAAGGGTGTCTCCAATGCGGTCAACCGCCTGCCCTGGGCCGAAGGCATGCCCCATCAACGCCAGACTCTGACTGACACGCTGTTGGCCTACACACGCGATGCAGCTTACGGTGAGTTTCAGGAACATACTAAGGGTCAGATCAAGCCGGGCTACCTTGCGGATCTGGTGCTGCTTTCTGAAAATATCTTTGAAGCCGCGACTGAATCTCTGGCAGACGTTAAGCCGGTGTTGACGGTTGTGGGTGGTGCAATTGTTTATGAGAGTTAACGCCCATGGAAAATAAGGCTCAAGGTTTGCAGGGCAAGGCAGCCCTCATCAGCGGCGGAAGCAGTGAGCTGGCTGGTGAGGTTGCGTTGGCTATGGCCCGCCAGGGCGTAAGGGTGGTGTTGTGCGGTAAACAGGCCGATCTGATTGAGTTGTCCGCAAAGCGTATTCGTGCCGCCGGGGGCGAATGTCTTTCGTTCACTTCGGACCTGGATACACTTGAAGCGGCGCAGGCGGTCTTCGATGCCAGTTTGCAGGCATTTGGACGGCTGGACATCCTGGTATTGGTGGCGCACTTTTACGGCGGCGGCATGATCCACAGCCATAATATCCGCACCTGGGACCTGGTCATGTTGGCTAATTTACGGGAGCCTTTCCTGCTCTCGCGGGCTGTCCTGCCGTTTTTTCGCGAACAGAAGCACGGTGAAATACTGGCAATCGGGTCAGATTCTGCGCTGGGGGTTTACCCTCAGGATGGAGCCTATGGGGTTGCGCTGCATGCGTTAAATACATTGATGGAGTTTATCCGGGCCGAAAATAGCGAATACGGTGTGCGAACGCACATTCTCTCCCCTGGTCTGGCCCTGACTGACCCGTTTGACATGCAAGGCAAACCCAACTTGACTACCGAAAACGTCAGCGACTGGGTGATCTGGCTGCTTACCCGGCCCGGCCATATGCGTGCAAATGGGCCAATCTTGATCTGAGTGCCGATCAATCAAACGCTTATCTTTTCGCTTGCCTTTTCCATTAAATATAAAATCGAGCGGTACGGTTTGCTCGTGGCAGCCGCCAGGCCCATTTCGCAAGTCAGGTTACTGGAGTAGTAACCGTCATATTCCTGGGATTTAACCTCATCGGCCTCCTGTGCTGTAGCCGATGCGGTCAATTCAGGGAAAAGCAGTCCGCGGTCGCCAGCGAAACCACAGCAATCCAGGTGTTGGGGAATGCTGGCAGATGTCGCGCAGCGCTTTGCTACTGCCAGAAGTTTAGCCTGCAAATTCAGCTTGCGGCTGGCGCAGTTGGGGTGCAGGATCACGTTTACTGGCTGTGTTTGAATATTCAGGCGGGGCAGCAACACATCATGGGCAAATTCGATCGGGTCAAGGATGGTTAATTGCCGCCAGCGGGCGTGATCTTCTGGCGTTAGAGCCATTGCGCAGGAGCGCAGCGTATAAGCGCAGGAAGATGCGTCTAGCACAATCGGCAAATGTCCCTGCTTCGACCATTCCCAGAAACTCGTGATGGTGTGGTGCAGCATGTCCCGGTTGGCCTGCTGGTAACCTTTGGACCCAAACGGCATGCCGCAGCAGTGTCCGGTAGAGTTTTCCGGGATCCAAAGGTTAAGGTTTGCACGCTGGCTGAGAACCAATAGGGTTTCGATTAAAGATGCCGCCTGCGCATCCCCAGGCGGGCGGCCCATTGTGCGCGTGAGACAGGATGGGAAGTACACGTATTCGGCTGCGGTGCGGCGAGTGTCCGGAATGCGCAGTGTGGCGTGCGGCACCGCCGTATTCCATTTTGGAAGTCGCTGCTGTGAGATTTTTTCTGCCGCATGGGTCAGGTTCAAAATACCATTGACCCCGATGATTTTTTCGCCGAGATGCCCCAGGCGCACTCCCAGACCAATAGCCTTTTCTGCCATGCCAAAGTTCTGAGAGATCCATAGTGCTGTTCGCTGGCCGCGCCCAGAAATATTCTGAGTGCGCAGCTGCTTGATAAGGTCGCCAGTATTGATGTTTACCGGGCAGGCGCTGGCGCATAAACCGTCCACCGCACAAGTCTCCAGCCCGGCGTAGACAAAATCCTGGTTGAGGGCGGCTAAGAGTTCGGGATCATCACAGGTTTCATTTTGACGGGCTATTTCGCGGCGCAGCACAATGCGTTGGCGCGGGGTCAGAGTCAACCTACGGCTGGGGCAGACTGATTCGCAGAAGCCGCACTCAATGCAGCGGTCCACTTCAGATTCAATGACTGGCAGGGTCTTCAAGTTTTGCAGGTGGGCTTTCGGATCCGGGTTGATGATCACCCCCGGGTTGAGCATTCCACTCGGGTCGAACAGGGTTTTCAACTCACACATGATCTGATAAGCGGCTGCGCCCCATTCTTTTTCAACAAAAGGCGCCATATTACGCCCGGTGCCGTGTTCAGCTTTGAGGGCGCCATCATACTTGCGGGTCACCAATTCAACGACTTCATCCATAAAGCGGGCATAGCGTTCAATTTCGCTTTGCGTATTGAAGGATTGGGTGATGGAAAAATGCAGATTACCATCTTTCGCGTGGCCATAAACAATCCCCTCTGAGTACCCATGCCGGGCAAAAAGAACCTGTAAGTCTGTGATTGCCTGCGCTAATTGAGCAACCGGAAAGGTCAGATCTTCGATGATTACACTGGTGCCCTGCCTGCGGGTTGCGCCAATCGCCGGAAAAAGTCCTTTGCGCAATTTCCAGAGCGCCGCCTGTTCATCAGGGATCCCGGTGAAACTGGCTGGTTCGAGTAAGGATAAACTCTGGCAGACTTGCCTGGCCTGGCGCTGACACTCTGCCAGTTCAATCGTGGTTAAGGCCTGGTATTCCACCAGGATTGCGGCGGCACTTTCTGGCAAGGCCCGCAGTGCAGCAGGTGCGCCAGGTAGATTTTCAACTGAACGAATGGAGGCCCGATCCATGATCTCGAGGGCGCGCGCCCCGGATTGGCTGAGCGGGAGAATGGCTTCGGCGGCTGCCTGTACCGTGCCAAAATAGCACATTCCAGTGTATTTGTAGGGTTTGTCTGGCAGGGTGTGCAGCACGGCTTCGGCGATGAATCCCAGGGTTCCTTCGGAACCGATCATCAGATGGCTCAGGATATCGATTGGCCGAGAGAAATCGAGCAATGCATTTAATGAGTAACCGGTTGTATTCTTGCGTTGGTAGCGCAAGCGTACTCGTTCACTCAGTGCGGGGTCAGTGATGATGCGTTCACGCAGTTCCAATAACCCCCTTGCTATCTCTGGCGCACCATTGCCAAGTTGTTCATTTGCGGCCTGGGATGCGGTATCCAATACCAGGCCATTGGGCAGCACGATGGTTATCGATGCAAGGGTATGATAGGAATTTTCGACCACTCCGCAGCACATGCCACTGGCGTTGTTTGCCAGGATGCCGCCCAGCATACAGGCATCCAGGGAAGCCGGATCGGGGCCAATTCGTCTGGCAAATGGTTGCAAGGCGGTGTTGGCATGCGCACCAATAACCCCCGGTTGCAAGCGGATACGATCGCCATCTGCCTCAATTTGAATACGTCCCCAATGCTTTGAAAGGTCCACCAGCATACCATCTGTGACAGCCTGCCCTGACAGGCTGGTTCCAGCTGCCCGGAAGGTAAGCGGAACACGCTGTTCCTGGCTGAAGCGAAACAGGGCCTGGATTTCTTCGATTGAATTCGGCTGGACCACGGCCCGGGGAACCAGGCGATAGAAGCTGGCATCGCTGGCATAGGCAACGCGTTCAATCCGGCGGGTTAAGAATCGCTTAGGGTCAATCGGTGCAACCAATTCAAAGTTGTTTTTGTTGGGCATAAGGGCACCAGTCACAAGTTAAGTATTTTAGGAAGCTGTTGCGAATGTACAGAGTCGCGTCAGTCGGCCGGTCGCTGTACCATCGGATCTTCGGATTCAAAAGTGGATTCAGAGAATTGTACATCCGGCCAGCTTAGCCCGGGTGGGTTATTTCATATCATAATATAGATGCTGCATTAACGCATCAATCTGTGATTTGCAAAAATCCTGGATAACAGGCACTTTATTTCCAAATACATCAAAGCCATGGAATGCCCCATCAACGATAACGAATTGACAATCAACCCCCGCAGCGTTTTAATTTATTTGCATAAGCATTATCTTTATCACAAAATAAATCAAGCGAGTCAACCCCAATCCAGGCGGGTGGCAGCCCTGAGAGATCATTCCGTCGAGCAGGAACGGCGCGGGAAGCAGGGTTGAAGCTTGAAAAAGCTGCCTTGCTCAATCCAGCGAGCCAGCCCAAAATTATTGGCGAGGCTTCTGTCAACAATCGGTCTTCTCAGGATGGGAAGATGGCACTCTTTCGTAGCCTGTTTCGAGGGCGTGAGGATATTTATCCCCGGCGCTTTGAAAGTGTGAATATCCTAATCTGCGCTGGCTTCAGCCAGGGGAATGACCGCGAGCTCTTCTTCGTGTGCTTTTGATGTATCCATACTCAAGCGGAAGGTAAGGGCCAGCGCCGAGAGCAGTATTGCCATTTCCAGCCCGAAAAGCGTGGAATACGAGATAAAGGCATTGCCCGTCAGGGCGCGCATCGTATCCACCACTGCGCCGCCCATCAAAGAGCCAAAGGCGTGACCGGTCATGTTCGCCACGCCCCACACACCTAACAGCATCCCGGCGCGTACGCGGGTGGTAAAGGTAAGTGTTCCGCTCAACATGCCAGCGCCCGCCAGCCCGGTGCCGATGCCCATCACGAAGACTGCCGATTTGAACAACCCTACGTTGCCAAGCGCACCCGCGGCAATGGGACCTGCAAATGCCAGCACTGAAAGCGCCATCCCGATGCGCATTACGCGCATGTGACCAATATTCTTGAGCAGGAATATACCGCTCACCAGCATGGCGAACAGCACGCCGATGCCCCAATACTGGGTCAACCCAGTGGTTTCGCCCACGTTCATTTTCAGCACCAGCCCGCCGAATGGTTCGAGCAGGACATCTTGCGCTAGTGTGCCGACAAATGTCATTACCACGATGAAAAAGAAAAGCCGCACCTGCGGATCGCCCATCACCACTTCGCGGAAGGCTTCGCTGAATTTGACCTCGCGCGCTTTTTCCGCTGCGACCCGATTCGCCTGTTCTTTCGGCTCCTGCCCAATCGCTGCCAGGAAAGCCAGCACCAGGATCACCAGCGCAAGGATTAGCGCTGTGTTAACCAGGGTGGTGGGATCATACACTTTAAGCAATTTCTTGATGATGCCCGCACCCATGACCATTCCAACCATCGTGGCAACTTCATAAAGCGTTGCCGCGCGCGAACGGGCTTCGCCGCTGTAACGATCTGCTACCAGTGCCAGGAACGTGTTGTGGCTGATATTCCGACCCAGCCCGTACAGGAGGAATGCCAGGATAACACCAATCATTACCGCAGCTGAACTTCCGGCGGTGATGAGATTGGTGATTGCCACCACGCCCAGCCCGATCATCAGCGCACCAGCAATGATGTAAGGTTCGCGGCGTTTGCCGAAGATCAGGAAACCGTCTGAACGATAGCCGATCCACACACGCACCGGTGAAACCATGAGCGGGATGGCGAAGAACAACGCCACAAGCGTGGCAGCATAGCCCAGATCCGCGATCATGATGCGGTTGAGCGTGCTGCCAATCAGCACACCGCTCAGGGCATAAGCCATTGGGAAGAGCGCCAGGCGGATGTTGTTGAAGATACGAAGAGCTTTTTGCATGTTGTCTCCATTATGGGTTGATTATTTACTTTGCCGCCTCGCGCCCCTGCTTGATGCAGTCTGGTATGGCGATGCCGCGATAGGAACTGCCCGCCACACAAATTCCCTGCGGCAACAGCGACTCGATCTCAGCCACCCGCTCCAGGTGATCGACTTCCGCCTGCGGGAAACCCTGCTCCCAGCGAAAAATGGAATACGCCAGCGGGCGGGCGCTGATCCCTGCCAGCGCTTTTAGCTCCTTGCAAACAGCATCCACCAACGTTTCATCATCGCATGTCACCATGTTTGAATTGCCGCCACCCAGGAAAACCCGCATCAGGGCATACCCCGGCGCGCTGCGCTCCGGCGACTTGCGTGAGGTAAACGTCATCGCATCGATGTCACGCTTTTCGCGGCGCGGAACCATCAGCCCGTTGATAACAGGCACAGATGGAATGTCGCTTTCCCTGAAAAGCAGTGAAATTGTGCCGATATTTTTATGCTCGATATTTGCCAATTTCTCGGCTGCCAGTGGTGCTACTCTCCGAAGCAGAGGGGCGCTGATGTTTGCCAGTGTTGCCAGAATAATTGCATCGCCATGCAAGGTGGAGCCATCTGCCAGTTGAACCACGAACCCGGTTCCGGTGCGGATGATTCCGGTCACACGCGCGTTCAGGCGCAGGTCACCGGTCAACCGGCTCGCAATCGTCCCTGGCAGTTGTTCCATCCCCATTTTGAAATTGATGAAACGTGGCAGGTGCTCGCCACTCTTTTTGCGGAACATGCGCCCCACACTGGCAAGCACCAGGCTGCCGGCTTCTTTTTCCATTTCGCGCATTACCGGCGAAGAGATCAGGATGCTCTGTTTATGTGGATCGGTGTTGTAGATACCGCCCAGCACGGGACCGATGAACTTCTCCAGCGCCTCGCGCCCCAGTCGGCGGGTCACAAAATCAGCCAGCGACTCATCGCCATCGTCGCGGCGCGCGGGCTGGAAAGGTTCGGTAAGCAAACGCAATTTACCCCGCCAGGTCAATAAGGGCGTGGAGAAAAACAACGCCGGGTTGAGCGGCACTGCGTGCGGTTTGCCACCATCCACCACATAAATATTTTTTGTTTCAGAGCCGGGATTGACTACGTCGTCGCACATCCCCAGTTCGAGGACAAGCTGCCACGATTCGCGCTTGCGGGTGACAAGTGTATCGGGTCCGCCATCTACCAAAAAGCGCTTGCCATCGACTTCCATCGTGAGGCTGACCATCTTTCCGCCCCAGCGACCAGAAGCTTCGAGCAAAATGTAATCTGCGTTGTGCTGCTGAAGTTCCCACGCGGCGCTCAACCCTGTGATGCCGCCGCCAATGATGATGGTGCGCATGGATGCTCCTCGAAAAAAAGAATGACAACATTGTACAGGAATGCACAAAATAGATAATGTAAGTTTTGGCAGGTTTTGATAAGAGTGTATTAAGAATTATTTTATATGGAGGTGCCGCCCTTATAATTTGGACATGCTCAATACACTTGGTATCGTTTCTGCCACTGCGACATTTATGGGGGTATGGCTTGGGCACGTTGCTGTGAGACGGATTGATTTCACCACCGGGAATTTATTGCCCCCGATCCTGACCACCCTTGGGCTTGGCCTGTGCGTCGAAACATTTTCTCTGCTGGCAGGCGACGCCGCCATCTCTGCCGGGCTGGGTATCCTTGGCATCACTTTCATGTGGGATTCGTTCGAGTTCATCCGCCAGGAACGCCGCATCCGCAAGGGACACGCTCCGGCAAACCCCAACAATCCTCGCCATGCGCGTATCCTACAAGAATCGCCCGCCGCAACCACACTCGACTGGTTGAAGCGCGAACCGCGCGGCAAACCATACACTGCTGAAGAGCTTCAATCTATTTCGGAGGGGAAACCATGAACTGGTTTGGACTTCTGCTTGGCATTGCCACCCTTTTTATCATTGGGCTGGGATTTATCTGGGTTATTCGCGGCGAACGCTATTTCGGCTATCTGTGGTGGGTGTATGTGATGGGAGCAGGCATCCTGCTTGTGATCCTTTCGCTGTTCATCCCATCCAATTGGGCATCCGCATTGACCGGCGTCCTGGGCGCATCACTGGTCTGGGGTTCGACAGAACTCAAGGAACAGTCCATCCGGGGTGAACTGGGCTGGTACCCATTCCGCGCAAAGAAAATCCGCCCGCCGTTTGCAGATGTGATCGAAAAGTTGAAAGCGCCGCATTTGTGATGGTGGGCTTTCCAATATTGCGGCTTTCTCTTTAATAACGTGAATAATGGTTAGGCCTGCAAAAGTGGTAAAGCGGTGAAAACGAAATTCAAGTCTGGTTTTTTGGGCTGATGGCAATAAGCAACCAAACCAGCCTGGGTATTGATGAAGCAATTGATGGGACTGCGGTGGCGCGTGTGTTCGATTTGCGAAACGTTCTGGAGTTGATCGATCACACTTTCAATAATGGCGCGTTTTCGCAATAAGATTTTGTCAACAAGTGGCATCAGTCGGTTTTTCATGTTGCTCTTAATCCGTGTGATCAACTGCACACCAAAAGTATCCAATAGCTGCTCAAACAAAGCCTGAGAAATATAGCCTCGATCGGCGATAAACTTACCAAACAGGTTTTTACAGAGTTCAGGGATTGGTTTCCGATCGGCGACAATGCCAGGCGTGACCCGACAGGCTAGAATTTCACCGCGATCATTCACCACCAGATGCAATTTCAGGCCATAAAACCAGCCCATTGAACCTTTACCGCGTTGAACAACCCCCTCAAATACTTTGTGGTTATGGATACGGTGATAGTCACAGACCGCCAAAGCAGTCGAATCTGCAAAAGAAATACCACTGCACTTGCCATGCCATACAAACTATTCAGGTAAGCGCTCAACGGACCAAATGCGGATGACATCAATGCGACAAATCGCTTGTAACTTACCAGGTTTGGAAACTCAGCGCGCAAAAGTTTGCAGACATGTTCGTTGTAATAGCTCTTGAAGTTGCGATATCTGGACTGATGGAAGTAAATAATGATGGTCATGATCTCACTCATGCTCAACGCGCCTTTACGAAGACGTTTTTTGCTTCCATCGCCCAGCAGGCGTTTTTGCCAAATCGGCAAGAATATCTGGCAAAATTCATCTACGTCAACAAACAATTCGAGTAATCTGCATGGCGCGGGGTTCCTTTCCTGGATACTTTTGGGTTGGCACCTAAAGTTTACCCAAAAAGTGAACCCCGTTCCTTATCCATTATTCACGTTAATTAGGTCTTTCATAAAAGGCAGGATTATTGGGAATATTACAATCAATGGAAACCATACCAAATCAATAGAATGGGGATTAAAATCCGAATTCCTGATGTGTCTAAAATACATCAGGAATTCGGTCTACATGAATTATGTCAGGCGATCTTAAAATGGGTCAGTTTCAAAGAAGATGATATGCAGATAAAACACCCTTAAATGCCTGCCGGCAGTCGGCCAGGGCTTTTTCACGCCACTTATCTTCTGCTGGAAAATACAACTCATTGAACTCCTGGCGGATTTTTTCCGCTGTATGTACATCCTGTGCGCCATACCAATAAAGCTGGCTTTCGAAGATCATGGCGCGCAGGCTGCGGATGCGGGCCAGCGTGGATTCGCCAAAAGTCCCGAACTCAAAAGCGCAGGAGAAAATATCCTTGCCGGGAAACTCGGTGTTGCGCAGGTCGTATAAATAGGCGGTCATGTCGCCTGTTATTTCGTAAAATTCCTTGCGATCGCCGCGCAAGACCAACGGATAGTTGAATTTTGCGGAAAGCTCGGCTGAGCTGAGCGGTTCGAGCGGTACAAGCGTGATGCTCATCTGGTAACGCGGACCGTAGCCGGAATGCTGGTCAAGGTGAATGACGGTCTGGTAATTTACCAGGGCATCGCGGAACAGTTCAGTCACGATACTGGTTTCTTCCTCGTAGCGCTCGCCGCCATAATACATCGCTTTCGGAGACACATACTGCCCAAGCAAAGCGGCCTCTGTCAGGCTGGCTGCGCCCAGGGTTGCCAGCGCCTGCAGCGTCCGTGCGGTAAATTGGAGGTTTTCAATAAAGAATGGGCGCGCAGGATATTCCGGGGCAAGCAGACGTTTCAGTTTTGGAAAACCAGGGTTGATCGATTTATCAAAGACACCGTTTAGGGTAAAGTTGCGGTTGATGTCTACGCTGTGTTCATTTACCTTACGGGCGTTCTGCATGCCCCACGGATTGATCGCATGGATCAAGAGCAAGCCGGTGTTCTGCGGGTTCAAGCGCGGCGCAAATTCATCCATAAATATTTTTAACATCGCTGAGCCGACATAGCCTTCGATGCCGTGCTCGGCGGTGGAGATGATAATCAAGGTTTGCTTAACCCGTGGTTCTGCCCACAGCCAGTCAATACTTAGATTGGGAAAGTCTTTTAATGGATGAGAATTAATCCGGGATGTTGCCCATTTTTCGCGGATTGCTTCCGCATCTCGAATGAAGCGGGATCGCGAGTCTGCATAGGATTCAGGAAAAAACGTACCCATGCTAAAACGGTCCCAGTTTGATTGCCACGGCGATCCCCAGGAAAGCAACCGTTGCAAGAATGACCCACAGCCACAGTTTGGCCGTCCAACGCAGCCACTTTGGATAGCTCACAACGGTCAGGCCCAGACTAATCAGCAGGACAGGGTTGGTAGGATAAGCCAGATTGGAGAAGCCATCGCCAAAAATGTAGGCCAATACGGCGGTCTGCCGGGTGACGCCGATCAGATCGGCCAGTGGTAAGACGATGGGCATCATCAGGAAGGCTTTGGCCGAACCCGATGCGATAAAGAATTCAATGCCAAGCGCCAGTCCATAAACGCTGACAGCCGCCGGAAAGGCACCTAAGTGCGAAAAGGGCGCTGCCGCGGCATGCAGGATGGTATCGGTTACGCCGCCCTGGTCGATAATATAGCGGATGCTGGCTGCCATCAGGATTAATGGGACGGACGGAGCCAGGCCAACCCAGCCTTCGATCAGGCCCTGCCAGATGGTCTTGCCGCCAGCGCCGGAAACGAAACCCGCGCCCAGCCCGCCAATCAGGAATAGAATGCCAACAATAGGTAGGGCGTAATCTGAAATAACTGGCACGAACGGACCAGCAAGCATTGTGGCGAAAATGAAGACCAGGAACAATCCGAAGAAATTCATGGCGCGGTTTTGTTTGGGATCTTCGGAAATAAACGATGTGTCCAGACTCTTAAATTTTGTGCGCTCGGCTGAGTCTTCACCGTAGATAAAGGAGGCCTGCGGGTCCTTGTCTATCTTGTGAGCATAACTGGAGATGAACCACATAAAGATGAGATAGATAACGATAAAGATAATTATCCGAATCCAGGAGCCTGAGAAAAGCGGCAGCCCGGCGAGCTGCTGGGAAACTCCCAGTGTATACGGGTTTGTGATGGCGGCCGAGAAACCCATGTTGGTAGCCAGAATCGACATACCTAGCCCGACGAGTGCATCCCAACCCAGCGAGTAGGCCAAAGCAATCATCACTGGCACCAGCAGCACAACTTCCTCAAAGGTGCCAAGTGTTGCGCCCAGGAACATGAATGCCAGGCAAACCATCCATAGCAGGGTGTATTTCCGTCCGCTGAACTGGCGTACAATGCGGCCGATAAAAGCGCGCAGGGTGCCGGTCTTGTCCATTACGGCGAAAGCGCCGCCCGCGAAGAACAACACGATAATGATAATGATCACTGTCAGCCCGCTGCTGCTGCCCAATACTTCCAGGGGAGCAACAAACCAGCGCCAGATCGGGTAATCCGGATGTGCGATCTGTTGAAAGGATGCCGGGTCAATAGTTTCGCGTCCGTCCACCTGGATACGGGTGTATTGACCGGCTGGAATGGTGAGGGTCAGGATGCCAGCGATCATCATTAGGACAAATAAAATCACCAGCGACTGAATGAATGCCCTTTGGCCGATTTGCGCACCTGCTTTTTGTTCCATAGGATGCTCCTTGATGGGGTTTTTATCAAACTTTACCACAAAATTCAGAAATTATTTACCCGAAGAAGACGAAGGATTACTTTTCTTAGGCGAAAGATGATCTGAAATTTTA